>Ga0315287_10002980_pt1 | contig 16249 bp, 16 predicted proteins | sample YL17G11_0_MG_FD_205037 | JGI IMG/M metagenome (GOLD analysis project Ga0315287, IMG submission 205037) | Sediment microbial communities from Yellowstone Lake, YNP, Wyoming, USA - YL17G11_0 | ecosystem: Environmental > Aquatic > Freshwater > Lake > Sediment | place: USA: Wyoming | collected... | reverse complement strand
AACAACCGCGTGTGCATCAGCGAGATCAGCCAGTTGTCGCGCACGAGGCGGAAATGGGACACGCCGTCGGCGGGATACCCCACCCGGATCGGCAGCCATTGCATGCGCACACCGTGCCAATGCAGCCGCACCAGCGATTCCACGTCGAATTCCATTCTCCTGCCGGACGGCTCCGCCCGCAGCAGCGGCAGAACCAGCGCCAGCGGGTAGACACGCAGGCCGCACATCGAATCGGGAATCTCGAGCGAAAGCGTGTTGATCCAGACCATCACGTGGGTGAGGTAGCGCAGGTACAGACGGTGTCGCGGAATCGACGCATCGAACACCGGGCGACCGCAGATGAGTGCCTGGGGATCGGCCAGCGCCGCACCGACGAAGCGCGGCAGGCCCGACGCATCGTGCTGGCCGTCCGCATCGATCTGCAGCGCGTGCGAGAACCCGGCCGCTGCGGCCGCGGCGAGGCCGGCCATCACGGCAGCGCCTTTGCCCTGGTTCTCGGGCAGGCGCAGCAGGCGCACCTGCGCGTCCCCTCCCGCCAGGCGCTCGAGTTCCGCAGCACACGCCGGATCCGAACCATCATCGACCAGGAAAACCGTGAGTCCGTGTTCGCGCAGGCTCGCGACCACGCGGCCGATGGCGTGCTCGTGGTTGTAGACCGGGACGACGGCGCAGACGCTAGTCATCGGCGCTGCCGAGCAGGACGCGCCCGGTCGATACCTGCGCATCCACGCGCGAATAGTCGAAGCGCACGCAACCGTTCTCCGGCTGATGCTCGAGCACCAGGACGAGACCCATGCCGGGCTGAACCAGCCGGCGGAACTTCGCGGCCGTGATGCCGCGAAACTCGCCGTCCACCTGCAGGTGCGAGCGCGCGAGATCAAGGGCCCAGCCGACCTGCACGACGGCGGGTACGATCGGAATCGTCGGAAAGTGACCGTTGAAAATCGCCAGGTCGTACGGAACCCGGACGCGACAACGCAGCGACTTGCTCCCGCTGAGCTCGAGGTCGCTGACGCCCGGCGTGCGCACCGGTTGCGTGCAGCGCAATTCGGCGGTGCTGCCGGGCTGTGGCAGGGCCTCCAGCAGTCGCCACTGCAGGGACAGTGGCGCCGGCGGGACTTGCGCGGCGAGCAGCGCCTGCCACTCGGTCACTAGAGTCCGCTTGCCGCGGCGGCGCAGCACCTGTGCACCGCCGACACTTGGCACCACCAGCATCCAGCCGCCGCACCACCGGGCGTCGGTCACCCATCCATGCGCACGGATCCGGCTTGCGAAGAGCTCCGTAACGTCATCGCCTGGCGTAAGCTGCTCGAGGTTTGCGCTCACGCCCGCACGATCTTGTGGACCGCTTCGACCATGTCGCCGACGGTGCGTACCGAGCGGAAATCTTCGGCGGAGATCTTGGCCCCGGTCTGGCGCCGCAGCCGGTCCAGCAGGTCCACGGCATCGATACTGTCGATTTCCAGGTCTTCGTTGAGCCGCGCCGCAGGCGTGATCCGTCCCAGATCCAGCTCGAACAGCTCCGTCAGCGCTGCCTTGATCTGCTCGAAAATTTCGTCCTTCGTCTGCATTCGATCCCACCGTGCCCCTGGGCGGGGAGCCTCTCAGCTCCCCCGTGTTCCATTATAACCACCAGAGGTTCCAAGCCTTGCCGCGTAATGATCCTGCAGCCAGGCGTTCAGCTGGCGCGACGCTTTCGGGGGCGGCAACGCGCGATAGGACGCCAGGTCGATGTCGTCACCCACCTCGAGGGTGAAGTGCGGCCGTCGCGGCGGCACCTTGTACCAGGAGTCCCCCTTGGGCAGCACGACCGGCTCGCAGCGGATGTAGACGGGCGTCAGTACCCGCGCCGCGCGCAGCGCCACGCTCGCCGCTCCGCGGTTGAAAGCGAACGGCTGCCCGGGCCGAGTCCGGGTGCCCTCGGGAAACATGACCAGGCAGTCGTCGGCGCGGAGCGCCGCGGCGGAGCGCTCGATCATCTCGTCGGTGGGGCTGTTGCTGATGTAACCCGCCGCTTGCACGACTCGCCGGGTGAAGGGATTGTGGAACAGGGCGACCTTGACGACGCAAGCCGGGGCCGGCGTGAAGGCCACGATCAGGACGACGTCCACCAAGGTGGGATGATTGGCGATGACGAGCTGCCCCGGCCGCCCCAGCCGCTCGCGACCCTGGATTTCGTAGGAGATGCCGCCGCCGCCGTTCATCACGTAGACAAACAGGCGAAACGCGCGCTGCACGAGGCCGCGTGTGCGGGCACGGCGCCGGGCCGCATCGCCCGGTAGCAGCATCATGGCAGGAAAGACCAGCAGACCTAGAATGAGTCCACCCAACCCGAACAGGGTGAAGCAGGTGCCGGTGACCGCAATCCGCCACAGATAGGTTTCGCGCTTTTCCATTGCCTCCAGGTCCATGCCATCGTATCGCGCACGCGCCTTTGCCGAGGCAAGATGACGCCCTGTCGCCCACGACGCAAGCCAGTCCGCCGGCGGAGAATACTTGACTCACCCAGACCGCACGACCGCGCTGGAACTCTGGCTGGCGACGCCTGAAGCCGCCGCCGCACTCGACCCCGCGTCCCTGACCGAAGCCGAGCGGGACGAGTGGGCCGGTCTGCAGACACCGCGCCGCCGTCGGGACTGGGCCGCGAGTCGCCGTCTGTTGCACGCCGCTGCCGCACACGACACAAGCTGTGCGCGGAGCCTGTCGCATAGCCATGCGTACGCTGCCCTCGCCCTCGCCCCTGCTTCGACAGCGGTGGGAGTCGATATCGAATGGCTGGCACCGCGGGAGTTCGCCGGCATGGCGGAACTCGGCTTCTCCGCGGCAGAGGCGGCGTTCATCGCCTCGCACGCCGAACCCGGGAAATGCCGCGCGGCGTTCTATGAACTTTGGACGCTGAAGGAAGCATGCGCCAAGGCTTTCGGGTTGCATCTGGTGGACGCCCTGCGTCAGTGTCGTTTCGTGAACACCCGCCTCTCGTGGGAGGCCGATGTTCCTGCTGCGCGACCGTGGCGGGCGATCGTATATGCGCCGCGACCGGACCTGCGCCTCTCACTTGTGTGGACCGCCGACGCCCTCGAGTCGCCGCTGCAACCCATCGCGCTGCGGGAATGGCCGCCCGGAAATACAGTCGAGTGGACGACGGTGCGCCGGTTCAGCGGCCAAGGCCGGTTGCGCGCGGACGCGTGCTAATCTGCGGCCCGCCGTGCCCACGACCAACGACACCAGAAGAACCGGACCCGCGCGGGCCATGCTGCTGCTGGGCCTGTCGTATCCCCTGCTCGCGCACCTGGCAGTGCTGAGCGGGCGGCCCGCATTGATTGCCGCCAGCCTGGGTGTGCTCGCCACGCTGATCCTGCTCCCGCCGCTGCGCCGCGGTCGACTCTGGGCCTGGGCAGTCTTCGCCGCCGCCGTCGTCGGCCTCTACGCGCTGTCCCGGTCGAGCGCCGCGGCGTTGCCGCTGTTCGTGCCGCCGGTCGCGATCAATGCGTTCATGGCGTGGGTCTTCGGTCATACGCTGTTGCAGGACAGGGTGCCGTTGATCGAGCGCCTCATCCGCGCACTGCATGACCCTGGCGAGGCCCTCGACCCTGCGATTGCGCGGTACGCGCGGCGCTTGACGGCGACGTGGACGGCGTTGTTCGTCGTTCTCGCGGTCGTGAACCTGATGTTGGCGCTGTGCGCGACGCCGGGAGGCCTGCTGCTTGCCGCAGGCTTTGAACCGCCAGTGCCCGTGCCGCTGGCGATCTGGTCGCTGTTCGCCAACATCCTGAATTACGTGTTCGTCGGCGTCCTGTTCGTGGTCGAGTACGCCTGGCGACAGCGGGTGTTTCCGCAACAGCGCTATCGCAACTTCTTCGACTTCACGCAGCGTGTTGCGCGGCTCGGCGCAATCTTCCGCCCGGTCAGTGCGGGGCAATCTCGCAACGCGCGAAATAACGCGCGGCCCCCTCGTGCAGGGCAATCGTAACGCCCACCAGCGCCGGCGTCTGGCACAGGTTCAAATCGATCGTCTTCACGGCGACAGGTTACCGGTCTTCATCCGCGCCGATGGTGCCGACGCCGGCCGCGCGCGCAAAGTCAGCCTCGGCACTGGAGTAGTCGGTGGCGCAGAACCCCAGGTCCCGCAGCAGACCGTCGCTCAGCCGGTAGACCCACGCGTGGACGGTGAGCGACCGGCCGCTGTCCCACGCCTGCTGCACGATCGTCGTGCGGCACACGCGCCGCGCCTGGAACAGCACGTTCAGCTCGCACAATCGATCCACCCGCTGATCGTCGGTTGGCAATCGCAGCAGCGGATCGCGATACAGGTGCGCGATGTCGCGGATCGGCTGCAACCAGTTGTCCACGAGCCCGAGCGGGCGCTGCTGCCACACCGCCGTAACGCCGCCGCACCCGTAGTGGCCGCAGACGATCACGTGCTCGATGCCGAGCACGTCGATGGCGTACTGCAGGACGGACAGGCAACTGAAGTCGTTGTGCAGGACGAGATTCGCAACGTTGCGGTGCACGAACAGTTCGCCGGGCGCGAGGTCGACGATCTCGTTCGCCGGCACGCGACTGTCGGAGCAACCGATCCACAGGTAGCGCGGGGCCTGCAGGGCGGCGAGACCTGCGAAGAAACCGGGTTGCCGGGACTCCATGCCCGCGGCCCAGTGCCGGTTGTTCGAGAAGAGTTCGGGTAGTTTGTTCACGGTACAGCGCGCCTCAGAACGGTTCCATCCACGGCCGCAGGTCCAGCTCGTGGGTCCAGGCCGAGCGCGGCTGGCGATGCAATTGCCAGTATGCCTCGGCGATGTCGTCCGGGTTCAGGATGCCGTCGCGGTCCTTGAGCGCATGACGCTCTGGAAAATTCTCCGCGATCCAAGGCGTGTCGATCGCGCCATCGATCACCGTGTGGGCGACGTGGATGCCCTGTGGTCCGAGTTCGCGCGCCATCGATTGTGCCAGCGCTCGCAAGCCGTGCTTGGCTGCCGCGAAAGCCGCGAAACCCGTACCCCCGCGGACGCTGGCGGTGGCGCCGGTGAAGACGATTGTGCCGTGGCCTCGGGACAGCATGCGCTTGGCCGCCTCGCGTCCGGTGAGGAAACCGCCGAAGCAGGCCATCTCCCAGACCTTCCGGAAGGCGCGCGCCGTGGTCTCGGTGACGGGGAAGCGAACATTGGCGCCGATGTTGAAGACAACGACTTCGAGCGGCGCGACGTCGCGCTCAATCGAATCGAATAACGCGACGACCTGATCCTCATCGCGCGCATCGACGCCGAAAGGCCGCGCCTGGCCGCCCGCAGATTCGATCTCCTCGACCAGTCGCGACAGCCGGCTCGCCTCGCGCCGAACCACGCAGGCGACGTAACCCTCGCGCGCGAACCGCCGGGCGATTGCGCCACCCGTTGAATCGCCGGCGCCCATGACGAGAGCAGCCGACGGCAGCGGTTGAGAATTCGTCGTAGCCATTCGCGACCCCCGCATCCGTTGGTGGCAATCGGACAGATTGGTGGGCCCGCTGGGATTCGAACCCAGGACCAAGGGATTATGAGTCCCCTGCACTAACCACTGTGCTACAGGCCCCACGCAGGGCCATTGATTGTACTCAGTCCGTCGGCTCGATGCGCAGCAGGCGGCCGTCATCCTCGTCCGTAAGCAGGTATATGAACCCATCCGGCCCTTGCTCGATGTCGCGCACCCGCTGCTGCACGCTGCCGTGAAGCAGCGGCTCCTCGTGGACCACCCGGTTGCCGTCCATTTCGAGGCGGACGATTTGCTGGCTCTTCAACCCGCCGACAAACGCGTTGCCCCGCCACTTCGGGAAGCGCTGCCCGGTGTAGAAGATCAAGCCGCTGGTGGCGATCGACGGAGCCCAGTGGTGAACGGGCCGTTCGATCCCCGGCGCCTCGCCACCGTCGCTGATCTTCGCGCCGGAATACTCCGTGCCATAGCTGACCAGGGGCCAGCCATAGTTCCGGCCGGCCAGCGTGCGGTTCAACTCGTCACCGCCCTTCGGACCGTGCTCGTTGGTCCAGAGCTCGCCCGAGACCGGGTGCAGGGCCGCGCCCTGGACGTTGCGGTGCCCGTACGACCAGATTTCCGGCAATGCGCCCGTCCGACCCACGAATGGGTTGTCCGCCGGTACCGTGCCGTCGGACTCGATGCGCACCACCTTGCCGAGGTGGCTATCGAGTTGCTGCGCCCGCTGCCGGCCGACATTGCGCTCGCCGAGGGTCACGAACAGCCGGCCATCGCGGGCAAAGACCAGTCGCGAACCGAAGTGATGCCCGCCTTGCATCGCCGGCTGCTGCCGAAAGATCACCTTGACGTCAGCAAGCCGGCCCGCTTCGAGCCGGCCGCGCGCCACGGCAGTGCCGTTGCCACCGTCGCGTGGCTCGGCATACGACAGGAAGACGTAGGAGTTGCTGCCGAACTCCGGGGCGATGGCAACGTCCAGCAGCCCGCCCTGCCCGACCGCATCCACCGCCGGCACGCCTTCGAGCGGCGGGCTGACCTTGCCGTCCCGAGAGACGATGCGCAGGCGACCCGGTCGCTCGGTTACCAGGGCGCTGCCATCCGGCAGGAAGGCCATGCCCCAGGGGTGCTCGAGCTTCTTGGCAACCGTGACCAGCCGCACCTGGCCGTGTTCGGTCGCAATTCTGTCGGCCCCGGTGGCGAGCGCTGGCAGGAAGGCCGCGCTCAACCAGAGACCGAACGCACCGACTTTCGTACCCATGCAAGAACTCCGGAATCGACAGGGCGTGCCAATCTTCGCACGCACCTGCCGTCCGGAGTCGTGCCCGGCGTACCGGGCAGGATCAGGGCCCCGTCAGTTGCTTCCCCGGCGACTCCACCTGCAACTTGCGGCCTTCGACGAAGTAATAGATCAGCAGCGCGAGGCCCACGCCGATCGGGACCAGGCCGAAGAACTTCACGTCGTCCCCGGCCACGGCGCCCAGCGCCACGAAGAGGCCGACACCGACGAACAGCCAGACCAGCCCGGGCAGCAGGTAACTCGACCGGCGCTGCGGCTTGAGCGGCAGGTAAAACGACTCGGGCAGCGGCGGGATGTCCATGCCGCGCTCGATCGCCGCGAGCCGCTCCTTGTGGTTGGCCTCGACGATGTCGCGGCGCCGCTTGTAATCCACGATCGAGAACACGATCGGAATCAGCAGCGACATGAAGATCGCCACGATGGGGATGAATACTGCAACGACGTCTTCGTCCATGGGATGCCCTCCGGAGTGATGGAGGTTATATGCGGGGAACCAGCCCAGGGTTGCATGTCCCAGGTTGCAACCTTTTGGGCGCCTCGCGCGTATAAATGACACATGGACGCCGGGATCGAACAGCTTCTGGCCGAGGGCCGGCATGCCCGGGCCTTCGATCTCATCGTCCCCGCCTTTCGGGACCGGGTCTTCCGGCTGGCCTGTTCCATCCTCAGGGATCGGGCCGCGGCGGAGGATGCTGCCCAGGAGACCCTGGTGCGGGTCTGGAAGGCGCTGCCGGGATTCGACGGCCGCGCCGCGCTTGGCACCTGGATCTACGCCATCACACGCAATACGTGCCTGATGGAAATCCGCAAGCGCCGGCCGACGGTTTCTCTGGACGACCCGGACTCCGACGAAGCCCAGCACGCCGCGGCAGCCGCCTCGGTGGGCCCGGCGGCCGACCCGGAACGGGACAACCTGCTGCGGCTGCTCGAATCCCTGCCGGCGAACCAGCAGGAAGCAGTGAGGCTGTTCTATCTGGAAGACCGCTCTTACGACGCCGTGGCGGAATCGCTTGGCATGCCGCTCGGTACGGTCAAGAATCTATTGCATCGCGCGCGCAAGAATCTGATGGCGCTCGCGCAACCCGTCCACGAGGAGAAGGCCGCATGAACGCGCCCTCGAATTACGCAGCCTGCGAACAGTACGAGCACGAAATCGCGGATCTCGTCGATGGACTGCTCCCCGAGACCGACGCGCGCCGCGTGCGCGCTCACCTCGCAGATTGCCCACGCTGCCGCGCGTGGCAGTCGCGGTACGCCGCCATGAACGAGCAGCTGGGCGCCGCGCTGCCGAAGCCCGCCTTGTCGCCCGGTTTCGACGCTGCCCTGCAAGCGCGTATCGATGTGCTCAAACCGGCCAACGGGCGCGAGGCACGACGCGCGGCGGCTGACCAGGAACATGACGTGCTGTTGCTAACCCTGCGCAAGTACACGCGCCGCAAAGCAGTGCTCGGTGCCCTCGGTGGCGCGACGGCTGCAGGCTGCATCATCATCGCTCTGCAGCGTCTCGTGCTGCAGGAATCCGCCTTGCAGGCTGCTTTGCAAGGCAGTGACCGGCCCGTGGTATTCGGCGCAATCGGCGCAGCCATCGCGGCGGCGGTCATCGGCTGGACGCTGTCGCGCAACGCCATGGTGATGCCGCGCTTCGCGCGCTGGTGATCGGCGCCCGCTGCGCTTAGCCGTCGTGGTCCTCGACGACGGAGTTGCCGCCGTCCGCCACGATCCGCTGCTCCGTCACGTAGCAGGCGCCTGGCGAGGCGAGGAACGCGGCCACGCGCGTCAGACGCGGCGCGTCCAGCCGAAGCGATCGGGTGCTTCGCCGTTCTGGATGGCGACCAGCGCTGCACGCAAACGCTGCGTGACCGGGCCCACCGCGCCGTTGCCGACGCGATGATCCTGACCGTCATACACCAGCGTGCCGACGCCGGCCAGCACCGCAGCCGTTCCGGACAGCGCGGCTTCTCCCGTCTTCACCCACCCGAGCATCTCGTTCACGGTGAAGACCCGCTCCTCGACCTTGAAGCCCAGGTCACGCGCCATCGTCAGCAGCGAGTCACGAGTCACGCCGTGCAGGAACGTCGAATCGAGGCTGCGGGTCAGGATGTGCCCTTCGCGAATCAACAGGAAGTTCGCGGCGCCGGTTTCCTGCACGGAACCGCCCGGACAGAAAAGCACCTGGTCCACCTGGTACTTGTCGCGCGCAGCGAGCGTCGGCCCCATCGCCGCCGCATAGTTGCCGCCGGTCTTCACCATACCGAGGTGCTCCGCCGTGCGGTGGCACTGGTCCTCGACGTAGATGCGCAGCGGCTTCATGCCGCCGGCGAAGTAATCCCATACCGGGCTCGCCAGCACGATCAGGGTCGCCTCGTTGGACGGCTGCGAGGCGGCGCCGATGTTCGGCATGGTGCCAAAAAGGACCGGTCGCAGGTACAGCGCGCCCGGAGGCTCCGGCACCTGCGCGCGCACGCGGTCGATCGTCGTGAGCACCATGCGTGCCAGCTGCTCGGCATCCGGCTGCGGCAGCGACAGCAGCCGCGCACTCTGGCGCATGCGCTCGATGTGCTTGTCCATGCGGAAGACGTGGATGCTGCCGTCGTGCCAGCGATAGGCCTTGAAACCCTCGAAGCAGGTGCTCGCGTAATGCAGCACGTGGGCTGCCGGATGCATGGGGATCGGCGCCGTCGCGACAATCTCGTCAGCGCTCCACCGGCCGCCCTTGCAGGTGGCGATGGACATCTGGTCGGCGAGCACCGTGCCGAAAGCGGGACGGGCTTGAGGATTCGTGCTCATGGATCGATCTCGAATGATTGCGGGTGGCGTGGCTGGCGGGCAGTCTAGCCGGGGATGAAGATCGTCGCCGGATGCTCGAGCAGGTCCTTCAGCGCCTGGATCATCGCCGCCGCGTCGTAGCCGTCCACGTAACGATGATCGAACGACGAGGACAGGTTCATGATCCGGCGGACGGCGATGGCGCCGCCGATGACGACGGGCCGCTCGACGGCCTTGTTCACGCCGATGATCGCCATCTCGGGCGCATTGATGATCGGTGTCGAGGCGATGCCTCCCAGTTTGCCTAGGCTCGTCACGGTGATGGTCGAACCGGTCAGGTCCTTGCTCGTGGCCTTGCCGGCGCGAGCGGCCTCGGACACGCGGCGAATCTCTGCGGACAGGTCCCACACAGTGCGCGCTTCCGCATGACGCACGACGGGGACCTTGAGGCCGTCCGGCGTCTGCGTCGCCACGCCGAGGTGCACGCCGTGGTGGCGCACCAGCACGCCGCGCTCGGTGTCGTACAGCGCGTTGCACTGGGGGAAGCTCTCGAGCACGCGGACCAGCGCCGCGGCAATGAATGGCAGGTAGGTGAGCGACGGCGCTCCGTTCGGCAGCTTGCCGTTGAGGTGACTGCGCAGCGCTTCGAGTTCGGTGACGTCGATTTCCTCGACGTACGAAAAGTGCGGGATGTTGCGCTTGGCATCGGTCATGCGCTGCGCGATGAGGCGCCGCACACCGATGACCTTGACCTCATCGACGCCCGTGCGCCGGACGAGCCCTGCCGGCGCTGCCTCGACTGCCGGAGCGGCCGCCGTAACGTTGCCGTTGAGCGCTGCCGCGAAGTCCTGCGGCGTGATGCGGCCGCTCGGGCCGGAGCCCGGCACGGCGCGCAGATCGACGCCTGCTTCGCGCGCCCGGCGGCGCGTGGCTGGCGACGCCTTGACCCGATGAGCCCCCTCTCCCGCGGCGGCGGGAGAGGGTTGGGGTGAGGGCTTCGGACCCTCACCCGCACTGCGTGCGACCTGTCCCGCAAGAGCGGGAGAGGTGATTGCCCCCTCTCCCACCAGGGTGGGAGAGGGCTGGGGTGAGGGTCTTACCCCCTCTCCCACCCTGGTGGGAGAGGGCTGGGGTGAGGGCTCCGACACTTCCGTCTCGAAGACGATCAACTCGGAGCCGACACGCACCATGTCACCCGGCTGCCCGTTGATCGCCACGACCCGCCCGGTCACCGGCGACGGCACTTCGACCGCCGCCTTGTCCGTCATGACCTCCGCCATGAGCTGGTCTTCGGCCACCTGATCGCCCACCTTGACGTGCCAGGCGACAACCTCCGCCTCGACCGTGCCTTCGCCCAGGTCCGGCATCTTGAACACGTAGCGGGTCATGGCGTCTCCATCACGGCCTTGAGAGCGTCGGCCACGCGGTGCTGGCCAGGGAAGTATTCCCACTCGAACGCATGCGGGTACGGCGTGTCCCAACCCGCGACGCGCTGGATCGGCGCCTCGAGATCCCAGAAACACTCTTCCTGGATCGTCGCCGAGAGCTCGCCGCCGAACCCGGAGAAGCGCGTCGCCTCGTGGGCGATCAGGCAGCGCCCCGTCTTCTTCACCGACGTGCAAAGCGTGTCCACGTCGAGTGGCACCATGGTGCGGACGTCGATGATCTCGGCGTCGAGCCCCAGGCTGCGCGCCGCCGCTTCGCACACGTAGATCATCGTGCCATAGGTGACGATGGTCACGGCGCTGCCTCTGCGCACGACCTCGGCCTTGCCGATGGGAACGGTGTAATACCCCTCGGGCACCTCGCCCTTCGGGTGCGTGCTCCACGGCACTGCGGGCTTGTTGGCATCGCCGTCGAAGGGACCGTTGTAGAGGCGCTTCGGCTCGAAGAAGACCACCGGATCGTCGTCCTCGACGGCAGCGATCAGCAGGCCTTTCGCGTCATACGGATTTGACGGCATGACGATCTTGATGCCGCAGACGTGCGTGAAGATGCCTTCCGGGCTCTGCGAGTGCGTCTGGCCGCCGCGAATGCCGCCGCCGCAGGGCGTGCGGATCGTCACGGGCGCCCAGAAGTCACCCGCGCTGCGATAGCGCAGGCGCGCCAGTTCGCTGAAGATCTGGTCGCACGCGGGATAGATGTAGTCGGCGAACTGCACTTCGGCGATCGGTCGCAAGCCGTTCACACCCATGCCGATGGCGGCGCCGACGATGGCGCCCTCGGCAATCGGCGTGTCGAGCACGCGTTGCTCGCCGTACTTGCGCTGCAACCCGTCGGTGACACGGAACACGCCGCCGAAGAATCCCACGTCCTCGCCGAGGATGACCACGTTCGGATCGCGGGCGAGCAGGATATCCATCGCGGAATTCAAGGCCTGAATCATGTTCATCTGCGGCATGACTCAGCCTCCCTGCTCGGCGCGCATCTGCTCGCGCTGCTTGCGCAGGTTCGCGGGCATTTCCTTGAAAACGTCCTCGAACATGAGGTCGCGGTTGAGACGCGGGCCTTCATTGAGGGTGCCGTACTGCACGGCCTCCTTCCAGCTCTCCGCCACGTGCTCCTCGAGCTCCTTCGCGAGCGCGGCGTGACGCTCCTCGGACCACTCGCCGAGCGCGATCAGGTGCTTCTTCAGCCGCTCCACCGGATCGCCGAGCGGCCACTTCTCGTAGTCGTCCTTGGGCCGGTAACGCGAGGGGTCGTCGCTGGTCGAATGCGCCGCGCCGCGGTACGTCACGTGCTCGATCAGCGTCGGGCCCGCTCCCGTACGGGCGCGCTCGGCAGCCCACTGCGTGACGGCGTGCACGGCCAGGAAATCGTTGCCGTCGACGCGAATGCCGGCGATGCCGTAGCCCGGGCCGCGCGCCGCAAAGGAGCGCTGCTCGCCGCCGGCGAAGCCCTGGAACGTCGAGATCGCCCACTGGTTGTTGACGATGTTGAGGATGACCGGCGCTAGGTACACGGAGGCGAACAGCATCGCGTGGTGGAAATCGGCCTCGGCGCTCGAGCCCTCGCCGATCCAGCTGACGGCGATGTCGTCTTCGCCCTTGATGGCAGCGGCCATCGCCCAGCCGACGGCCTGCGGGTACTGCGTCGTCAGGTTGCCGGAGATCGAGAAAATCCGGCCCTCCACCCAGTGGTACATGACGGGCAGCTGCCTCCCCTTGCACATGTCACGCGTGTTCGAGAGCAGCTGGCACATCAGGTGGACGAGCGGCCGGCCGCGGACCATGTAGAGGCCCTGGTTGCGGTAGGAAGGAAACAGCATGTCGCGCGGCCGCAGCGCCATGCACTGCGCGACCGACACCGCTTCTTCGCCGAGCGAGCGCATGTAGAAAGAGATCTTCCCCTGGCGCTGCACACGCTGCATGCGCTCGTCGAAGATCCGCGTCAGCAGCATGTGGCGCAGGCCGACCTGCAGATCGTGGATCTCGAGGTGCGGGTTCCAGGGACCCACCGCGACGTGCTGGTCGTCGAGCACGCGTACCATTTCGACCGCCAAGTGGCCGATGTCGCGCACGCGAGCATTGACGTCGGGCCTGGCGACGGCGCCGGCGGGCGAGGTTTCGAGATAGCTGAAATCCGGTGCCTCACCCGGCCTGGAGTGCGGACGGGGGGTGTGCAGGCGTGATTTACTCGGCATGGCTCCCTCGATTTGCGGATCGGCACCCGGTCGGCGCGGTAGATTACTCAGGCGGGGAGGCGTTTGTTGAGTTCGTTGCGTTGCACTGCAATAATACGAAACGTGCATTTCACCAAGTGAAATATCATGGAAGAAATTACCCGCCCCGCGATCGACAAGGCCGACCGCCGAATCCTGGACCTCCTGCAGCGCGAGGGTGCTCTCCCCGTGGCGGAGGTGGCGACGCGCACCGGTCTGTCCACCACGACCTGCTGGCGGCGCATCCAGCAACTCGAGCAAACCGGCGTCATCAAGGGCCGTGTCGCGCTCCTTGATCGCGCCGCCCTCGGACTCGACGTGACGATTTTCGCGCATGTGAAGCTGTCGTCCCAGGGCCGCGATTCGATCGCAGCCTTCGCCGAAGCGATTCGCGAGCGGCCCGAGGTACTCGACTGTTACACGACGATGGGTGAATGGGACTTCATGCTGAAAGTGGTGATGAAGGACATCAAGGCGTTCGAGGCCTTCTACCTGGACCACTTGTCGAAGCTGCCCAACGTGCAGTCGATCAACTCCTCCGTCACCGTCACCGCGATCAAGGAATCGACGGTGCTGCCCATCCTGTGATGCGCGCCGCGTCCGCAGAGGCTCGATGACGCTGTTGCTGCACACACTGTGGCTGGCCGGTCCCGTCATCCTGACGGGCTTCGTGCACCTGCTCGTGCTGCAGCACGACTGGCTGCCCGCCTTGCGGCGCGCGCCACTCGATTTCGGCGCGAGCTGGCGCGGGCGGCGCATTTTCGGCGCCAACAAGACGTGGCGAGGCGCCGTGATCATGATTGCCGGCACGGCCGCGTTCGCCGCGGCGTTCGCGCAGGTCAACGCCCACTGGCTGCACTGGCCGGTCGCCGTGCAGTTCGCGCAAGCGCACCCCGCCGCCTGGGGCGCACTGCTCGGCTGCGGCTACATCGTGGGTGAGCTGCCGAACAGTTTCGCCAAGCGGCAACTCGGCATCGCGCCGGGAGCAATGGGCAGCGGACTGCCTGGCAAGATCTTCTGGGTCGTGGATCAGCTCGACAGCTTGGCGGGCATGCTGCTGTTCGTGGCGCCGGTCTGGCTGCCGCCGCCCGCGTTGATCGCGCTGCTGGTCGTCGTGATGCTGATCGCGCACCCGATCAGCGCGTGGGTGATGGTGCAGGCGGGCCTCAAGGACCGCGTCGGGTAGGAGCCCTCACCCCAACCCTCTCCCACTGCTGTGGGAGAGGGAGCCCGATCCCCTTCACCCCAACCCTCTCCCACTGCTGTGGGAGAGGGAGCGCTCACCTCTCCCACGTCAGTGGGAGAGGTCGGCGGCACGCCGGGTGAGGGCCTGCTCCGTTACCAGTCGTACTTGAAGCGCAGCGACCACGTGCGCGGGTTGTTGTAGTACTGCGTGCCCGCGAGCACCGAAGCAATGATGTACTCGTTGCCGCAGTTGTCGCAGTTGGCACTCAGGCTCCAGCCGGTGTCCGGATTGCCGAGCGAGACGCCCGCGCTCCACTGCGTGTAGCCCTCCGAGAGACCGATCGGCTCACCCGCCGTGCCCACGTTGTAGTTGCCGACGTCCTGCAGGTACGCGCTGGGTGTCAGCTCGAGGCCGCTGCCGAACCCGATCGTGTAGCTGCCACCGACCGTCAGCGTGTAGTCGGGCAGGCGGACCGGATCGGCGATCTTGCCGTTCGGATCCACGATGCCCTTCGCGCAATTGGCCGTGACGCCAGCCGCGTTGCCCGCAGCAAGCGCCGCCTGGCACGCCTGCTGCTGCGCCGTGATGCTCGAGTCGAGGTTCTTGTACTCGCCGTCCTGCATGCCCGCGTTGAGGAACAGGTTCAAGCCGTCGATCGGCGCCCAGGTGATTTCGGCTTCGGCGCCCTTCACCTCGAGGTCGGCGAAGTTCTGCGTGATGAAGACGATGCCGCCCACGTCATTCACGAATGCCGATGGCAACTGGAAATCCGTCACGTCGGAGTAGAAGCCCGTGAGATTCAGGCGCAACCGGTTGTCGAACCACTCGGACCGCATGCCGAGTTCGTACGACCACACTTCCTCGGGATCGAACGGCTGGACCTCCCGAACATTCACGTTGCGCGCGTTCCAGCCACCCGACTTGAAGCCGTTGGTCGCCGACGCATAGAAGTTCATGTCGTCGTTCAAGTCCCACTTCAATGCCACACGCGGCGTGAACTGGCCCGTGGACTGCTCGACCGGAATGCCCGCCGCCTTGATGTCCGCCGTGTTCCACTGGTTGGCTGCCGGCGCGTTCGGGTTGTCATTCGCCTTGTAGGCGATCGTCTTCTTCTCGTCCGTGTAGCGGCCGCCGATGGTGAGCGTCAGCGAGTCGAGGATGTCGAAGTCCGCCTGGACGTAACCTGCCCAGGCCTCGGCCGTGTTCTCCATGATACGGTCGTAATAGAGGCTATTGAAGATCGTGATGCCATTGCCGACCGACGGGAACACCGTGGTGACACCGGGGATCTGGCAGACACTGCCGGGAGGGCCGCAAAACAACGAAGTGCCGTTAACGGCGAACAACTGACCGAGATCGGTCTCGTTGTGCTCGTCGAAGTAATAGACGCCCGCGACGTAGCGCAGCCGCTCGCCCATCAGAGCGCCGTTCAGCTTGATTTCCTGGGTGAACTGGTCGTGATTGCCGTCGTTGACGATCGTGAACGCCCCCGTCGGCGCGACCGGCTGACTGAAGCCCGGCATGCCGAAGAAGTCGAGCGCGAACTTCTGCTCCATCGACCGCCAGCCGGTGATGAAGTTGAACGTGCCGATGCCCGTCTCCCAACCGAGGTTCGACGTGATGGAGTAGCCCTCCACCTCGTTGCCGAGCGGGTAATTCTGCTTCTGGTTGACGAACACGCCGCGCGTCGCCGGGGTGTCCGTGCGCATACCCGTCGTGCTGACACGCCCGTTCTGACCATCGCCGTCAAGGTCGTTGTTCAGGATGTTCATGTAGTCCTGGTCGACGTAGTCGGCGGCAACGTCCCAGGTCAACGAGTCGGTCGGCAGCCAGCGCACCGCGAAGCGCGCGCCCTTGTTGTCGTTCGAATTGAGTT
>Ga0315287_10002979_pt1 | contig 16252 bp, 14 predicted proteins | sample YL17G11_0_MG_FD_205037 | JGI IMG/M metagenome (GOLD analysis project Ga0315287, IMG submission 205037) | Sediment microbial communities from Yellowstone Lake, YNP, Wyoming, USA - YL17G11_0 | ecosystem: Environmental > Aquatic > Freshwater > Lake > Sediment | place: USA: Wyoming | collected... | reverse complement strand
CGAGCGCGTTCGTCGAGACGACGCCGAGGACCTCGCCGTCGCGGAGCCCCTCCTCGATCGCGCGGCGCTCGGTCGGCAGGTAGCCGCCCCGATAGCCGCGCACCCGCGAGCGGGGACCGGCGTGCTCGCGGAGCGTCTCGCGCAGCCCCGTGAGGATCAGCTCGACGGCCGTGCGCGAGCGGCCGAAGACGATCGTCTGGCGGCCGGCCCGCAGGAACGGGAGCGCCCAGCGCTGGGCCAGCGCCAGCGACGAGCCCCGGGCCCCCGACGCCGCGTCGACGACGGGCGGGTCCACGAACAGGAGATGGCGCTCGCCGGCCGGCGCACCGCTGCGGTCGACGACCAGCGGCGCCCGGCCGGTCAGCAGCGTGGCGAGCTGGCCCGGGTTGGCGATCGTGGCCGAGCACGTGACGATGACCGGGTGCGAGCCGTAATGGGCGCACAGGCGGAGGAGCCGGCGCAGGACGTTGGCCACGTGGCTCCCGAAGAGCCCGCGGTAGGTGTGGAGCTCGTCGACGACGATCACCTGGAGCTGCTCGAAGAGCTGGAACCACTTCGTGTGGTGGGGGAGAATCGCCGCGTGGAGCATGTCCGGGTTCGTTACCACCACCTGGCCCGCAGCCCGGATCGTCGAGCGGATCGGCGCGGGCGTGTCGCCGTCGTAGGTGGAGGCCGACACCGGGATCCCCGCCGCCGTGGCGAGCTCCCGGAAGGCGGCGACCTGGTCCTGCCCGAGCGCCTTGGTGGGGAAGAGCCAGAGAGCGCGGGCGGAGGGATCGTCGGCCAGCGCCTGGAGCATCGGCAGCTCGTAGCAGAGGCTCTTCCCGGAGGCCGTCGGGGTCACCACGCAGACGTCCCGGCCCTCGCGGACTGCGGCCAGCGCCTCGGCCTGGTGGGTGTAGAGGGCGTCGATTCCGCGCCGGGCGAGGGCGCCGCGGATGCGCGGGTCGAGCCAGGCCGGGAACGGCGCGCTCAGGGCACCGCGGGCCGGGGTGACTGCGTGGTGCAGGACGCCGCGCGCCAGGGACGGCTCCTCGAGGATTCTCGCGAGTACCGACGCAACGTCGGCGGGAGCGTAGGTGCGCATGGCGGCTGCCTCGGCAATCGAACAGGTGTGCGAAATCGAGCGAAGTCTACCACCGGGTCCCGACCCGGGCCGGCCGCACGATGACGGTCTCGCGTGCCAGCTCGTCCGGCACGCGAGGCGGTTTGACACTCCGTCAGTGCGCAGCTACCCTGCGGTCATGTCGCCGCTCCCCAACCCCCGGCGCGACCCCGACGAGGCGACGCACCAGGATCAGGCAGGTCCCCCCGGGCCGGACGCGCCCGGCGACGCGGGCCCCGCGGCCCGGCCGTCGCTTGCCGGCCTCGGCGTGGCCGGGATCTCGCGCCGGCGCGTGGCCTGGGTCGGCCTGACCGTCCTCGCCGCCTGGATCGTGGTCGCCTTCGCCGGTCAGGCCGCGGAGGCCTCCCGCGCGACCGCCCGGGTGACCGACGAGCGCGCCCGCAACGGCGACGTGGCGGCCCACACGGAGGCCCTCCGTCGCGAGCTCGACCTCGTCACCCAGGAGCGGTGGGTCCTGCAGCAGGCACGCGCGTACCGGCTTGGCTCCCGGGCGGAGCGGCCCTTCGCGCTCGCCCCCGACGCCCCCGCCCTCGCCGCCGACGCACCGGGCTCGCCGGCCCGGCGCCTCGGGGCCGATGGGACCCCGCCGTCCCCGCTCGAGGGCTGGCTCGAGGTCCTTTTCGGGCCGGCGCCCGGGGGCTGATCGGCGGGCCCGGGCGCGCGCGAGCCCGCCCGCGCGCGGTCCGTCGGAAGCCCTGCGCTACAATCGCCCTCCACGGCGGAGTAGCTCAGTGGTAGAGCAGGGGACTCATAAGCCCTTGGTCGCAGGTCCGAATCCTGCCTCCGCTACCACCCCGTCACGCTCACGGCCGGCCCCCGGGGCCGCCCCCTACCCGATCGCCGGCGGACGTTCCGGCGGCGAAGCCCGATGCCCGGACGCCGCCGCCGGGGGATTGCCCTTCTCCAGGACGACCTCGAAGAAGTCCCGGCTGAGCTCCCAGCGGGGGTAGCGGCCCAGGACGTCATGGAACCGCTGGTAGAGCTCCTCGTCGAGGGGCGTCTCGCGGAAGCGCAGGGCCAGGATGCGGAACCCGATCTCCCGGAAGTAGTCCTCGTAGTGGGCCCAGGTCAGCCGGTTGACCCAGGCCGCCCCGTCGACCTCCACCCCCCGCCGTGCCAGGGCGTCCGAGATGACGTCGTCGCTGAACAGCAGATGGGGGAACGGGAAGGCGATGTGGCGGTACAGGTGCGAGGCCTGGGGGCCGCGATGGAGGTTCGCCTTCATCCAGAAGAGACCGCCGGGCCGCAGGACGCGGTGGGTCTCGAGGAGCAGCCGGTAGGGATGGAGCACGTGCTCCCAGACCGTGAACGACATCGCCCGGTCGAAGGTGCCCGCGGCGAAGGGGTTCTCGGTGGCCAGGTCGGCCACCGAGAGGTGGACGCGGTCTCCGGCCAGCGCCGGCCACGACCGACGCTCGACGACATCCACGCCCCAGGCGTCGGCCCCGAGCGCGTGAGCGGCATACCAGAGCTCGTAGCCGCCGCCGCACCCGACCTCGAGCACCTTGCGGTTCGCCAGGTCGATGGCCCGGTGGACGCCCCGGAGGCGCCCCACGGCCGACTCGATCATGGCTTCGTGGTCGTAGCGGCGCGGGGCGGGCACCAGCGGGCGCTCGGCGTACTCGGCGTTCAGCCGTTCGAACAGCTCGACGTCGTGGCGGACCCTCGGTCGGTCCGTCTGGCTCGAGCGGACCGGCTCCATCGGCAGCTCGATGGCGGGCGGGACGGGCAGCTCGGCGGGGAACGGGACGGGCGCGGGCCGCGGCCTGTGGACCGCCGGCAGCGAGCCCCAGGAGCTCACCCGGGGCGGGGCGGAGGCCCGGACGCCGGGGTCGAGCCGGGCTCCCGCCCGGATGAGGCCGCGGGCGAGGCGGCGCCGCGCGCCCCTCGCCGCCCGGACGACGGGGCGGAGGAGCGGGGCGAGCGGGGACGATCGAACACGATGACCGAGCCCTAGCATCGGCGGGCGTCGGGCGGCGATCCGTGGGGGGCGGGCGGCACGCGGGCATCCTACCGTCCCGCCCGGCCATCCGCCGCGGGCTCCCGCGCGTATAGATGAGGTGACGCGCCCCGCAGGTCGTCGGCCGCGCCCGCCCCGGGCCGCTCGAGGGGCCACGCGGTCCCCGCGGGATATACTCGTTCGCGAGGCCGGCCCTCGGGCGCCGGCTCCGCTGACCCGGAGGACAGGTTGAACGGCAAGTTCATGCGCAACGGCATCGTGATGCTCGTCCTCGTGGTGGGCACGGTGGCGCTGCTCTACACGTTCCTCATGTCGTCTCCGAACGACAAGACGGTGGCGTACTCCCAGTTCCTGACCCTCGTCGGCGAGGGAAAGGTCACCAAGGTCGAGCAGCAGGACCTGCAGCTCAGCGTGACCGGCAAGACGGCGGAGGACACCTACGTCGTCATCGTCCCCGGGATCGGCTTCACGGACGTCTTCGCCGACGTCCAGAAGGCCGCGCCGAGCGGGAGCTCGATCACGTTCTCCGGCAAGGAGCCCTCGCAGAGCGGGCAATGGATGAGCCTGCTCATCGGCGCGCTGCTGCCCGTGCTCCTGATCGGCGGCTTCCTCTTCTTCATGATGCGCCAGGCCCAGGGCACGAACAACCAGGCCATGAGCTTCGGCAAGAGCCGGGCCCGGATGTTCCTGGGCAACAAGACGGTGGCGACCTTCGCCGACGTGGCGGGCGTCGACGAGGCGAAGGCGGAGCTCCAGGAGGTCGTGGAGTTCCTCAAGTACCCCGAGAAGTTCAACTCGCTCGGGGCCCGCATCCCGCGCGGCGTCCTGCTGGTGGGCCCTCCGGGAACAGGCAAGACGCTCATGGCCCGGGCCGTCGCCGGCGAGGCCGGCGTTCCCTTCTTCAGCATCTCCGGCTCCGAGTTCGTGGAGATGTTCGTGGGCGTCGGCGCCAGCCGCGTCCGCGACCTCTTCGACCAGGCCAAGCGGAACGCCCCCTGCATCGTCTTCGTCGACGAGATCGACGCGGTCGGCCGCCAGCGCGGCGCGGGCCTCGGCGGCAGTCACGACGAGCGCGAGCAGACCCTCAACCAGATCCTCGTCGAGATGGACGGCTTCGACACGAACACGAACGTGATCGTGGTCGCGGCCACCAACCGCCCCGACGTCCTGGATCCCGCCCTCCTGCGCCCGGGCCGCTTCGACCGCCAGGTCATCCTGGATCGTCCCGACATGAAGGGCCGGGTCGAGATCCTGCGGGTTCACACCAAGGGCAAGCCGCTCGACAAGTCCATCGCCATCGAGGAGGTGGCCAAGCGGTCGCCCGGCTTCTCCGGCGCCGATCTCGCCAACCTGGTCAACGAGTCCGCGATTCTCGCTGCCCGCCGCAACAAGAAGCTCATCGGGATGTCGGAGTTCCAGGAGGCCCTGGAGCGGATCGTTGCCGGCCCGGAGCGCAAGAGCCGGGTCATCTCCGACGCCGAGAAGGTGATCATCGCGTACCACGAGGGCGGCCACGCCGTCGTGCAGAGGATCCTCCCGAAGTGCGACCCGGTCAGCAAGGTGACCATCATCAGCCGCGGCATGGCCCTCGGCTACACCATGGCCCTCCCGGCCGAGGATCGCTACCTGCAGAGCAAGACGGAGTTCGAGGACAAGATCGCGGGCATGCTCGGCGGCAATGCCGCGGAGCGGCTGGTCTTCGGCGACACCACGACCGGATCCTCGAACGACATCGAGAAGGCGACCCACCTCGCCCGCCGCATGGTCACCGAGTTCGGCATGAGCGACCGCCTGGGCCCCCGGTCCTTCGGCAAGCGTGACGAGATGGTCTTCCTCGGCCGCGATTTCGGGGAGCAGCGCAACTACTCGGACGACGTCGCGAAGCAGATCGACGAGGAGGTCCGCACCCTCATCGAGACGGCTTACGCGCGCGCCTCCGAGGTCTTGACGGACTACCGTGCCAAGCTCGATCTGCTCGCCGAGACCCTCGTCGAGAAAGAGACCCTGGACTCCGAGGAGTTCGAGGCGCTTTTCGCGGACCTTGCGCCCAAGGAGCCGCTCCACGGCGTCCCGAAGCTGGCCGAGGTGTCGGCCGAGGAGCCGTCCGCCCCGTCGGCCGAGCCGTCCGCGCAGCCCGTCTGACGGCGACGCATCGCAGGCGACCCGGAGCTGCGCCCGACGACTGATCATCGCGGGGATCCCCGCTGACGTGTCGAACCCGCCGGAGGCTCTTCGTGACCACGCCCACCACCGATCTCGAGACCTACCTCGCCGCGACGGCCGAGCGCCGCCTGGGGCGCTACCTCGACTTCCTGCGGATCCCCAGCGTGGGCGGCCTGCCGGAGCACGCGGCGGACACGCGCCGCGCGGCCGAGGTGCTCGCGGCCGAGCTGCGCGAAGGCGGGATGGAGCACGTGGAGGTCGCCGAGACGGCGGGTCACCCGGTGGTCTACGCGGACTGGCTCCACGCGGGCGCCGCTGCCCCCACCGTTCTCGTCTACGCCCACTACGACGTCCAGCCCGGCGACCCGCTCGAGCTGTGGGAGACATCCCCCTTCGAGCCGATCGTCCGCGACGGCCGCGTCCTGGGTCGGGGCGCGGCCGACGACAAGGCCCACGTCCAGATGCTGGCGCGCGTCGCCGAGGCGCTCCTCGCCGTGCGCGGCGGATTCCCGGTCAACGTGAAGTACGTCTTCGAGGGCGAAGAGGAGAGCTCGTCGGTCCACCTCGACGGGTGGCTGGAGGCCAACCGCGAGCGCCTGGCCGCCGATCTCGCGATGATCTGCGACACCGGCTTCTTCGAGGGGAACCTGCCGGCCATCTGCGTCGGCCTGCGCGGGATCGTCTACGTGCAGCTCGACGTCGAGGGCCCGTCGGTCGACCTCCACTCCGGGTCGTTCGGAGGCGCGGTCGTCAACCCCGCGACCGCCCTGGTGGAGATGCTGGCGGCCCTCAAGGGGCCGGACGGGCGGATCCGCGTCCCGGATTTCTACGAGGACGTCGTCCCGCTCACGGACGAAGACCGCGCCGCCTCCGCAGCCCTGCCCTTCGACGAGGCGGCCTGGATGGCCGAGATCGGCGTCGAAGCGCTCGGTGGCGAGACCGGCTACACGACGCTGGAGCGCAAGAGCGCCCGCCCGACCCTCGACGTGAACGGGATCTGGGGCGGCTTCACGGGGGACGGCCCCAAGACCATCCTCCCCGCCCATGCGCACGCCAAGGTGAGCTGCCGTCTCGTGGCGGACCAGGATCCGGCGCGCATCTTCGCCCTGCTCCGGGACCACCTCCTGGCGATCGCCCCGCCGGGCGTGCGGGTGACGGTGCACGACCTGGGCATGGGACGCGGCACCCTGACCCCGATCGACCATCCGGCGACGCAGGCGGCCGCACGGGCCATCGAGGCGACGTTCGGCGTCGCCCCGCTCTACTTTCGCGAAGGCGGGTCGATTCCGGTCGCGGCCAGCTTCGAGCGGATCCTGCGCCAGCCGGTCGTCCTCCTCGGCTTCATGAACCCCGACGCGCGTGCCCACGCACCGAACGAGAACATGGTCCTGGCGAATTTCGAGACCGGCCTGCGAGCGCTGGTGCGGATGTTCGACGAGCTCGCGAGCTACCCGGCGGCCTGATCGCGGCCGAGGGGGGGCGGCGAATGGTACTCCGGTAGGGTGTCGGGGCCGGGGGCGGGTGCTACGATGCCTGCCCGGGGGTCTGCCCCGCCGTCCGCTACGCGATGGGAGCGAGTGCACGCGTGAGCACCGAGATCGAGCCGCCCGCCGCCCGCGGGCCGAAGCCGCAATGGCGCCTGGACGCCGACACCGGGAGCCTGGTTCCCCGGTCCGCCCTCGATGTCCTCGTGGACCTGAACGACCGGATCACGTCCGGCAACCTGTCCGACTACCAGCCCATCCCGCTGGGCTTCACGCCGCTCGACAAGACGATGGGCCTGGGCCTCCGCCCCGGCGAGCTCTTCCTGATCGGCGGTGCCCAGGGGACCGGCAAGACGACCATGGCCCTCCAGATGGCGCGCAACGTCGCCTCCGGCGGCCAGGCGAGCGTCCTGTACGTCTGCTTCGAGCACGAGGAGCATTACCTCCTCAACCGGCTCATCGCGATGGAATCGGCGCTGGCCCACCTTCCCCACAAGACAGGCGCCATCAAGATCCAGGACGTGCGCCGCGAGATCCTCGGGTCGTGGGTCGCCGACGGGCCTGGCGGAACCGGTCCGCAGCTCGCCTCGAACCCGCGCCTCCGGCCGAGCCTCGACCGGATCGGTCGCTACGGCCAGAACCTCTACCTGATGCGCGGGACGCAGACCGCCAGCACCGTCGACAACATCCGGACCCTGGTCCAGCAGCACAAGGACCTCTCCGGCGGCCGCCAGCTCGTCGTGATCGTCGACTACCTCCAGAAGGTTCCGCTGTACCCGGAGCCGGCCACCGAGTCCGAGAAGGTGACGATCGTCGTCAACGGCCTCAAGGACATCGCCCTCTCCGAGCAGGTCGGCATGATCGCGATCGTGGCGGCGGACAAGGAGGGGCTGAAGGCCTCCCGGCTGCGCAACCACCACCTGCGCGGCTCGTCGGCGATCAACTACGAAGCCGACATCATCGCCATCCTCAACGAGAAGTACCACATCGTCGCCAAGGTCAACATCGAGTTCAATCCGTACCAGGCGCAGCGCTTCCGCGACTGGGTGATCCTCTCGGTGGAGAAGAACCGGGGCGGCCAGGACAACGTCGACCTCGAGTACGAGAAGCACTTCGAGTTCTCCTGCTTCGACCCGAACGGGCGGACGGTCCAGGAGAAGCTGATCGAGGAGCGCCTCTACAACGAGTGAGCGCCCGCCGCCGCGGGCGGGCGCCGGGGCCCGACGACCGGGGGTCGTCGCGACGGCGCGCGTGGCGTATCGTGCGCGCATGACCGCCCAGCACGAAGCCGCGTTTCCGGACGTCGTGGAGATCGTCGTCGAGATCCCGCGGGGGAGCCGCAACAAGTACGAGTTCGACGAGGAGGCCGGCGTCTTTCGCCTCGACCGGATCCTCTCGTCGGCCGTCTTCTACAACTTCGACTACGGCTTCATCGAGGGGACCCGCGCCGACGACGGCGATCACACCGACGCCCTGCTCATCATCGACGAGCCGACGTTCACCGGCTGCCACGTCTGGGCGCGCCCCATCGGCGGGCTCGAGATGCGCGACGAGATGGGCTTCGACTTCAAGGTCCTGTGCGTCGCGATCGGCGATCCGCACCAGGCCCACATCGAGCGCCTGGAGCAGGTCCGACCACATCGCCTGGTCGAGATCGAGCACTTCTTCCAGACGTACAAGATGCTCGAGAACAAGGCGACCGACGTCGTGGGCTGGTGCGACCGCGACCGGGCCCACGAGGTGCTGGGCGCGGACCGCGCGGCATGGCAGCGGGAGCGAGCCGACGGGCGCTGACCGTCGCGCCTGGCGCCGCTGGTATCCCGAGGGCGGACCCGACGACCTCCGCGTCTTCGTCGCCGTCCCCCTGGGGGACGGCGCGCGGGCGGCCGTGCGGGCGCTGGTCGACGAGATCGTCGGCGACCCCCGGCTCCCCGAGGCCGGCCGCCTCCGCTGGGCCGTCACGGAGAACCTGCACCTGACCGTCCGGTTCCTCGGGGCCACCGCCCCGGACCGCGTCCCCGACGTCGTCGCGGCTGTGGAGGAGGCTGCCCGCACGGCCGCCCCGTTCGGTGTCCGGCTCGCCGGCGCCGGCGCCTTTCCCGCCGCGGACCGGCCCCGGGTCGTCTGGCTGGGGATCGTGGAGGGCACCCCGGAGCTGGCCGCCCTCGCGGGGGCCCTGTCGGACCGGCTGGCCGGCCGCGGGTGGGAACGTGACGAACGGCCGTTCCGGGCGCACCTGACGCTGGGCCGCGCGGACGGCGTCCCCGGGGCCGGGCGCGCCGTCGCGGCGCTCGCCGACGCAGCGGCCGCGCTCGATGCCGCGTGGACCGTCGATCGGCTGGTCGTCTACCAGAGCGACCTCGGACGCGGCCCGGTGCGCTACCGCCCCCTCGCGACGGCGCTCCTCGGCGGCGGCGATGCCTTGCCGGGACCGGCCATGCTGGGGTAGCCTCGGCGCCCTGTTCCGCCGCGCTGCGAGCCCATCCTCGACCTGCGCTCCAAGGAGGCCCCCATGCCGACCGATCGCACGAAGTTCGTGCTCGACGAGGAACGCATCCCGCGCTCCTGGTACAACGTCGTTGCGGACCTCCCGGTGCCCCCGGCCCCGGTCCTCCACCCGGGCACCGGCCAGCCCATCGGCCCCGCCGACCTGGCGCCGCTCTTCCCGATGGCGCTCATCGGCCAGGAGGTCGGCTCGGAGCGGGAGGTGGAGATCCCGGACCCCGTCCGTGACGCCTACCGCCTCTACCGGCCGAGCCCGCTCTACCGCGCCCATCGCCTCGAGAAGGCGCTCGATACGCCGGCCCACATCTACTACAAGTACGAGGGCGTCAGCCCGGGCGGCAGCCACAAGCCGAACACGGCGATCGCGCAGGCGTTCTACAACCAGCAGGAGGGCGTGAAGCGCCTCGCGACCGAGACCGGCGCCGGCCAGTGGGGCACAGCCCTCGCGATCGCCGGGGCGCTCTTCGGGCTCGAGGTCAAGGTCTACATGGTCCGGGCGAGCTACGACCAGAAGCCCTACCGACGGATGCTGATGGAGACGTATGGCGCCGAGGTCGTCGCCAGCCCTTCGCCCACGACGGCCTATGGGCGGGCCGTCCTGGCCGCGACGCCGGACAACCCGGGCTCCCTGGGCCTCGCGATCAGCGAGGCGGTGGAAGACGCCGCGACCCGCGACGACACGAAGTACGCCCTCGGATCGGTCCTCAACCACGTCCTGCTCCACCAGACCGTGATCGGCCAGGAGGCGATCCTCCAGATGGAGATGGCCGGCGAGAAGCCGGACATCCTGATCGGGTGCACCGGCGGCGGATCGAACTTCGCGGGGCTGGCCTTCCCGTTCCTCGGCCAGGAGCTGCGCGGCGAGGCCGACTACCGGGCGATCGCGGTCGAGCCCGAGGCCTCACCCTCGCTGACCCGCGGCGTGTACGCCTACGACTTCGGCGACACGGCGAAGCTGACCCCCATGGTCAAGATGCACACGCTCGGCCACGACTTCATCCCGGAGCCGATCCATGCCGGCGGGCTCCGCTACCACGGCATGGCGCCCCTCGTGAGCCTGCTCCGGGAGCACGGGTTCATCGAGGCCCGCGCGGTGCACCAGAACCCGAGCTTCGCGGCCGGCGTCCAGTTCGCCCGGACCGAGGGGATCCTTCCGGCGCCGGAGTCGAACCACGCGATCCGGGCCGCGATCGACGAGGCCCTGCTGGCAAAGGCGGAGGGGGTCGCCCGGGTGATCCTCTTCAACCTCAGCGGCCACGGGCACTTCGACCTGTCCGCCTACGAGCGGTACCTCGCCGGGGCGCTGGTGGACTTCGAGTACCCGGCGGAGATGGTCGCCCGGGCGCTCGCGGCCCTTCCCTCGGTCGGCTGAGGACCGCATCGAGGGGGATGCGGCAGCGTAGGATTGCGACGTGCCCCGCCTTGCCTGCTGGAGCTGCGGCCGCCAGGTCCACGCGACCTCCCCGCTGGAGTCGCTGTTCATCGACGAGCGCCGCTGCCCGCGCTGCGGAGCCCAGATGAACCTCGAGCGCCGCGTTATCGAGCGTCGCCAGCGGGTGCGCCGCCAGAACCCGGCCGGGGATCCCGGCCGCCCCGCCGGGGCCGACGAGCGACGGCAGGCCGAGCGACGCCTCGGCCCCCGTCGCCGCGCGGGCTGACGGCCGGTGCGGCTCGCCCTCCTGGGCCTCGGCCTGATCGGCGGGTCGGTCGCCCGGGCGGCCCACGCCGCCGGCTGGCACGTGGCCGCCTGGACCCCGTCGGGGACCGGGCCGCGGATCGCTCGAGCGGAGGGTGCGATCGACGTGGCCGCGGGCACGCGCCGGGAAGCCCTGGCCGACGCCGACCTCGTCGTGCTGGCGGCGCCGCCCGTTGCCTGCCTGGAGCTCCTCGTCGCGCTGGCGAGCGCCGAGCGGGACGCGCTGCGGGGCGATGTCGTGATCAGCGACGTGGCCAGCACGAAGGTGCTCCTCGTCGAGCGGGCCGCGGCGCTGGGTCTGCGCTACGTCGGCGGGCACCCGATGGCGGGCCGCGAGACGAGCGGCTTCGATGCCGGGTCCGCGGACCTCTTCCGCGACCGGCCGTGGGTGATGGTGCCGCCGGCCGCGACGGACGAGGCCGCCGTGGCCCGGGTCGAGGAGCTGGTTCGCGCCTGCGGGGCCCGTCCCCTGCGCATGACGGCGGCGGAGCACGACGCCGCGGTCGCCGCGATCAGCCATCTCCCGCTCGTGGTCGCCGCCGCGCTCGTGGAGGCGGTCGCGGGGGGGCCGGGAGATCCCGTCCCGCCGGGCTGGCCGGCGGCGGCGGCGCTCGCCGCGGGCGGCTGGGCCGGCGCTACCCGCCTTGCCCTGGGCCAGCCGGCGATGGGGGCCGGAATCGCGGCCACGAACGCGGGGCCGCTCGCCGCCGGCGTCCGGGCGGTCCGGGACCGGCTCGACGAGTGGATTGTCCTGCTGGAGGCCGGCGCGGGTCACGGCCCTCCCGACGAGGCCGCCCTGCGCGAGCGGTTCGCGGCGGCCCGCGATCGCCTCGGGGGCCGCGGGTGACCGACGAGCGGGTCCTGGTCGTGCCGCGCGACCGGATCATGGGGGCCCGCGCCTGGCACGGGATCCTGGGCTCCGGGGCCGCGCCCTACCTGGACGTCATCGCCGCGGAGGGCCGCTTCGAGCTGCGGGTCGCGATGGAGCGCGACCCGCGGTTCAAGCAGGTGATCCCCTACCTCGTGCTCCGCGATCGCGGTCGCTACTTCCTGATGCGCCGCACCCGTGCCGGCGGCGACGCGCGGCTCCACGACCGGTTCTCCATCGGGGTCGGCGGCCACCTGAACCCGGGCGACGTGGACCTCGCCGGCGGCCTCGCCCGGGAGTGGTCCGAAGAGCTCGCCGCGGACTTCGTCCCCGAGTTCCACCTCCTCGGGCTCCTCAACGACGACGAGACCGAGGTGGGGCGGGTCCACCTCGGGGTGGTCTACCTGGCCGAGGCCGCCGGACGGGCCGTGCGCGTTCGCGAGACCACCAAGCTGGAGGGCGGCTTCGCGGCGCCGGCGGCGGTCCGCGCCGTCTTCGACCGGCTCGAGACGTGGAGCCAGCTCGTCCTGGACGTCGTCGACGACGGGGTGTCGAGCGCCCCCGCCGACGGCCCCGACGACGATCCGCCGAACGCGCGCGGGAGCTGACTCCCGGCTCGATCGGACCGTCACGATGAGGGTGCCATACTGGGCGTAGGAGTCTTGACCATGCGCCGTCTCGCAACCCTTGGCCGCATCCTGCCGCTCGTGCCCCTGGGGCTCGGGACGCTGGGCTTCGCGCTTGGGGCGATCTCTCCGGCCCGCGCCGCGGACGGGGCCGGCGAGGCCTGGGTGCTGCCCACGACGGGCGTCGTCGACGGGGTGATGGCCGGCTACCTCACCGACGCGGTGGCCAAGGCGGCCCGGGAGGGAGCCGAGGTCGTCGTCGTCAAGCTGAACACGCCCGGCGGCAGCCTCGACGCCACCCAGAAGATCACCGGCGCGTTCCTGGAGGCCCCCCTCCCGGTCATCGTGTGGGTCGCCCCGGCGGGCGGTCGCGCGGCCAGCGCCGGCACGTTCATCACGCTTTCCGCCGACCTGTCCTGGATGGCGCCGGGGACGAACATCGGCGCCGCCAGCCCCATTTCGAGCAGCGGGGAGGACATCGGCGGGACGCTCGGCAAGAAGGTCATGAACGACGCGATCGCGAACATCACCGCGATCGCCGAGGCGCGCGGCCGCCCCGTCGAGTGGGCCGTCTCGACCGTGCGCGACGCCAAGAGCTACTCTGCCGTCGAGGCGGTGGCGGCCGGCGCCGTCGACGGGATCGCCGCGACGATCGAGGAGGTCCTGGCGGCCGCGGACGGGCGCACCGTGACCGTCGCCGGCGGGCGCGAGGTGACCCTGGCCACGGCGACGGCGACGCCGGTCGAGGTCCCGATGAACCCGCTGCAGGGGTTCCTGCACCTGCTCTCCGACCCGAACATCGCCTTCATCCTGTTCACGATCGGCTTCTACGGGCTGATCTTCGAGGTGCAGAACCCGAACCTCGCGACCGGGATCGTGGGGGCGATCTGCATCCTCCTCGCCTTCATCGGCTTCGGGAGCCTGCCCCTCAACGTGGCGGGGCTTCTCCTCATCGTCCTGGGTCTTGTTCTCGTGCTGTTGGAGACCCAGGTCGCCAGCCACGGCCTCCTCGCGATCGGGGCGGTCATCTGCATCGCGCTCGGGGCGGCCGCGCTCTACACGGAGCCCGGGTCCCCGACCGCGCCCGACGTCACCGTGGCTCTCCCCGTCATCCTGTCCATCGTCGGCATGACCGCCGCCTTCGCGACCTTGATCACCGTCGTCTCCTACCGATCGCGCCACGCGCCGCAGAGCCCGGTGCTGGTCGGCTCGCTCCAGGTCATCGGGCTCGGCGGGAAGGTCGCCCGCCCCATCGACCCCGTCGGCTCCGTCCTCGCGGCCGGCGAGGAGTGGACGGCCCGCAGCGCCGACGGCCGGTCGATCCCGCGCGGCGCCGCCGTCCGCGTCGTCCGCCTGGACGGCCTCACCCTCTACGTCGAGCCGGCCGACACCGCGTCGGCCGCCTGATCAGCCCAGCCAACGCAGGAGTCGAAAGGAGCCATTCGTGGAGCTCGGCATCACGATCGCCGCGTTGGTGGCGATCCTCGCTCTCGTCCTGGTCTTCCTCTACCTCTCGGTCCGGGTGGTCCAACAGTACGAGAAGATGGTCGTCTTCCGGCTGGGGCGGACCAACGAGCGCCTGGTGCGCGATCCGGGGCTCCGCTTCCTCATCCCGATCGTCGACCGGCCGGTGAAGGTGGACGTTCGGGAGCAGTTCATCGAGGTCGCCAGCCAGACCACGATCACCCGGGACAACGCCCCGATCAACGTCGACTTCCTCATCTACTGGCGCATCGCCGACCCTCTCAAGAGCATCGTGAACGTCGCCTACTTCGCCGGCGCGCTGCAGGGCGTGGCGACGACGACGCTGCGTGCGGTCATCGGCGACATCCTCCTCGACGAGGTTCTCTCCCGGCGCGAACAGATCAACGAGGTCCTGCGCACGAAGCTCGACGAGGTCACCGAGCGCTGGGGCGGCAAGGTGACGACCGTCGAGATCCGCGAGATCACGCCGCCGCGCGACGTCCAGGACGCGATGAACCGTCAGCTCTCCGCCGAGCGGACGCGGCGCGCGGTGATCACCGAGTCCGAGGGTCGCCGGCAGTCGGAGATCAACATCGCCGAGGGCGCCAAACAGGCGGCGATCCTCACCGCCGAGGGTGAGCGCCAGTCGCTGATCCTCCGCGCGGAGGGCGCGCGCCAGTCGCAGATCCTCAACGCCGAGGGCTTCGGCCAGGCCCTGACCCGGATCTACGAGTCGGCCTCCGCGATCGATCAGAAGACGATGCTGCTGCAGTATCTCGACGCCCTGAAGGCCCTCGGCCAGAGCCCGTCCACGAAGTGGATCATCCCGGCCGAGTTCACCCAGCTCGTCGGGCCCCTGGCGGTGGGCCTCGGGGCGGCGATCGCGGCCGTGGGCACGACGTCCCGGGAGGGGTGAAGCGCTGCCGCCTGAGCGTGCGGCGCTGGTACGACCGGGCGGGGGTCGGCCGGGACCTCCGTCCGCTACTATTCGTGGCGTCCGGGGATGCGGCGCGCGGTCCCCGTTGAGCGAGTGAGGTCCGGATGGCCGCAAAGATCCTCGTCGTCGACGACGACCCCAACGTGCAGCGACTGCTGAGCTACACGCTCAAGCAGGAGGGCTACGAAGTGGTCGTCGCGGCGGACGGCGCGGAGGGGTTCCGCCTGTGGGGCGCGGAGGACCCCGCCCTGATCCTGCTCGACGTCATGCTCCCCAAGCTCGACGGCTACCAGGTGGCCGCCAAGATCCGGGCGGAGGAGGCCGGCTCCCACGTACCCATCATCATGCTCACGGCCGAGGCCGAGGTCGAGCAGAAGATCCGGGGCCTGCGCGCGGGCGCCGACGATTACCTCGTCAAGCCCTTCCACCCGGCCGAGCTGCTGGCCCGCATCAAGAGCCTGCTGGCCCGCTTCGCCCCGAAGGACCTCCTCGTCGGACGGCCGCCCCTCGGGCGCGTCCTGGCCTTCTACGGAGCCAAGGGCGGCGTGGGGACGACGACGATCGCGATCAACGTGGCCATCGCCCTGCAGCGCGAGCTGGGCCGACGCGTCTGCCTCGTGGACGCAAACCTCCAGTTCGGCGACCACCGGGTCTTCCTGGACCTCGGCCTCGATCGGAAGAGCATCGTGGACGCCGTGAGCGCGCCGTCCATCGACGCCGATCTGCTCCGGGGCGTCGTCGTGGAGCACGATTCCAAGATCGATCTCCTCCTCGCCCCGCCCACGCCGGAACAGGCGGAGCTCATCACGAAGGAGCACCTGACCCAGATCATCGACGTCCTCCGGGGGCTCTACGACTACGTCGTCGTCGACCTCGACAAGCGGCTCGACGACATGAACCTCGGCGTGTTCGACGCCGCCGAGCACCTGTTCGTCGTGCTCACGGCCGACCTGTCGTGCCTCAAGAACGTCCGCCTCGTCCTCGAGACGCTCGGCCACATCGGGTACGAGGGCGACCGGGTCAAGCTCGTCCTGAACCGCTCGAACGCGTTCACGGGGATCAACGCGAAGACGGCCGAGGGCGCCCTGCGCCACCCCATCGACCTGCAGGTGCTCAACGAGTACCGCGGAGCCATCAGCGCCCTCAACTCGGGCGCGCCCGTCATGTTCACGAAGCCGGATTCGCCGCTGGGGCGATCCTTCCACGACCTCGCGCGCGCGATCGACCGGAGCGCGGCCTCGGGGCCCGCCGTCGCGGCCGCCGCCGCGCGCTGAGGGGTCGCGGCCCCGGAGGGCAGATAAGGCGCGGATAATCGGCAGGTGAGCGGCGCTCGCTACCGTGCGACCCATGCTCGCCAGCGTCCTCGCCGCCACCCTCGACGGCCTCGAAGGCCGCCCCGTCCGGGTCGAGGCCGACGTGGCGC
>Ga0315287_10002978_pt1 | contig 16253 bp, 17 predicted proteins | sample YL17G11_0_MG_FD_205037 | JGI IMG/M metagenome (GOLD analysis project Ga0315287, IMG submission 205037) | Sediment microbial communities from Yellowstone Lake, YNP, Wyoming, USA - YL17G11_0 | ecosystem: Environmental > Aquatic > Freshwater > Lake > Sediment | place: USA: Wyoming | collected... | reverse complement strand
TCGCGAATGGCTTCGGTGCGGAAACCGCCATGACCATCGATGCGGCCCGCCTGGGCTACAGGATCGTGGAGATGCCCACCGACCTTAGGCATCGGCCGACCGGGAGAGATCTCGGGGGCTTCGCCCACCGAGGACGTCAGGGCTGGGACATACTAAGGGCCGTGGCGGCCAGAGCGTTGGGAGTTCGGTGACCGTAGCGGACGTCGTGGTCTACGTGGTGGTAACCGTGTTCCTCTCTTGGGGCCTCGGCCGGGCGACCGCGCTTTCGCCGATGCCTCGGCTCGCCAGACCCAACTACCGGGGAGTCAACCTGAATCCGATGCTGGGCCTGACGGTTGCCGCTTCCGGGCTGGGAGTCGTCATCTGGAGCCTGATAGCGCGAGCCGTGGCCGGTCGCTGGGAAGAGCACTTCGATGTCTACTTCTGGGTCCTGGGCGCGTGCCTGCTCGTTCTGGCGGCCGGCTTTCTGGACGACCTCAGCGAAGGTGGTGTGAGGGGGCTCAAGGGCCACCTGGAGTCAGCACTGAAAGGTCGCCCGACCACGGGCTCGCTGAAGGTGCTCGCAGGGATCGCGGCCGGAGTCCTCGTGGTGATGGGTTTATCGTCCAGGCCGTGGTGGGTGATGGTCGCCGGCGTCATGATGATGGCCGGGTGCACCAACATCTGGAACGACCTCGATGTGGCTCCGGGCAGAGCGGGTCGAGCCTTCATCTTCTTCGCTCTGGTGATCCCATTCGTCAGCGCCACGTCAGTCCCGCAGGCGGTGATGTTCGTGCTGCTATTCGCGGAGCTTCCGGCTCTTCGATACGACCTCCTGGAGAAGGCGATGCTCGGTGACGCGGGAGCCAACCTCTTGGGGCTCGTGGTCGGTATGGGGTTGTATGCGGTTCTTCCCGACTGGGCTGTGGCGGTTGCTGCCGTGCTGGTGGTCGTACTCAACTTGGTGGGGGAGACCGCGACCTTCTCGAAGGTGATCGCGAGCGTTCGGCTGCTGCGGTGGTTCGATCAGCTGGGAACTTCGCCCGAGTGGAGAAGTTTCTCGGCGAACCGTGGGAGCTAGCTCCGAACCTCTGCTAGCATCGGCTTCCGTAGTGGGGAAGCAGCCGAAGTTCATCTTCGTTACGGGTGGTGTCGCCTCAGGCCTGGGGAAGGGTATAACGACCGCCTCTCTGGGCCGGCTCTTCAAGTCCCGCGGATGTCGGGTAACCCTCCAGAAGCTAGACCCCTACATCAACGTCGATCCCGGAACGATGAATCCGTTCGAGCACGGCGAGGTCTTCGTGCTGGACGACGGTGCCGAGACCGACCTGGACCTCGGCCACTACGAGCGCTTCACCGATGAGAGCCTGCACCGTGGCTCCAACCTGACCACCGGAGCCGTCTACTCCAGCGTCATCGCCAAGGAACGTCGCGGAGACTATCTCGGCAAGACCGTCCAGGTCATCCCGCACATCACCAATGAGATCAAGGAACGTGTTAGAGGGCACGCGGAGACCGAGGAGGCCGAGATCGTCATCGTCGAGATCGGCGGAACCGTCGGCGACATCGAGTCCTTGCCGTTCCTAGAAGCCATCCGGCAGCTCAGGAACGAGGTGGGCCGCGAGAACTGCGCCTTCGTACATGTCTCGCTGATGCCGTTCATCGGCCCCAGCGGTGAGTTGAAGACGAAGCCGACGCAGCACTCCGTGAAGGAACTGCGGTCTCTGGGTCTGCAGCCCGACGTGATCGTTTGCCGCAGCGACCGGCCGATCGGGCGCAACCTGAAGGAGAAGATCTCACTGCTGTGCGACGTTCCGATCGAGGGTGTCATCTCGGCCCTCGACGCCGCTTCCATATACGAGGTACCGCTGGTCCTACATGCGGAAGGCTTGGACGGGGTGTTGGCTCGACATCTGCAGATCGAAACAGAGCCCGACCTGACGGAGTGGAACGCATTGGTCTCGAGCATCCGTTCGGCTACCGATCCGGTCAAGATCGGCCTGGTCGGCAAGTACGTGACCTTGCGCGACGCGTACCTCTCCGTTATGGAGGCGCTGAAACACGGCGGGTTCCACCACGGGGCAGCAGTGGAGATCTTCTGGATCGCTTCCGACGAACTGGCCGCTGAAGGGGCCACGGGCGCGCTGTCGAAGGCTGACGGGATCCTGGTGCCCGGGGGCTTCGGGGTTCGCGGCGTCGAAGGCAAGATCGACGCGATCCGTTTCGCTCGCGAGAACAACGTTCCCTTCCTGGGCATATGTCTGGGGCTGCAGTGCGCGGTGATCGAGTTCGCGCGGAACGTCTGCGGCCTCACCGCGGCCAATTCCTCTGAGTTCAGTCCGGGAACGCCCGATCCCGTGATCGACATCCTCCCGGAGCAGAAGGGAATCGCGGACATGGGTGGCACCATGCGGCTGGGCGCGCAACCTTGTCACGTCGTCGAGGGCACGCGCGCCTTCCAGGCGTACGGCGAACCTATCGTCTATGAGCGACATCGCCACAGGTTCGAGGTGAACCCAAAGTATCACGGCACCCTCCGCGATCATGGTCTCGTCATCTCGGGACATTCGCCAGACGGCAGGCTGGTCGAGGTCATCGAGCTTGCCGGCCACCCCTTCTTCGTGGCGGCTCAATTCCATCCGGAACTCAAGTCTCGGCCGACCAGACCGCATCCGCTCTTCAGGGATTTCGTCGGCGCCGCGCACGCTCGAGCCCGATCACGAACGCGGCTTGACGGGGAGTCGGTCGGAGTCTCCTAACCGCTCCGCCTCGCTCCGGTAGGCTGTGATTACGGAAACCTAGGGAGGTATCCCTGTGATCATCGGCATCCCAAGCGAGGTCAAGGACAACGAGTACCGGGTCGCAGCGACACCCGAAGGCGTCCGCGAGTTGACCCGCGCCGGGCACCGCGTTCTGGTTGAAGCGGGCGCGGGAGAGGGCTCGGCGATCAGCGATCCTGATCTGTCCAGCGCGGGGGCGGCTATCGTCGACAGCGCGGCCGATGTGTGGGGCGAAGCCGAGATGATTCTGAAGGTCAAGGAACCGGTTCCCGACGAGTTCGGCTTCCTGCGCGAAGGGCTGATCCTCTTCACGTACCTGCACCTAGCCGCAGGGCAGGCATTGACCGAGGCACTGGTTCGTCAGAAGGTCGCTGCGGTCGCGTACGAGACCGTCCAGGACGCTCAGGGGCGCCTGCCGCTCCTGGCTCCTATGAGTGAGATCGCGGGCCGCATGGCGCCGCATGTGGCCGCGGGACTCCTCGAGAAGGAGCGGGGGGGCAGGGGAGTGCTGATGGGCGGCTCCGCAGGCGTTTCGCCGGCTCGGGTCCTGGTACTGGGAGCGGGGATGGCTGGGTCGAGCGCCGCCTGGATAGCCGCGGGCATGGAGGCAGAAGTGCTGGTCATGGACAAGAACGTGGACCGTCTGCGTTTCATCGACGAGATACACCGAGGCAGGATCCAGACGCTCATGAGTTCGGCTCTGGCGATCGAGAGGCTGATGAGCTCCGTCGACGTTGTGATCGGTACGGTTCTGGTTCCCGGGGCGAAGGCGCCCCAGCTGATCAGCCGCCAGATGGTCGCAGAGATGAAGCAGGGGTCGGTGGTCGTGGACGTGGCCGTGGACCAGGGGGGCTGCGTCGAGACCGCGCGGATGACGACCCATTCCGCTCCCACCTATGTCGAGGAAGGCGTCGTTCACTACTGCGTCGGCAACATGCCGGGCGCGGTTCCCAACACCTCAACGTATGCGCTCACGAACGTCACGACGCCCTTCGCTCACGCCATCGCGGGCCTCGGGCTCCGGGAGGCGGCGCGGCGGGATCGCGCCCTCGCTCTCGGCGTGAACGTTCTGGAAGGTCACGTCGTGAACGCCGGAGTGGCTGAAGCGCACGGTATCCCTCTAGCGGACCTCGACTCCATCATCGCAACGCCCTAGCGCCGATGTCGCGCACTCGCCTTCAGGAGCAGATCGAGCGCTTCGCCGACTACTTGACCGCTGAACGCGGGCTATCGCCGAACACCATCGAGGCCTACCGTCGCGATCTGAGGAGATACGTCTCCTTCCTCTCGAAGCGAGGCGTGCAGGACGCGGGCGCGGTGACTGAGGACGACGTGGCGTCATTCGTGGCCTACGTGTCGTCGTTGCGCCAAGCGGAAGGGCGGCCGTACTCGGCGTCTACGGTGGCCAGATCGCTGGCTTCGGTTCGCGCTCTCCACCGTTTCTTGGTGAGAGACGGGGAGACGGACGACGATCCCACCGCGAACGTATCGCGGCCGAGGGTTCCCCGGAGTCTTCCGAGACCGCTTACGGTGGAAGACGCAAAGGCGATAGTCGAGTCTCCGGCCGAGGCAACGCCGCCGTCACTTCGCGATCGCGCCGCCCTGGAACTTCTGTACGGGGCAGGTCTGCGGATCTCGGAACTGGTCGGCCTTGACGTGGACGATGTGGACATCGACGACGACCCGGGAGTGCGGGTTCTCGGCAAGGGAGGGAAAGAGCGCGTTGTTCCGCTCGGCAGATTCGCCTGCGAGGCTGTGCGCACCTATCTGATGAACGGCAGGCCCGCGCTGGCGACCAACAGATCGAGGGCTGCGCTCCTGCTGAACCAGCGGGGTGGGCGACTGACGAGACAAGGTTGCGCGAGGATACTCGCGGCCCACGTCGAACGATCCGGAGTCGCGAAGAAGGTCACCCCCCACGTCATGAGGCACTCGTTCGCCACTCATCTTCTGGAAGGGGGCGCTGACGTGCGCGTCGTTCAGGAGTTGCTGGGTCACGCCAGCGTATCGACGACGCAGATCTACACACTCGTCACACGAGAGCATCTTCGCGAGGTCTACTTCACTTCCCACCCTCGCGCCCGAAAGGCGCCTGCGCGATGAGCCGGAGCCTCGCTCGTGTCACGGCGCTCGGGTTGGTCTCGTGGCGGATCTGAAGACAGCCCTCTACTACATGGTGGGACTCGTTGCGGGGTTCGTAGCTCATGAGTACGCGCAGGTTCGGGCGGCTTCGGCGTTCGGGGATCAGACCCCCCGTTTCAAAGGCCGAGCCTCGCTGGACCCGCGGGTCCATGCCGACCCGCTCGGCACCTATGTCTTCCCCGCTCTGCTGCTTCTCGTCGTGGCTTCCGGAGGCAGGTCGGTGCCACCTATCGCGTATGGGAAGTCGATGCCCATCGACGCGAGCCGGATGCGGAACCCGAGGCGCGATTACGTCTTGACCCTGCTGGCCGGACCGGCAGCGACGTTTCTGCTCGCGGTCCTGGCTGCCGCGGCGCTGCGTGTGACGCGCCAGGGGGAACTCGGGGTCTTCTTCGCTCGGTGCCTGATGGTTAACGTGATGCTGACAGTGTTCGATCTGATGCCGATACCGCCGCTCGATGGCTCGAGGATCCTCGCCGAGTTCCTTCCGGCGAAGGCCAAGTCGGTGATGGGGGAGATGCAGGTCTACGGGGGCTACTTCATGCTGGTGATCCTCTTCATCCTGCGGTCTCCGGCGTTGAGCGTCGTCCAGACGCTGGGTAACGGCCTGTGCAAACCGCTGGTCGGGTTCCCCTGTCTTTAGATCAAACCCGACTGCGCCGCGCTATCATGCCCGCATCGACACTCCAGCTTCTTCCGCCGTACCTGACGGCCGAAAGGCCAGGGTCCTGACCGGATACCGGCCCACCGGCCCGCTTCACGTCGGGCACTGGTTCGGAAACGTTCAGAACATGCTGAGGCTCCAGGAAGAGCACGACGCCTTCTTCTTCATCGCAGACTGGCATGCTCTGACCACGGACTTCGATCGCACCGAGGAGCTGCCCGAGCGAACCCGAGGCCTGGTCCTGGACTGGTTGGCGGCAGGCATAGATCCGACCAAGGCGACCGTGTACCGCCAGTCGGACATGACGGAAGTTGCCGAGATGACCTTGTTGCTTGGGATGATCACGCCTCTCGGCTGGCTCGAACGGGTCCCGACTTTCAAGGAGAGGCTGCGTGACCTGGCGGACCGCGACATCGCCAACCTCGGCTTGCTCGGGTATCCGGTGCTGATGGCCGTCGATATCTGCATCGTGAAGGGTGAGCTCGTCCCCGTCGGCGAGGATCAGTTGCCGCACCTGGAGCTTTCGCGCGAGATCGTGCGCCGCTTCAACAAGCTCTACGGTCCCGTCCTGGTCGAGCCGAAGGCTCTTCTGTCCGAATCACCGAACATCCCCGGGTCGGACGGCCGCAAGATGTCCAAGTCCCTCGGGAACGAGATCGGGGTGAGGTTCGAACCGGACGAGATCGAGAAGAAGGTACGTTCCTTCGTGACCGACCCCGAGAAGCAGAGGAAGGGCGACCCCGGCCGGCCCGAGGTTTGCCCCATATTCGCCCTGCACGAGCGCTTCTCCGGAGACATCCTCGAGGACACGGACACCAAGTGTCGCAGCGGTGAGCTCGGATGCGTTGAGTGCAAAGGGAACCTCACCGATCGGATCGTCACCTACTTCCAACCTTTCCGCGAGCGGCGCGCTGGGTTGGAGGCGACGCCGGGAGTCGTGGAGCGGGTCCTGGAAGACGGCGCCTCCAAGGCTCGGCCGGTGATAGCGGATACCGCTGAAGCCGTGCGCAGGGCGATGAACCTCGCATGACCGACGATACGGTGAGCGCCCAGACCGGACAGTTCGCCGTCGAACTCCCCGTCTTCTCAGGCCCTTTCAAGGTGCTCGCCGACCTTCTGCTCGGACAGAAGATGGACGTCTGCGATGTTCCCATCGCCAGCGTCACCGAAAGGTTCCTCGAGTACACCAAGGACGCCGACAGGTGGACGCTCGATGAAGCCACCTGGTTCCTGGCGGTCTGCGCGGTGCTTCTCGAGATCAAGGTCGGCAGATTGATGCCGAAGTCCGATACGGGACTCGAGGACGACCTGGCGGCGTCTCCCGATCTCGCGTACGCGCGAAGCATCGAGCTGGCGGCTTTCCGCCGGGCGGTGGTCGACATCTCGAATCGCATGGAGGAGAACGCGAGGTACTTCACCCGCGACGTCGGCCCGGCGAAGGAGTTCGCGGACCTATACCCGGACATACTCGAGAAGGTAGAAGCCAAGGACCTCGCCACCATCGCCGCTGCCCTCCTCCGCGCTCCGGCCCTGATCGATCTGTCCCACGTGACTCCGATCAGGATGACCGTCGCCGAGGCGATGATCGCAGTCGAGGAACGCATGATGGATACGCCGAACGCTCGTTTCCGCGAGCTCGTGGCCGACTGCCATGAGCGGATATTCGTGGTGGTTCGATTCCTGGCCCTGCTGGAACTGTTCCGCGACGGGAAGGTGGAGTTGTCGCCAGCCGAAACGTTCGGTGAGATAGACGTCGTGTGGCGGGGCTGATGATGGAAGAATCGAGTCTCATGCAGGCGCTGGAAGCTGTCCTCTTCGTTTCAGACGAGCCGGTGTCGCCCGTGGTGCTCGCCCAGGCGCTCGACTCCGACCGCCGAACCGTCGAGAACCTGTGCGAAAGGCTTGCCCTTGTCTTGGAGGAGCGGGGAGCGGGGGTCGTTCTCCGCAATATCGCCGGGGGTTGGCAGCTGGCGACCCATCCTGATGCGGCTTCCGTGCTCGAGCAGTTCGTGTTGTCCTCCCGTCACGCGCGCATGACCAAGGCGTCGCTGGAGACCCTCGCCATCGTGGCCTACAAGCAGCCAGTGACCAGGCACCAGGTAGCAGCCGTGCGAGGGGTCAATTCCGACGGCGTTCTCCATTCGCTCATGGATCGCGGACTCCTCCAGGAGGTCGGCCGAGAAGACGTGCCGGGGCGACCGATGCTGTACGGGACCACGCCGACATTCCTCGAACGTATGGGTCTTCCTTCTCTGTCCGCGCTGCCTTCTCTAGCCCCACTCCTCGACGATGCGGTCGACGACGAGGAGCCCGAGGAGACGGCCGGAGGATCGGCATAGGGCCGTGCCCGAAGAGCGGGTCCAGCGCGCGCTAGCCCGGGGCGGTCTTGGTTCGAGACGCGCCTGCGAGGAACTGATCAAGGAAGGACGCGTCGCGATCAATGGGCGACCGGCCGAGCTCGGGGACAAGGTCGACCCTTCGGCGGACGTCATCACGGTGGACGGCGATCGAGTGGCGGCCGACCCCGAGATGCGCTACTTCCTGCTGAACAAGCCGGCCGGCGTGATCACCACGATGGAGGATCCCCAGGGCCGCACGGACATCACCGGGTTCCTTCCTGAAGGCCCTCGGGTATTCCCCGTGGGCAGACTGGACCAGGACAGCGAGGGGCTGTTGATACTGACCAACGATGGCGAACTGGCCAATCGGCTGACACACCCTCGATATGGCGTCGAGAAGGAATACCTGGCCGAGGTGGACGGCACGCCCGCCCCGAAACTCCTGTCTCGGTTGAGGTCCGGAGTCGAGCTGGGTGACGGTCCGGCGAAGGTGCTGGATGTGCGGGTTGCCAGTCAGTCGGGGGAGCGGGCTGCTCTTCGGGTGGTGATGGGTGAAGGGCGCAAGCGGGAGGTGCGCCGACTTCTGGACGCCGTCGGGCTTCCAGTGGTACGCCTCGTCAGACTCCGTCAGGGTCCTCTGCGCCTGCAGGGGGTCGGTCCCGGTGAGACCAGGGCGCTGACACCCGAGGAGGTTAGGCAGCTGTACCTCGCTGCAGGGCTGTAGCCTTGGGGCATCTAGGATCGGTCCGCACATCGATGCGGACGGAGCTGACGGCCTAGGCCGAGGGAGGTGCGAGGTGAAGATGCGGGCTGCCCGGGGGGCCATCGCGGTGCCCGAGGACACGCGAGACGCGGTGCTGGCCTCAACGTCGCGCCTGGTTGCGGAGATGCTGCGGCGCAACAACCTGTCCGGCGAAGACCTCATCAGCGTGATCTTGACGGCCACTCCTGATCTGCGGTCCGCGTTCCCTGCGGAGGCCGCGAGGGAGATGGGTCTGAGAGGGGTTCCACTCCTATGCGCCGCGGAGATAGACGTGCGCGGCGCCATGGCGAGGGTGGTGAGGGTGCTGATGCATTTCGAGTCGGACTCGCCGCGGTCGGAGATCGCTCATGTCTACCTGGAAGGCGCGGAATCGCTCCGGGACGACCTGTGAGCAGTCAACGCATAGGAGTGGTCGGTTGCGGCCTGATGGGCACGTCTATCGCCATGGCGGCTCTGCGAACCGGCGACGGGGTGCGCGGGTGGGACACCGATCAGACGGTCCTGGATCGCTCGGCCTCGAGATCAGGCCTGGAACGGGCTGGCAACCTCGCGGCCGCGGTTGTCGACGCCGACCTCGTCTTCGTATGCGCCCCGATCGCAGCGATCCCCGAACTGGTTCATGAGGCGCTGGCGGCCGCCCCCTTCGCCGTCGTGGCCGATGCGGGCAGCGTGAAGTCCCGCGTAGTCAACGAAGTCCACTCCGGTGCTCCTCCCGAGAGCCTCGCGAGATTCGTGGGCAGCCACCCCATGGGGGGCAGCGAGCGAGCGGGCCCGGAAGGGGCCTCCGCATCGTTCCTGGACGGCGCGGTCTGGGTTCTGACGCCCACGGCCGAGACCGCGCCCGCTTCGACCGCACTGCTCGAGAAGTGGGTACGCAAGATCGGCGCCAAGCCGGTGGTGATGGATCCGGTGAAGCACGACCGCGTGGTGGCGTTGGTCAGCCATCTGCCCCAGGTCGTCTCCACCGTACTGATGGGTCTCGCGTCCCGCCAGCATGAAGACGCGCCCGAAACCCTCGTCCTCGCCGCGGGCGGCTTCCGGGACCTGACCCGGCTCGCCGCGTCCAATCCTCAACTGTGGGCCGGGATCCTCCGCTCCAACCGAGAGGAACTCTCCCGCGCCATCGACCTATTCATCGAAGACCTCGTGTCGCTCAAGCGGGAGCTCGGAGAAGCTGAGCCCGCCGGCCTTCAAGGGATGCTCGCTGAGGCGACGAAAGCCCGCCTGGCGCTGGCAGCACGACCCAAGGTCAGAGCCGGGGTGGCGATCTTGCAGGTTCCGATACCCGACCTCCCGGGCGCGTTGGCCGACCTGACCCTGGCCATGTCCGAGCGGGGCGTCAACATCGAGGATCTTCAGATAGTCCACTCTCCCGAGGGAGGCCGCGGCACGGTGCATCTGACGGTCGCGGGGGCAGACGTTGGCGCGGCCCTCGAGGCTGCGACAGCCCACGGGCTCGAGCCCTTCCGGATCGCGTGAAGGGGGAAGGAGTGAGGCTCAGGGTCGAACCCGGCGCATCACTGAGCGGCGCCACCAGGGTTCCCGGCGACAAGTCGGTCGCGCACAGGTGGTTGATCCTTGCGGGGACCGCTTCGGGGCGCAGTGTCCTCCGGGGGCTACCGGACGGCCTCGATGTGAGGTCCACCGCAGCGTGTGTTGCCGCCCTCTCCGGTTCCGAAGCTTTGGCGGCTTGGGCCTCGGGGCCCTCGGGCGACCTCGTGATCGAAGGCGACGGCTGGGCCGGCCTAGCCGCTCCGGCAGGGCCGCTCGACTGCGGCAATTCGGGCACGACGATGCGGATGCTTTCGGGGGTCTTGGCCGGACGGGAGTTCACCAGCGAACTGACAGGGGATGAAAGCCTATCGAGGCGCCCGATGGAACGGGTGGCGGAGCCGCTGCGACTCATGGGGGCCGACGTAACGACGACCGATGGTCACGCCCCCATGACCATCCGGGGCGGTGCGTTGGGAGGCATACGCTACGAACTTCCGGTTCCCAGCGCCCAAGTCAAGAGCGCCATCCTCTTCGCAGGTCTCAGCGCCGAGGGACCGACCACGGTCATCGAGCCGGCCGCGGGCCGGAACCACACCGAGGTCGCGCTGGCGTCCCTCGGAGCGCCTCTGGAGGTCGTCGGGAACGCGATCACGATCGCTGCCTTCCAGCATGGGGGTTTCGAAGGCGACGTCCCCGGCGACCCTTCGTCGTCGGCCTTCGTCGTCGGCGCCGCAGCCATCACGGGTTCGAAGGTGGCCGTAAGGGATGTCGGCCTGAATCCCAGCCGGACGGCATTCGTGGGTGTGATGCGACGCATGGGTGTGCGCGTTGGTGAGCAAGAGCGCTGGGAGTCTCTCGGCGAACCCGCCGGAGTCCTCGAAGTCGATGGGCACGGGCCGCTTCGCGGGACGATCGTTTCGGCAGCCGAGCTCCCGCTAGTCATCGATGAGGTCCCCGTCCTAGCCGCCGTCGCCGCTCATGCGGAGGGCGTCTCGCGCTTCGAAGGTGCGGGCGAGTTGCGTCTCAAGGAGAGCGATCGCCTCGCAGGTATCGTCTACGGCATAGTTGGGATGGGAGGCGATGCCCGGATCGAGGGCGACACTCTGATCATCGGCGGAGGGGGTCTGGCCGGCGGGAACGCTTCAGCGGCCGCCGACCATCGCATCGCGATGGCGCTCGCGGTCGCGGCTCTCGGGGCGCGGAGGGACTGCTTCATCGAAGGTATGGAATGGGCGGCCATCTCGTTCCCCGGATTCGTAGACATGCTCGTGTCGCTCGGAGCTCGCGCGGAGACGACATGACTTCTCGGCCGTCTACCCGCGGCGCATGGGTGATCGCGATAGACGGGCCGGCGGGGTCCGGCAAGAGCACGCTGGCTCGAGGTCTCGCCGTCGCGCTGGGGCTCCCCTATGTGAACACCGGGCTCATGTACAGAGCGCTCACCCGCGAGGCCATAGATCTGAGCGCCAGGTTGGACGATGGACCCGCTCTTGCCGCTCTCGCGGAGAAGATCGCCTTCGATCTGGGAGGCGAGGCTCCCGGAACTCTCTTGATCCACGGGCGGGAGCCCGGTCCGGAACTCGCGACCGAAACGGTCGAGGCAGAAGTCTCGCAGGTGTCTCGTCACAAGGAGGTCCGGGAAGTGATGCGGAAGCTGCAGCGAGCGCTCGGCGAGAACGGCGCTGTGATGGAGGGCCGGGATATCGGCACGGTGGTATTCCCGGACGCGACGGCAAAGATCTTCCTGATGGCCTCCCACGAAGTGCGCGCGGCACGACGCATCGAGGAGCGTGGCGGCAAGGCTGACCTCGCCGAAGAACTCGCGGCCCGCGATGCGAGGGACGCCCAGGTGAACCCGTTCGTCCCGGCTGCCGACGCGATCGCGATAGACAACACGGGCCACGGCATAGACGAAGTGCTCGAGGAGGCCCTGGCGGCGGTCCGAGCGAGACTCGGAGGAACGAGTTGAGCGCCCTGCCGAAGGTAGCAGTGATCGGACGCCAGAACGTGGGGAAGTCCACTCTCCTGAATCGTCTGCACGGTCGTCGGGAAGCGATAGCGCACCCACTGGCCGGCGTCACGCGAGATCGTCTCGAGATCGCGGTCGACTGGCGGTCTCGGAGCTTCACGTTGGTGGATACCGGTGGCTACGTGCGCGACGCATCCGGTATCGAGGCTCTCGTGACGAAGCAGGCCGAACGCGCCGCGACGGAAGCAGATGTCATCGTTCTCGTTTGCGACGGTGTCACGGGCATCCAAGAGGAAGACGAACAACTGGCGCGCGGCCTGCGTCGTGTCACGAAGCCCGTCATCGTGGTTGCGAACAAGGTGGATTCGGAGAAGCAGGAACTCGGCGCGATGAGTTTCAGCCGTCTCGGCCTGGGCGAACCGCTCGCCGTGTCGGCCTTGCACGGCCGCGGTTCCGGGGATCTGCTGGACCGCATCGTCGAGCTCCTGCCCGAGATCGATGCAGAAGAGGAGATCGGGACCGAACCGAGGTTCGCGCTTGTGGGCCGACCCAATGTCGGGAAGTCGTCGTTGTTCAATCGGCTCGTCGGGGACGAGCGATCAGTCGTCTTTGAGGAAGCGGGCACAACGCGCGATGCGATAGACGCGGTCGTCGATTGGGAAACGGGTCCTGTGCGATTCGTTGACACGGCAGGGCTTCGTCGCGAATCGAAGACGCGAGGGGTGGAGTACTTCAGCCTCGTGAGAACCATGAAGGCCATCGGCAGAGCGGATGTTGCACTTCTCGTTATCGATGCATCGGAGGGGGCATCCGCGGAGGACAAGCGGATCGCTTCCGAGATCATCGATGCCGGGCGCGCCATCGCCATAGCGGCCAACAAGTGGGATCTGGTCGAGGAGAAGGACAAGCTCTTCAAGGAACTCACTGAGGTGTTCTCGGTCTTCGCGCATGCCCCGGTTCTGCGCACCTCTGCCGTGACCGCCAGTGGCATCAAGCGCATCCCCGCGACGCTCCTCGTTCTCCACGAGCGCTGGGGGAGACGTGTCACGACCTCCAAGATCAACGAGGTGCTCGAGCGTTCTCAGGCGGAACGGCCTGCGCCGCGCGGAGTCGGAAGATACCGCTACGCGACCCAGGTGGCGAGTGGACCGCCAACGTTCGTCGTCTTCGGAGGGAAGGCGCCCGACGGGGCCTACAGGCGGTTCCTCGAGGGCCGTATCCGCCGCGAGTTCGATCTGGACGGTGTCCCGGTCCGGCTGAAGTTCAGGCCGAAGGAGAAGCGCCCGGATAGGTAGCGAGTGACGGGTTGCTAGGGCCTGCTCCTCGTGGCTGTAGAATCACTGAGATTCGCGGGTCGTGGCGCAGCCTGGTAGCGCGTCGGTCTGGGGGACCGAAGGTCGCGGGTTCAAGTCCCGCCGACCCGACAAGGAATAGTCAATTCCATCCATGCACGACCCTGACCCTGGTGCGCCCCGGCCCACTTCCGAGCGCGAGCCCTCGGGCGGGCATAGACTTTGCGGCGATGTTCGAATCCATCGACAAGCTCGTCAGCGCCAGCAAGGGTGAAGGGATCACGCGGACCAACCGCATCCTGACCTGGCCCAACGCGATCACGATCTCCAGGCTCCTTCTGATCCCGGCGGTCGTGGTGCTGCTGTCGGGAGACGGTACCGAGGGATGGGGCCTGGCTCTCCTCGTGGTCGTGATGGCCAGCGACTGGCTGGATGGCTTCGTCGCTCGGAAGACCCACAGCGTCTCGGAACTGGGACGCATCCTGGATCCGCTGTCGGACAGGATCCTCATCGGAGCTGCGCTTATCGTGTTCGTCGTCCAGGACGTATTCCCCCTCTGGTCCGCGGCGCTGATAATCGGCCGCGACTTGGTCCTCCTCATCGTCGGGGCGATCGCCCTTTCCTTGCGGGGACAGACGATCGAGGTTCGGTGGCTCGGCAAGGTGGCAACCTTCGATCTCATGGTGGGCGTTCCTCTCGTTGCGTGGGGAGGCTTCGGCCTGCCCCTGGCCGCGGCGACCCTCGCGATCGGGTGGACCTGTTTCGCAATGGGGGCGACCCTCTACTACGTGACGGCGGTCCAGTACATCCGCGACCTCTCGACGATGCTCGGAAGCCCTCGCAACTAGTGCCCGCGGAGCAGCTGTCCCAAGGGGTTTCACGCGCAAGAGGCCCAAAGTCTCAAGTTGAGGGTCGGAGTTGACTCCAGTCTGCATCGAGTCTTTCCGCGTCTCGGGTGACCTTCACGCGAGCCGCCGATGTCAGAGGTTGAGCATCGGTTTACCCCCTTCTGGGCCCAAGGTCGAGGGTTCCGACCGGGTGTGCGACCCTTGAGCCGCTCCAATGCCGCTAGAGGGCTGCTTGAGGGTCAAGCCTCCTTCCGGTTGACCCTTTGGACGCCATAAGCTAACGTCCAGGTGTCGTTTAGGGTCGGCAAGGCTCCAGACCCTAAACCTCGGTCGCACGCTACCCCAGAGGAGTGATTCAGGTTGTTCTGCACCAGATGTGGACATCCAAACAAGGCCGGAGCGCGTTTCTGCGCCAACTGTGGCGATCCACTCAAGGAGGACACGACCCTCACCCTCAACCCCGTAGAGGTGGACGACGGGGCGGGAGAAGACCACGCCCATCTACAAGAGGATCTCGAGCCTGGCCAGGCTCTGGTTGTGGTGAAGCACGGTCCCAACGCGGGCTCGACCTTCCTCATCGAAGCGGCGGACGCGACGGTGACGATAGGTCGACAGCCCGACAGCGTCATCTTCCTGGACGACGTCACGGTTTCGCGCAAGCACGCTGAGATCCGGCGACGCGATGACGGCTTCCACGTCCACGACAGGGGAAGCCTCAACGGAACGTACGTGAACGGAGAACGGGTCGAAGAGACCAAGCTGGCCTCCGGCGATGAGTTGCAGGTGGGCAAGTTCAAGCTGGTCTTCTTGCCCGGGGAGTGATCTGAGACATGGCAGCGCGCAACTATCAGTCGATCGGCGAGGTGCTCGTTTCCCTCAAGACCGAGTTCCCCGATATCACCATCTCCAAGATCCGCTTCTTGGAGGCCGAGGGCTTGATCGCGCCCGAGCGCACGACCTCGGGCTACCGGAAGTTCTTCGAATCCGACGTCGAGAAACTCCGGTCGATCCTGAAGATGCAGCGAGATGAGTACCTGCCCCTGAAGGTCATCAAGGATCGCATCTTGAAGGCCGAAGTCGAGGGAACGACCGAGCCGCCGGAGGAGTCCGACGAGGACTCCGACGAACTGGCCGATGCTCCCACGGGCCTACAGATGAGCATCGAGGAGATGTCCTCCGCAACCGGAGTGGAGAAGGAGCAGATACTGGAGCTGGAGTCCTTCGCGATCATCTGCTCACACGGGCCTGAGGCGGCCAGGTACTACGACGGCGATGACTACGTTGTCCTTTCGGTGGTGAAGGACTTCTTCAAGTACGGGGTCCAGCCTCGGCACTTGCGCATGTACCAGCACTTCGAGGAGCGCGAGGCGTCCTTCTTCGAATCGATCGTCCTACCGATGATGCGCCAGAAGAATCCTGACGCCCGCAAGGCGGCCACCGACTCGCTCAATGATCTGGCAAGGTTGTCCAAGAAGTTCAAGCAGGCTCTGCTTCGGATCAACCTCCACGAATACCTGAACGGCTAGAGGCAACGGCCGGTGCGACGCGGCCTTCTGCCGGTCCTACTTGCCGTCGCTGTTCTCCTCCCGGATGTCGCCTTCGCGGCAACGCCGCCGCCCACCCCGGTACCTCCGAACGGATCTCCCTCGCCCTTCCCGACCTCCCTGGAAACTCCCGCCGCCAGGCCCGGGCACGAACCTGCCATCGGCGCGAGGGCGGCCGTCTTGCTAGACATGGGCTCGGGCCAGATCCTGTTCTCGACCCGGCCGGATCGACAGCTACCGGTGGCTAGCCTCACGAAGGTGATGACTGCGCTACTGACCATCGAGAGGAGCAAGCCAAGCGAGATGGTCACGGTCTCAGAGGATGCCGCCCCGCCGCCCCACCTCGTCGGGGTGTCCGCCCTCGGGCTCGAGGCGGGGGAGCGGATCAGCGTGGAGAACCTCCTCTACGCCCTCCTGCTCCAGTCTGCGGGCGATGCTG
>Ga0315287_10002977_pt1 | contig 16254 bp, 18 predicted proteins | sample YL17G11_0_MG_FD_205037 | JGI IMG/M metagenome (GOLD analysis project Ga0315287, IMG submission 205037) | Sediment microbial communities from Yellowstone Lake, YNP, Wyoming, USA - YL17G11_0 | ecosystem: Environmental > Aquatic > Freshwater > Lake > Sediment | place: USA: Wyoming | collected... | reverse complement strand
CGCATAATTTGGATATTTACCTGTACAGCTCTTTTACTATGTAAAACCCCTGAAAGCATAGCTACACCCTGTTCAGTAAAAGCATAAGGCAGCTTGCGAGTACCACCCCAACTTGATGTGCCAAGTTGGCATATCAAGTTTCTAAGCTCCTCTTTTGTTAATTGAAACATAAAATCAGCCGGAAACCTATCAATATTGCGTCTTACCTGGCGGGTTAACTGACTTGTATCAACTCCGTAGAGCTTAGCGAGATCTCTATCCAACATTACCCTTTTTCCGCGTATTAACAGAATCTTCGTAGCAATTACGTCAATCGAAATGGCGTTAGACATTTTGCCTCCTTTTACTATTAATAGACGCAAAAAGTGGCAAAATCTAACATAAATTTTCTACGCCCCATTGGATTTTTCCTGTTTCTCAAATACTATCTGCAAGAGGCTCGGCATACCGCCGTTAGAAGGCGGTATTTTTATTTGTCGCAGGCGGTATAGCGGACGAGCCCTTATTAAAAACAAATAATCTTTTTGAGTGTCAATACTTCTTGAAGCGAGGACGCTGCGGCTGGGGCTGCCGCCGCCCAGCCCCAGCCGCAAGCCGAGCCGAACACGCATTAAAATTAGCTGGAAGTCTGCCGACCCAGGCAGACGCCGAGTGAGCCCCGCTCCCAAGCGGGGCGAACGGTGCAAGGGACACAAGGGAGCGCCGGCCAAGGCGCGGTCGCCGCGGTGCCCTAAGATTTCATTGACTTGTGGTTATTGTTGTAGTAATCTTGGAGTGAGTAAGATATCTGACAAATAGCCTTTTGGGTATTCCTCAGACGAAGGGCACTGTTTTGTAAGGTTGACCCCAAAGTCTCTTCCCCCAGGGGAAGAGCAGAAATTCTGCGGGGCAAACCTAAGAAAAGGTGGACTTCATCTCTGGAGTTCACCTTTATTTTTTGGATAACTTCCATAAGCAGCCGCTTTTTCTCCTGCTTGTCGAAATCTGCAAAACTTTCCACAATATTTTTAAGATAAAGGGAAACTTTTTCTGAAGACAAGCCAAAGTGTAACCTCTTTTTTAACTCCTCCTCTACTTGCCAGCGGCTGTGGGTCAAATCGTTTAATTCTAGCTCAATCTTCTCAAATTTCTCATTAAGGACGTTTAAGGTGTAGGGCTTTGCGTCCTTTTGGCTCATCCATTTTAATAAGCCCTCTTTCTGCCTGTTAATTACATCAATCTTATTCTTTATTGTTTGTTGATTTTTCTTGAGGCCGGGCAAAACCTTAGCATTTTCTTTCTTTAGGTTAGTAATGATAGCTTGTAATCTGGGCTTATCTTCCGAAATCTGCTTTAGTTGATTAATAACGCTATTCTCTAAAACATCCGTCCTTAATATTTCGGTCTTGCAGTCTTTGTAGGTAAGCCTTCTTGAGCAGGCATAATATTTGTATTTATCTTTTGGAGGCCCGCCATACGTTACATGCATTGGCGCCCCACAGCCGCAGAAGATAAAACCTGTAAAGAGGTTGGGGCTCACAAACGAGCGAGTTTTTGCTTTTCTTGTAGGGAAAATTTCTTTGATTTTATTAAATACTTCTTCTTTGATTATAGGTTTGTGAGCCCCGGTTACTCTCTCGCCGCCTCTGACATTTACGCCTGTATAAGTTGGGTTGGTAAGAATGTGATAGACGACGGTAAATTTCCATTTGTTACCTCGTCTTGTTTTGATATTGAGGTCATTAAGATACCGAGCGATATTTACCACTCCATAATTTTTATTTAGGTAGAGGTCAAACATCAGCCGCACAATCTTGGCTTCTTTCTCTGCAATTTGAAGTTTTCCGTCTTTTAGCGTATATCCAAACGGCGCAACCCCGCTTGGCCAGAGTCCTAACTTTAGCCGTTTCTCAAGCCCGAGTGCGGTGCGCTGTGCAATAAGTTCACGTTCGTATTGCGCAAATGAGCCAAACTGGTGAAACATAAGCCGGCCTTCTGGCGTGGTAGTGTCTATAAGTTCGGTTATTGATTTGAAGCCTGCGCCATTCTTTGCTAGCTCCTCAACGATTTCGATTAGGTCCTTAAGGTTGCGCGAGAGTCTGTCTATCCGATAAACAAGCACGGCTTCAAATTGCTTAGCTGCGGCGTCGTCCAGCATTCTTTCTAGTGCTGGCCGCCGCCGGTTACTAGCAGTATAGCCGTCATCGTTATATATTTCAGAATATGTCCAACCTTTGTTTTTAATATACTCAACAATTTTATCTGTTTGGGCGGCGAGAGAGTAACCTTCTTTGGCTTGTTCTTCAGTGGAAACCCTAATATAAACGGCGCACTTCATATTTACCTCCGTGTTGCGCCTTATTGGGTTTCCACAGATTTCGACAAGCAGGAGAAAAAGCGGCTGCTTATGGAAGTTATCCAAAAAATAAAGGTGAACTCCAGAGATGAAGTCCACCTTTATTTAAGTTTGCCCCGTAGAATTTCCGTCCTTGACCTAGGTCAAGGACCTTTAGGGTCAACCTTACAATACAGTGCCGAGGGAGGGAATCGGACCCCCCACGCCGGCCTTTTCAGGGCCGCGCTCTACCACTGAGCTACCTCGGCTATGAACTATGATTTAATCTTTTTACCACAAAAGGAGAAAAAAGCAAGTAAATTAAAAAGAGAGTAAAAAGTGTAGTTCCTGCTTTTCTTAAAAATCCGGCTATAATCAAGAGTAAAATCACAGATAAAATTACTAATAATAAATTCGCGCCAAATAGTTGTTTTAATCCGTCCAGGTTAAGATATTTTACCCGGGAAACCATCAAAAATGCCAAGAGTAAAACTAGGAATAAAAAGACAAATGGCACAAATTGCGGTAAGAAAACCTCGCCCCCTTTTCTGAATATCAAAATAAAAGAAGCGAGCATTCCGCCGCTTGCCGTGGTAGGTAAACCGTAAAAATAATTAACTAATTCCTCTTTAGGCGTAATGTTATACTTTGCTAACCGCGTAACACTACAGATGAGATAAATTAATAACGCTGAAGTTGCTAGTAGTTGATGAAAATCCCTGTAAATAAAAATATAGCCCAGTATCGCGGGGGCTATTCCAAAAGAGACTACATCCACCAGCGAGTCTAATTGCTTGCCAAATTCGCTTGGGACGGGATTCCTGCGGGCAACCTGGCCATCCAGTCCGTCCAGGATAACCGATAAAATTATGGCCCAAGAGGCAAAGGTATAGTGGCTCTCCAGCGAAAAAATAAGGGAGACAAAGCCCGAGATAAGGCTTAAGCCGGTAAGTAAATTTGCTAAATTATTCACCCCGCCCTTCCTTTCTTATTTATGCCTCCCCAACGCTTCCTAATTCTTAATCTAATAATTTTAGGAAGAGCGGGGTTCATTTCGCCTCCTCCATAATCTTCACAAAGATATCCTGCGCCAGGCTTAGATTAGGCAGGTGCAATTTATTGCGCGCTTTAATCCTTAATCTTGTCGCAGCCCGAGTCAATCTAATCAATCTAATATCTACCTTGCTTTGCTCGGCCTCTAACTCAATATGGCCTTGTGCGCTATCCTCTTGTTTTATTGAGCCGCGAATCTTGCTCACCCTTGAAGCAGCGCTCCAGAGGCTATCATAAGGCTTATCTGTATCTCCCTGAATAGTATCCTTACTTATTGCAGTAGCGCCTAGCGCGCCAGCTGCGCCCCCTATAATTAAAGCTCCTAAACAACCTGAAATAGTTAAGCAGGCTAAGGGAATTAAAAATGAATAAAGTATTCTTTTCTTCACCCCGCCCTTCCTTTCCAACACATACCCCAGTTCTCCCTTGTATTCTTAGTTATAATATTCTTATAAATTTTAGGAAGAGCGGGGTTCACTTCAACTCCTTTTTGGCAAATACCTTTACAAAGCAAAAGGCAGCCAGTCCTAAGATTATCCCCCAAGAAATAATTATATCCGCCTTTAAATTACTTTGCAAGTAATTTATCTGCGCCATCACTTCTTAGGGCGTTACCAATACCTAAAATTATGACTTTGCCTTTAAGGTGGGATTTGAGATGATCCAACATGAAAGTTTACAAAAGCAAAATATTAAGTTATGTTGATGCTAAAACCTTCTTAATTTCCTCGGGCACAGCCTTAGGTCTAAAGTCTTGATTTACGCAGACCCAGGTGGTTTTGGATTGGATTAAAAGAATGTTATCTTTAAAAATATCCTGGGAAAAATGAATCGAGGCATTGCCGATTTTCTCAATCTTGGTTGAGACCTTGATTTTATCCTGATAATGCGCCGGCGCTTTATAATCTATCTCGGTGTGCGCCACCACAAAATATATGCCCTTTTCCGCCAGGCCCTTGATATCAATGCCATTACTTACGCAAAATTCGGTGCGGCCCTCTTCTAAATATTTCAAATAATTGGCATAGTAAACCACACCGCCGCAGTCAGTATCATGATAATAAATCTTTTTCTCAAGGTAAAATTTTTCCATGGCTTAAGAAAACTAAAAGTTTTAAGTTAATTTTAGACCGAAGCGGGAATATTTTGTTTTACCCACTTATAATAACCGCATTCCAAGATATCTGCTTTTCTTGCCGGAGCAAGCTCCACTAACATAAACCCTACATTCCATTTTCCATCCAACAATCTTTTCCACAGGGGTTTAGCCACTAAAGGTATGGAGTCATCGGAGTTTGGGCTCTGGATTTCAAGTTTCACGGGAGAATCAAGGCCAAAACTAAAATCATCAAAAATAACCCTTAAACCCTCGTGCGAAAAATCTTTGGTTATCCCCGGGATTTCGTTGCCTGCCTTTACTCTCAGGCCAACCGGAAAACGTATAAACTTTCTCTTCTCCATATTTATCACCTCCGGATTAAAATTTTTTTCCATGCCGATACGGCCGGGTTTTATTATACTTTATTTTCTTAAGAAGCTCCTTCTCTAAATCAATTCTCTTTGCACCGCAATAATCAAAAATGCGGATGCAGCAATCTGCCAGTTCTTCAGCAATGGCTTCCCCTCCGGCATGATTTCGCATTGCCTCTAAAGCCTCGGATAATTCCGAGTGCATCAGGGCAATTAGTTCGCCTTCATTGCGCTCGCTGTCCCACCAACCCTTTTCCTTAGCAATACTGTGGCAGGCTTTAATAAAATCATTTATTTTCCAGTTCTTTTTTTGCATCAAGCGGTCCTTCCTTGCGGTTTGGATTAAGCCAATCGAAAACTTTTGCGGCGATGAGCTCCTTGGCATACGTGCTTGCCGAAGATACCTCAACCTGGGTTTTGTTCTTATCTATCTCTTTAAAGAATATACCCACGGCCGTTGTATCTGCCTCTGAAACATAAAGAGCAATCATGCGCCTTTTGATATTTTGAGCATAAATACAGGCTCCGCTACGCTTCTTTAAGATATCCATGGTTTTAGTATAACAGCTAAAGTAATCATAATCAAAGGTCTTCGCAATAGCGGATTTCCTATTTTCTTCCAAGGCTTTGGTGGAAGTCCCGGCTAAGCCTTTGGCCGCCTCTTTTATGGTCGCACAACCCACTAATGCTATAACGCCATAAGCCAATAACACTATAACGCCATAATATTTTAGTCTTTTCATCTTACCCCCTTCTACTCATTAATAATCTGCCAAATCTTTCCTAAATTTCTCCTTGCTTCCTGTTCTCCCCTCCTGACAAATTCCTCTGACTTATACAACTCTAACCAGTGCAGCCCCGACAAATCCGGGTGCAAAACAATATCGGCTAATTGGGCTTCTTTTTGCGCTACTTCTGATTGCATTACTTCGATACTGCTAAATATAATATCGAGTATATTAGTCTTATAGCGTTCGATAAAATAGTTTTTAAGGTTAAACCGCTTGATTTTCTTTTGGGCTTTAGAGTTAATCACCATTTCCCTGATCTTCTCATATTGCCCGACGATATCTTCTCTCGAGGGAGTAACATTCACCGCAATAATCTTCCTTACTCCCATCTTAAATAAAACCTCGGTAGGCAAAGGGTTGATTATCCCTCCGTCAAGCAGTATATTTTCTTTAAATTTAAACGGCCTAAATAGTCCGGGCATGGCACAGCTTGCCATTATTGCATCCACCAGCAATCCCTTATCTAACACCTTGGATTCCTTTCTCTTTACGTCGCTGGCCACAATCTTTAAAGGGATCTTGACGTCGTAGAAAGTCTTGTTGCCTAAATATTTTTTTAAAAACTCGTAGAGTTTGTTGCCCTTGATAAAACCCAGCGTGGGAAAGGTTAAATCCACAATATTCCAGACATGCTTCGGTTCTTTGAAATCCCTGGTTATCTCCAGTATTTCTTTTGCCGACCTTCCGGTTACCCAGAGGCTGGCAATAACCGCTCCGATACTTGAACCAGAGATAACATCAATGGGTATTTTTTCCTCTTCTATTACTTTCAATACTCCGATGTGGCAAAAACCATAGGCCACGCCTACTCCCAGGACTAAGCCGGTAAGGCAATCGCCTACTCCCCGGGCTATCCTTCTTACTGCCTTGGCATATTCGGAATCCGGCCCATCTAAAACTAACCTATCTGATGCCTCAAATTCTATTCTAGGCAAAGTTGCAAAGATATGTTGATTAAGAAACCCTACCTGTTCTTCAGTGCTAATCTTAGCAAGCTTGTATTCATTAATAATAATCTTTATCTTATCCTGATTAAATTTGAAATCCTCTTTCAGCCTTTCAACCAAATTATTTGTTCTTTTTAAATCTACCGGGTCGGGGCTGCTTAAAATATGGATTAAATCCGATTGATTAAGTATCTCCAAGATAGTGCGGTCCATATCGCTGGGTAAATCCAAGATAATGTAATGGTAGTCATTGACGATAAGGCTTAAGAATGCCACCAATCTCCTGACGCAGGATTCTTCTTCGGGTTGATAAGAAAAACAAATCAGGTCTATGCCGGACTTATCATGTAAAATAAAATCTCTTATTGCATTTGGATTGCCTAACGCCTGAGCGCATAAATCAAGAACCTGATATCCGCAGTTGGCTCTTAATCGCTGGGGTAGGCTATGCGTTTTATCTTTCGGGCAGATCTCCAAGATAATTACTGACTTATGCGTCTCTTTATACAGGCTAAAGGCTAAATTCATGGCGTAAATAGTCTTACCCGCCTGAGAATAAGAACTAAAAACTGAAATAATTGTGCTTTCAAAGATAATCTTCTGGTGGATATCTTTGCGTTTAAGCCGGCGGGATAGGGTTTTACTTAAATCAATGGCGAGGCTTGGGATTTTCTTCAAAATAAAATCGAAATCATCCTTCTGGATTACTAAAAGCAGGCAATCATTCATGGCCTGGGCAGTTACTGAATGCGGCTCGGCAGTCAAGAGCGAAATAATCCCGAAATATTTTCCGCGGTGTAAATACTCCAAAATCTTGCGATTGCCGGATTGGTCCTGAGTAAAAATAACTACCCTGCCTAAGACCACACAATAAAGAGCGCTTGGTAAAGAGCCTTCCTGATAAATAATTTCACCCTTTTTATGCTCCATAAAACTACACTTTTCTTTAATCAAATTGCGTTCTTGCTCGCTTAAACCTGCAAATAAAGGAATTTCCTCTAAAATTGTATCCTTGTTGATTAATTGCATCTAATCCAGCCTTCCCGTGTTACAGACCAAAGAGAATTTCTTGGCACTCTCTCTGACTGTGCGCTTATAACTATTGTAATCTACTTCGATAAGGCCAAAATGCGGGCCAAACCCTTTATCCCATTCGTAATTATCCAAAAGCGACCAGTAAATATAGCCCAGGACCTTTACCCCCTCGGTCATGGCCCGATGCATATATCTTAGGTGCTGTGAAATGAAATCCCATCTGGCATTATCGTCTTCGGTACATATGCCGTTTTCCAAAATAAACAGGGGTAGTTTATACTTTTTTAACTTTAGAAGAAGATGATACAAGCCTTCGGGATATATATCCCATCCCAAGGAATTTTTCGCAAGAACGCTGTGGTTCTTTTTACAGGTACCTAGGAGCAAGTTCTTCAAACCCCAACCTTCTGCATCGATCAGGTTTCGGGTATAATAATTTATACCTATAAAATCAAGAGATTTATAGCGCAGTAACCTTTCAATAAATTCTAGGTTAAAATATTTATCTTTTAAAAAAACTGAGATTTTGTTTTTCAGGGCAGGGCTGCAGCGGATAAAGGCCTGGACGCTCTGAGCTATGCTTATCTTCGGAGAAGATAAATTTCTTCTTTGGTAAATCCTATGTATAAGTTTATAAGTCCTTGCATGAGAAATCGCCAGATTATCAGTTACTCTTTTTGCCTTGAGTAATGAGTTTTCTTGCGGCGGCCATACCGCAAGAATATAGGAATGATACACATAGACCATGGGTTCATTTACGGTTACCCAATAATTTACCTTATCGCCTAAGGCCTGCGCAATTCTCTCGGCATAACGCAAAAAATACCGGGGCGCATTCTTGTTCAACCAGCCGCCTAATCTTGTAAACCATAAAGGATTGGTAAAATGATGCAACGTAACGATGGGCTCGATGTTGCGTTCTTTTAAGGAGAGGATAACATCAATATAGTGGTCTATTTCTGGCTGGGAAAATTTGCCTTGTTCAGGCTCAATGCGGCTCCATTCAATGGATAAACGGTGGCAATTATGGTTAAGTGACTGGGCTAAGGCAAAATCCTCTTTATAAAGATGGTAATGACGGCAGGCCTGACCCGATACCTCCCTTAAGCCAGTCCTTTTTTCCCATTCCCACCAGTCGCAATTGAGGTTATCGCCTTCTACCTGGTAGGCAGATGTAGCTGCACCCCAGAAAAAGCCTTTAGGAAATTCTAACATATTTCCTATTATACACTCAAAAAGAAAAAACCCCAACATTTTTGTTGGGGTTATCATTAACAAATTAACAGCCGACAAAGGTGAGCGGATTTTTTATCACCTCACCGTCCTCCGGCAACCCAGCTACCATACCCGACCGCATAAGCGCGGCGGGATTAGGCCTGAAGCTTTGTGCCCCCACCTTTCGATGCACGTCGCACTCACCCGGCGCGTCGGCCACAACCGTGGCCGAGGTTTACCTTTATCGGCTATAATAAAGTATACAACAATATTCCCTGCTTTTCAAGCCAGGCCGGCTATTTTTTGGTCTTAGGCTTAGTCTCAGCTACAGGATTCAGATAAGTGCTTAATGCTGCCCAGGTTTTAGTCCCGATTTTGCCGTCGGCCTGAAGGCCATTGGCTTTTTGAAACTCTTCAATGGCCTTTTTAGTCTGAGTCCCGATTTTGCCGTCGATATTGCCAGTATAGAAACCCGCGTTCTTTAATGCAGTTTGGATCTCTATGGCCGTAGGCTTATAAGGCCCGGACGGAGGCAAGGGTTGCAATTTTGCCGGTCCAACACCAGGAGCGCCAGGCAATACCTCGATTTTGGCTGCGGGCTGCGCCTTAGTCTCGGTAGGCGCGGCGGCGCTGAGAGTTGGAGTTTCCACGGACATAGGTATCTGCAGCTCTTCCAGTTTAGGCTGTTTTTTACCGCAACCTGTAAGGTAAATAGCAAAAACTAAAGTTATAATTATAAATACGAATTTCCTCATCAATTCACCTCCTTTTATGATTATAATTCTAACAAAATACTGGTAAAATGCAAACTATATTTTCCTTATCTCAGGATAAAATATATTTATCGCAACGAAGAATGCCGTGCAGATAATACCACTAATCATCACGGTCAAAGAAACACCCAAGGCCTGCGAAAGGCTGCCGGCGATTAAATTGCCGAAAGGCATAATTCCGGCGAAGGTAAACATGAACGCGCTCATCACCCTGCCCCTAAATTCATGGGCAACATTCGTCTGCAATAAAGTATTGATTAAAGCGATAGCCGCAACACTTGAACCTCCTACAAATGCCAAGGTAATCAGAGAAAATAAATAAACCTTGGATAAAGAAAAAAGTATCAGGGAAATCGAAAATACCATACAAGATAAAAGCAAAAATTTGCCTTTGCGTGTAAAATCACCCAAACGCGCCAATAATAACGCCGCAATTACTGCTCCGCAGCCTGCGCTGGACATAAGCATCCCCAATCCTTTAACTCCCACTTTCAAAATATCCCGGGCAAATATAGGCATAAGTATGACATAAGAAATGCCGAACAAACTTAAAAATCCCACCATGGTAATCAGTATCAATATCAGGCGGTTATTTCTTAGGAATTTTAACCCCTCTTTAATATCATTAAGGGCAGAATTATTTTTATATGTATTAGAAACATTCTTTACCTTGATTAAAAAAAGGGCAATGAGAACCGCCAAAAAACTTATGGCATTAAGATAGAAACAACCGCTCATCCCGATACTGGCGACAAATATACCGGCCAGGGCAGGCCCGATTACGCGGCTGGAATTAAAGGCTAAGGAATTTAAAGCAATGGCATTGAATAAATGTTCCTTTCCTACCAACTCTACCACTACTGCCTGTCTACTCGGGGCATCAAAGGCCATCACTATGCCATTTAATACGGCAATAACCATTATTTGCGCTGGAGATATTAATTTCATCTGGGTTAACACCGCTAAAATAAAAGCTAACGCCATAAAGGCGCTCTGGGTAAATATCAGGATATTTCTTTTATTCATCCTATCCGCGGCTACTCCTCCGAATAAAGACAGGAGAAATACGGGGATGGAACCCAAAAAACCCACTACCCCTAATAAAAAGGCGGAATTAGTCAATTCGAACACCAGCCAGCTTTGGGCAACGGCCTGAATCCAGGTGCCGATAAGCGAAACAAACATGCCTATCCAATAAATTCTAAAATTTTTTACTTTTAATGAGGAGAACATAAGGTTTCACTAATAAATGCACTAACCTTTTTTATAATATCCTCTTTTTTATTTCTTAACGCATCACTTAAGCCCTCTCCGTAAGAGGTATCTCCCGCCTGTACCCCAGCTACATATATCCTGGCTTTTAGATCCAAGGTCTTTGAGATTTCAAATATGCTCTTCAGATTAAGTTCATGCGTAGAGGAAGCGCAAATATTCGGTTTATATTCTATATCTGATAATTCAAATATTTTAAGTTCTCCGATTGGCAAATCTGCGCTGACACCATCGATAAAAAGAACGATATCGTAACTTCTTACTTTCTGTAGCAAATCAAAACTTGCGCTGCCAAAATTAAAATAATCTATATCTTTCCTTTTATAAAACTTAAGGAGAGATTCCAGAATTATTATTCCTATTCCGTCATCTCTCCTTAAAGTATTGCCTATACCTATTACTGCTATTTTTTTAGACAAACTTTACATCCAATATGTGAGTAGCACAGGATATACAAGGATCGTATGACCTAGCCAGCATTTCTAAATCTAAAGTAATCTCTTCTTGTGTCCTTCTGCCAAGCAATTCTGGAACAATCTTGCGCATATCCTCTTCTAAATTGCCCATATTTTGATTTGTCGGTATGACGCAATTTGCCTCTGTGATAAATCCTTTTTCGTCAATAGAATACTCATGAAACAAAGAACCCCGCGGCACTTCTACGCAACCTATACCTGTATTAGGTTTATACTTAATTTTCTGGACTTCACTCCTTTTCGGCCAAGACGAAACCACAATTTTTTTCTCATCCAAACCTTCCTTTAAAATCTTCTCCATTATTTTTATCGACTCTTCAAGACAATGCACCCATTCGACCAACTGTGCCACCGTATTAAGGTAAGGATTATAGCAGGGCGCCTTCAAGCCTAATTCTTGCGCTACTGCTTTTGCTTTCTTGTTGAGCAAATCAAAGTTATTATTGAATCTGGAAAGCGCACCCACTGCGTAAGATTTGCCATTTATCAAAGCTATCTTTGCCCGGGAATAATCAACTACGCTTTCACTAAAAAGCTTCTTATAATCACTGACTTTTGTCTTCTGTTTACCGTTTACCGCCAAATCTCCGTCGTACATTGCGTATTCATCGTCAGATGCAAGAGACATATACTGAGTTGACCTTTGAAATTCCGGAAACCTAAGCTTCTTTAATATCTTTACTGTTTCTTCACCATCCTTGCGCGACGCAAGCATCAGCTTATATAATTTTTCCAGGCCTTCCTGAGAAGGTAACTGTGTAAGCCCGCCTATTACGTAGCTTATGGGGTGGATATGCCGGCCGGCAAGAACCTCTCCGGCATAATCACTCATTCTTTTCATGCGCAGCGCCATCTCAATTACGGGCTTGTGCGTTTTAACAAGAGGCATAATGCTTTTTACGCCTAATAGATCAGGTGCTACCAAAATATAAATATGCAAAATATGACTGTCCATCTGTTCAGTATATAGAAGCAGCTTCCTCAACATTATTGTCTCATCCGATGGCTTAATACCTAAAGCGTCTTCACCGGCTTTAATACTTGCTAAGCTATGGCCACACGCGCAGATACCGCAGATACGACTGGTTAAATGCTGGGCTTCCCAAATAGACCTACCTACCAGCATAGATTCAAAGAAACGCGGAGATTCTATAACCTGGAATTCGCATTTGCTAAGTTTTCCTTCTTGCACATCCACAACAATATTTCCATGCCCTTCTACCCTGGTCAAATAGTGCACGTCTACTTTTACATCTTTAGAATTTATCTTATTTGAACTCTTGATCATATTTGTCTCCCATGGAATCATTATATAGAGTAAAATGCTTTAATATGTCTTCTAATTTAAGTCCGTATTTTAATAAAATATCTTTTGCACCGTCTACTGCAGGATTATCTACCAAGCCCCGGCAGCCATAACATCTATTGCCGTTATTAATGCACCAGGAATTACAACCCGCTCTGGTTACCGGACCCAGACATTCCTCATCTTTTTCATAGCGGCAGACATTTTCATTCATCTTACATTCCGTACAAACCGCATAATTAGGTACGACATAGGGCTTGCCCATTAAAATACATTTAATCGCGCTTAAAACCTCGGGGATATACACGGGACAGCCATGAATAAAATAATCAACCTTGACTACTTTATGTACCGGCATGGTGATAATCGTATTGACTGTATCTTGCTTCTCGCCATAGACTCTTTGTTTAGCTACTTCTAAAGGCGTGCGGTTTTTAATCCCATTTACTCCGCCGATACTTGCACAAGAGCCCAGCGCAATTATTGCCTTTGCCTTCTCTCTAATTTTCTTTATCCGTATTACATCATTATCGGTGGTAATGCTTCCTTCGATAAAGGCGATATCGTAGTCTTGACCACCTTCAGACATAACCTCGCGGAAGTTTACGATATCCACAAGCTTAACTATCTCAAGGAGAGTTGGGCCCATATTGGCAAATTGAAGCTGGCATCCCTCGCAATCCGTAAAATCAAAAAAGGCCGCCTTTGGCTTAGACTGCTTTTTCATGACATTCTCCTTTAAAATTCCTTAGCTGACTGTAGTCAAATACTGGCCCAGACTGACAAACATAAATGCCTTCAATCTGACAATGGCCGCATTTTCCCAAACCACAGCGCATCCTTCTTTCCAGCGAAACAATTATCTGATGTTCGGGAATATTTTTCTTCAAAAGCTCTTTAATCACAAATCTATACATTATCGGCGGGCCGACCACAACCGCATATGTCCTTGCGGGGTTAATATCCACGCCTGGAATCAATGAAGTAATCAACCCGACATTACCGTGCCAATCAGGATCAGCTTTATCTACGGTACAATTCATTTTAATCTCAGACCTCCTCATCCATTCCTGCGTCTCTTCTTTGAATAAAAACTCTTGAGGGGTCTTGCAGCCAATGAGTATCTGCACATGACCAAAATCATTTTTATTATACGTGATATATCTAATTAATGACCGAATCGGAACTAACCCTAAGCCTCCGGCAACGATAAGTATATCGTAGCCAAACATGTTATCGATGGGAAAACCTTTACCAAATGGCCCGCGTATGCCTACGACATCGCCTTTACCCAGTTTATGTAATCTATCGGTAAAAACTCCCACATTCCTTACTGTAAGGTCAAAATAACCTTTATCTGTAGGCGAAGAACAAACAGATATCGGCGCTTCGGTAAAACCGAATATCGAAACCATCACAAACTGTCCTGGTTCATGATGAAGATTAATTTTTCCTTCCAGTTCAACACGGAAAAATTTTTCTTTATCCGTGAGCATCCGAGCCTCAATTATTCTACCTCTCATCGGCTTATAAGGAGAGGTCTTCATTTTTTCCAAGAGTATCTCTCGGTCAATCATTTCGGTTCTCCTTCTTCGACAAGCAGCGAATTCACTGTCTCCACAAGACTAATCTCGGCCATACAGGTGCGCGTGCATCTTCCGCAACCCGTGCAAAAGTACCGGTTAAATTTATCCACCGGATATTTAAATTTTCTATAATACCTGTGTCTTTGCCGACCATCACGGCCTTTGCGAAAATCCTCACCACCTGCCACCTTAGCAAAATCATCCATCTGGCAGGAATTCCAGATACGGTATCTTATACCCTGATTAAGGGATAAGTCCATTTCATCGGTTGTATCGAAACAGTAACAGGTCGGACATACAGTCGTACAATTCCCACAGGCTACGCAACGCCTTCCCACATCCTGCCAGACTGGGTGAGCGAAATGTTTATCAAATGCTTCGTAAACTTTAATTAAAGAAGCATTGAACTCTTCTTTGAATACCTTCTTCTTGGCCTCCCTTACGCGTTCAAGATTAAACATATCTTTATCATCTGCTTCTTTAATATAGGCTAATCCATGGATGAGCCTTTCTCCTTTTGCCGAATTAATATGTAAGATGAACTTTTCGCCAAGATCTATCATCATTAAATCATAGCCGCCCCTGGGTTCGTGATTACCCATGGAAGTACAATTAGCGTATTTATCGCAATACTCCAGACACTCTATGCCTATAATAATCATTTTCTCTTTTCTGTTCAGATAATTCGGGTCTTCCGGTCCCTCTCTAAAAACAACGTCCATACATTGGATACCGGCGATATCGCAGGTATGCACGGCAAAAAGAATATACTCCTCAAACGCCTTTATCGCCCTTCCGGTCTTAAAGGGTTTAGCTTGGAATCTAAACAACTTTTCTTTCTGGGGATAATAATACTTCTTGGGCGGCAAGATTGTAGGAATATATTTTAAGGTAATTTCGGTTACATCCTTAATTGGCCTGAAGATAAATTGGTTTTCCTTTTTCTTAGGCGCATAGAGCCGTGCTTTCTTCTTTAAATACTCCAACCACTTATTCAGGTCTTCTTTATTTATCACCACATATTTCACGTTTAACCTCCGATATCCTACTTGGCTATCCAGTAAAAAACAGGATTATTCAAATTCTAACTGCGTAATTTCTAATTCCGGACCATAGGGAATTTTTTTGAATTCTATCTCAATAGCCTCCCATTTTGTGCCTTGAGATTCTTTTTTATATTGTTCTTGGAAATGCTCTTGGCTTATACCGCCGAATTCAGAAAGCGATATATAAATTTTGCTAATTCTTTTACAAGATTTGCTTTCTTCTTTATCAAGGTATCGAAATATATTTTCTAGGAGGTGTGTTTCGTGCATTGGAACTTAATAAAATGGCAGGCTTACTATCAAACGCTTTATATTAGAATACTATCTTTCTTTGTTTTGTCAACCCCGTTAGAAATATAGAATTTTATAATACCACAATTTCTAACGGGGTCAAGAAAAAAGAGTGAATTAAAGAGGTTTTGCTAATTTAGCCTTTACTAAGTCGCTGACTAATTTATTATCCGCCCTGCCCGCAATCTTTGCGCTTACCTCTTTCATCACCTTACCCATATCCTTCAAATCCTGGGCCCCCGTAAGAATAACAGCTTCCTCAATGATCTTCTTAACCTCTTCTTCAGCTAACTCTGGGGGTAGGTATGATTTTAAAATCTCCAATTCTTTGGTCTCCTTATCCACTAAGTCCTGGCGGTTGCCTTGCTTAAACTGCTCAATGGAATCCTGATGCTGTTTAATCAATTTTTTTATAACCACGACGCAATCGCTATCGTCTAAGCTCTTCTTTTTCTTTTCCATTGCCAGATTAATAAATTGTGCGCGTAAGAAGCTTAAGGTTGAAACTTTCAGTGCATCCTTGTTCTTCATCGCCTCTTTATAATCATTCAAAATTTTTTCTTCTAACATAATAACCCCCTTATTTCTTCGGAGTTTCTACTCTTAAAATATAGCGCACAAAAAAGAATACCGCCAGGGAAATAGCGAAAAAATCAATTAATGCCGCAATTATCAGGCC
>Ga0315287_10002975_pt1 | contig 16262 bp, 9 predicted proteins | sample YL17G11_0_MG_FD_205037 | JGI IMG/M metagenome (GOLD analysis project Ga0315287, IMG submission 205037) | Sediment microbial communities from Yellowstone Lake, YNP, Wyoming, USA - YL17G11_0 | ecosystem: Environmental > Aquatic > Freshwater > Lake > Sediment | place: USA: Wyoming | collected... | reverse complement strand
CACGTTCAGCTGTCGCCGTCGCCCTTTGCCTTCCGGCGCCGGACCACTACGAACGCCGCCGCCACGACGACGACCATCACGACGACCCCCACGACCACACCTATCAGCATGGGCCCGTCCAGGAACGGCTTCTGGGTGCCATTGGTGTTGTTGCCCGTGTTGTTGGTGTTGGTATTGTTGGTGCCGTTGGTAATGTTTACGGGGGGCGGTGTGGGATATCGGAGGATGAACGTCCAGTTGAACTGGTAGTTCCGGCTGGCGGTCGCGAGCGTGACCGAGACTGCGTGGGTACCGTTGGATACCTTGCCGGCATCAAGCCGCGCCGCCTGCATTCCGGGACCGGAAACAATCCCCACCGAGACATTGTCGAGAGTGATATTCCCAGAGAGAACGGAGCGGTCACCCGTCCCGTCTGTGAGCATGAAGGTTATTTCCTGAGGCGGCTCGGAAAGGTTCTGGCCGTCCGCAGGATACTGCTGTCCTAGCACGGGGTCGCGCAACTCGGAATATGCCTCGATGTGCAGGACCCTGATGATTGAGCGATTCACAAGCTCGACCGTGAGCGCGTTCATCCCGGCGGCTGCCATGAGCTGCGTATAGCTGGCGGTGGCGGTTGCGAGAGGGCCGATTTGAAGTTCCTGAACGCTCCGCACCGCTCCATGTACCAACGCAACGGTCACGTTGCCAGCCACATTTCCGCTGTTTTTCAGTTTCACCGCGATCCCGTAGACGCTGCCGGCCAATATCGGTTTTTGCGGATGTTCAATGTTCTCGATAACTGGCAGGAATGCGGCGGCCGGTTCCCCGGTCAGTGTCACGTTCTCGGAAAGCTGCCGGGTGCTGTCGAGGGTGTAGTTGAACGAGCGTGCCTGGCATCTGACTGACGAGCGGGCGGTTTCATTGTCCCAGCTGATGCGGGCATTCACCAGGGCCACCGCGGCTCCGAGTTCGGCCAGCGCCAGTTCCATGTAACCGTCCAGCAGGTAGATGGCCTCGCTGGAGCTCACCTTTCCCTGACGCATCTGGACGTTTATCCAGCCCATCGCTCCGGAGAGTGTGGCGCCCGAACCGGCCTGGATGGCGATGTATGAATCCAGTTTCGCGTTGAAGTCGGCGGCCGAACCGGGATAGGCGGCGTTCCCAAGCTCCGATAACTGGGCGGCACAAGAGCGCGCTCCGGGAAGCGGGTCCAGCGAGGAGGGCATCGTGATGGGCGGCGGAACGCTCCTTCCCAGCGGGGTCGTTCCGAGCGCTATCAATTTATCAAAGGCGACCTTGTACTGGAATCCTCCCACGACCTTCGCCAGCGTCGACATCGTGGAAAAGAACGTAGATAGCGCCCCGGAAACTATTGCTAAAGGTGCCCCGACCACTGACATTTCCAGCCCGGCGGAAATCATCTTCGCGGCCTCTGCCGTCGGGCCGGTACTCTCCATTATCGTGTTGACAAGCCCGCCCGATATTACGGTCTCCCTGGATAGTCGAAGGACCATTGTTACCCGATCTTCAGCCGCCTTGGTCCATTGACCCGGGTTCACCTTGGAATCGGTGGATATCCGGCCTATCTCGCTTTCGAACTGGGTGATGATGTCTTTTGAGACATAGGTCAACATTGCCGTGGCTATGGTACTCTTGGCATATGCGTTGAGCTTCTCGTCCAGGTTGCCCTTTATCATCGCGGCGCTGGTCGTGCAGGTCCATTCAGGTATTTTCTCTGTAAGGTTCGTCGTTATTCGGATTATGGCTTCTTCGACCAGGGGGTTTTTCCCGGCCCTCTCCCAGATTTCTATCATCAGGAGGCCGTACATTTCCGTGACCTTGTCGAGGAGCCGTTGCACCCTGGGGAACTTTGTCATGAAGGCGCCGGCCCTCTTGGTGAAGAAATTGATGGCAAAATCGATGGAGAGTGTCGGCATGAGGAGCTCGGCGGTGTCATTTGCCAGACGGGAAAGTGCCCGCTCCGTCTCCAAAAGAGCGTAGGTGCTGTGCGCGATGATGAAGGTCTGGTTCAGGATGGCCATCTTTTCCTCGTCGCTGCCCAGGAAGTAGATGTCACGGAACCAGTCCATCTTTGAGAGGAGGTACTCGACGGTGTCGTTGCAGTAGTTGCGCAGTTCGGGGAAGTACTTGGTAACCTGCGCTATCTGCCTGTCGAGCGGATTGGGGCCGGAAATGGCGGTGACGATGTGATAGGCCTTGGCGGTCTTGTACGTGGCAATAACCTCCAGAATGAAGGTACCGTCCTGGCTGGGTCTCCACGTACCTTCGAAATGGGTGGAATTTAGCCGGATGAAGGTTATCGTTCCGGGACACTTGGCCTGGACATACCCTATATCGACATTGTCCAGCGGCTGTCCGTAATCATCGGTGACCTTGACCTTGAACTTGGTGGCAAACCCGACCTTGCAGACAACCGGGGAGCGGAGGACCTCCACGACGACGTCCTTGGCAGACAGCGTGACTGAGACCTGCACCGTCACGCTGGCGCCGGATATCGTGAACTTCACTACCTGGTCCTCGCCGACAAGCGCGTTTGGTTTATAGGTGAAGTTCCAACTTCCCGTGTCGTCCGTCATGTCGGAACCGGTTGTCAGTATTCCCAGAGGCTTGTCGGCGGAGACCGTGACAGGCGTCTGTGCATAATCCCTCCCGCGGAGGGTGGCCCTGAAAAAGCCGGTCTGGTTCCCGTCGGCAGTTATCGAATACGGGCCCTGGATGACGATATTGTAGATAGGGGTCGAGGGGTTGTAATAGCGGTTGGGTCCGACCTGCCCGGATTGGTTTATCGTCGTGCAGTATTTGCACGGTTCCGCGTCGATGTCATCATTATAGCCGTCCCCATCGGTGTCGGCATTGTTGGGGTCGGTACCCTTGCCGGACTCGGCGGTGTCGTTGAGCTTGTCCGCGTCCTTGTCGGCAACAAACGGGTCCGAGCCGTATTCTATCTCGCTGTCGTCCCAGAAACAGTCGTTGTCCGCGTCGGGCTTGTTGGGGTCGGAGCCCAACTGGAGCTCCTGCGCGTCCGTGAGGTTGTCGTTGTCGGGGTCGGCCCGCGATGCATTGGTGCCCTTAGCGAACTCGACGGCGTCGGAGAGACCGTCACCGTCCGGGTCTGCTGCACCAACAGCAGTGTGGCTGGTTTTGACCTCGAACTCGTCACTGAGACCGTCACCGTCGGAATCCTGCTCGTACGGGCTCGACCCGTGCAGGCGCACTTCCTCGAAGTCGCTGAGCCCGTCACCGTCCATATCCGCGTTGTTGGGGTCGGTTACCGGGTACCACGGGTTCCAGACACCTATTTCGAACCCGAACACCTCCTCGCCGTCGAGAAGACCGTCGTCATCCGTGTCGTTCTCGTTGGGGTCGGTTACCCACATGCGCTCGGGGTTGTCGCCCAACGAATCGTTGTCGGTGTCGGGATTGAACGGGTCTGACTTGAACTGCTGTTCCTCGGCGTCGTCGAGACCGTCATCGTCCGAATCGCTCCTGTCGGGGTCGCCCAGTTTCCCCAGCATTTCCTCCTTGTCTGTCAGCCCGTCACCATCGTGGTCTTCGATGAAGCTCCGGTAAGGGTCCTGCTGGTAGACCATCAGCATTTCCGGGTTGCCGAGCCGGGAGTAGTTTGTGTAGGTGAAGTTGAGCTGCTGCATGTAATACAGGTCCCCGTCCTTCATCATGTCTCCGCACTCCTTCCCGTCCGGCAGGCCGTCGTCGTCCATGTCGGCATCGAGCGGGTCGAGCCTGAACATGACCTCCCTGCTGTCGATGAGGCCGTCGCGGTCGGTGTCCGTGTTGAACGGGTCCGTCCTGTAGACATATATTTCCTTGAAATCGGACAATTCGTCACCGTCAAAATCGAGGTAGGCGCCCTGTCTTTTCAGGTTGAACTTGGAGAGCCCCAGGCTCAGCTCCATCTTGTCCCCTATACCATCACCGTCCGTGTCGGGATTCGTCGGGTCGAAGAGGAGCCAGTCCCCCCGGGCATAATTATTGGGGTTGGACTGGTCGTACCATACTGGCATATTGGTGGCGATGCGCATCGACACCTCCTCGCCGTCCGATAGGCCGTCCCCGTCCGAGTCACGGTTCCATTCGTCGAGCGAAGCGAAGAAGGACTTGTCGCCGCGTGGATTATGGGCAGTGCTGCCAAGAAATGTGCCCAATTCGGGCCACGGGGAGGCGGGGGTCCCCTGCCACGCCTGGGACGTGTTCCAGTAATTTATCACTAGTGGGTCCCGCATGAACTCGTTGAACCCGGAGCTCACGTTCCGGAATATACCGCATTCGTACGAATCATCTAGGCCGTCAGAATCCGAGTCACGGTTGCGCGGGTTGGTGCCCAGCGTGTCCTCGTTGTGGTCATAGAGGCCGTCCCCGTCCGTGTCGGCATTCTGATTCTCATCCGAACCGCCGATTGTGCTCTCCGCAAAGGGTATCCATGCCACGACCAGCATCAGAAAGGTCATGAACATGGCAACTGTCGCTCGCCCTGTCTGAGCTTTACTCAGCGTCCCCAGAAAAGCCATTTGTTTCCGCTCCGCTCGAACTTGACATCTGTAGGAAAACGCGCCTTATTAGGGTTGCTGGTCCGGCGTTCTCACGCCGAAGACAGCTTCGTCTGCTGGCCCTTCTTCTTGCCGTGGTGGTGGTGCTCGTCGTGTTTCTCGAGCTTGGGTATCGGACGACCGCAGATGGCGAACTCGTCGCCGTCGAAATAGACGTCCTGGTCGGGCTCCTTCTTCCGGATCTCCTCGAGCTTCTCGAAGACATCCTTGAGGGTGACGTTCTTGTCATCCCTGCGAATCTTGAAGAGAACCTTGACCTCGCCCTCAACCATATATTTCGCTCCAGGAGCCTTACAACCCTCGAAGGATGAGCCTCGCCATATATATATTTTATTGGGGGGTCGCCGAGGGGGCGCCGAGAGAAAGCCGAGGGGAATTTATCGGTGGGGCCGCCGATGGCCGGATAGGCATTCTCCGAGAGCCTTTCACCCATCTCCCCCCAAGCGTTATATGAGCGCATCCTTTCGAATCATATTGAATGGGGATGGGAAAGAGAAACTGGAATTGATATCGGATTGGAACTGGGATTGGCGCATGTTGAGGAGCGCGGGAATGGGAGTGGAGTGGAAATGGGGATGGAAATCGAAAGCGCGGGCAAGGACCTGGCCTGGGTGCTGGACGCCTATCCCGACATCCGGGCCAACAGGATGGTGCTCTGGCTCACGGGCCCCCGCGGCCCCAGGCGCCTGAGGTTCCGCCACCTTCCCTCGTTCTTCATCCACGCCACCGACAGGGACCTGGAGCGGGCGCGCCGGTACTTCGGGAACCGGAGGCTCTACGACTGCGAGATGGCCCGCGGGAAGCTCCGCCTCGATTCCGAGAAGGAATATCCCGTGCTGAAGATAACCCCGAGGACGCTCGGCACCCACCTGAGGGCAGCGAGGGCCGCGGACTTCTTCGGCGGCTACGGCCGCTTCCGGTTCTACAACCTCGACATTGACCCGGGCCAGCGCTTCCTGCTGGAGCAGGGGCTTTTCCCGCTGGCGCGCGTACGGAACCCGCGTGGCTCCGACATTCAAGCCGCGCAGGCCGGGCACGCCGCGCCCTGCGCAGTGAAGAAGATTGACGCGATGCCATCCGCGTGTGAAGAGGGCGGGGGGCAAGAACCGAGCATATGGGAGGTCCTCGACAACCGCATCTCGGTCCACTACCCGTCCCCGCCCCTGCGCGTCGCCGAACTGGCCGTGGAGGTGCGCCGGCGCGGGCCCCTTCCGTCCCTCGATGACCCCCTCGTTTCAGTCCGTCTCGGGAAGCGCCTCATCGACGGCAGCGGGGAGAGCGTGCTCCGGGAGCTCGTGCGGCTACTGCGCCGGAGCGACCCTGACGTTCTGGTCACCGAGAACGGGGATTCCTTCGTATTGCCCTACCTGTACGGCCTGGCCCGCAGGCTCGGCATCGAGGATTTCACATTGGGCCGCGAGGGCTCCGACAGCAGGCCGACCAGGAAGGAGAGCACGTGCTTCTCCTACGGCCGGGTGATTCACAAGAACGCCGCCTACTACCTGAGGGGCCGGCTCCACATAGACCGCAGCAACTCGTTCCTGTTCCAGGAGGGCGGCCTCGAAGGCGTCATCGACATGTCCCGCCTCTCCGGCATACCGATACAGAGGCAGGGCCGCACGTCGCCGGGCACCGCCATAAGCGCGATGGAGGTCAACCACGTGCTGCGCAGCGGCCGCCTCGTCCCGTGGAAGAAGAACCTGCCCGAGGACTTCAAGAGCCTCCGGAGCCTCCTGAGCTCCGACAGGGGCGGTTTCATCTACGAGCCCAACATCGGATTGCACGAGCAGGTCCTCGAGGTGGACTTCGCCTCGATGTACCCTCATATAATGGTCATCCACAACATCAGCCCCGAGACAGTCAACTGCCGCTGCTGCCGCGGTTCTGGCCGGAAGGTGCCCGAACTCGAGCATCACACCTGCCTGAAGCGCACGGGCCTCATCCCCATCGTTCTGGCGCCCCTCGTGAAGCGCAGGATGGAGTTCAAGCGCCTCAAGAAGCGCACGGGCGATGTCTGGGACCTGCGCTCGCGCTGCCTCAAGCCATTGCTGGTGACGTGCTTCGGCTACACCGGCTACAGGAACGCCCCGTTCGGCAGGATAGAGTGCCACGAGGCCATCAACGCCCACGGCCGTGACATTCTCATCGAAAGCTCGCGCATAGCGGAGAGGCACGGCTTCGAGGTCCTGCATGGCATCGTGGATTCGATGTGGCTGAAGGGCCCCCTCGGAAAAAGGCGAGAAATGATAGGGGAAATTGCGCTCAGGATGCGCATCCCTCTCTCCGAGGAGGGCATCTACAGGTGGCTCGTCTTCCTGCCGGACAAGATGACCGGAGCGGGAGCGCTGAACCGCTACTACGGCCTCTTCGAAAATGGCGAGTTCAAGCTGAGGGGCATCGCATTGCGGCGCCACGACACGCCGGAGCTCGTGCGCTCGCTCCAGAAGGACATGCTATCCGAACTCGCAAAGGCCTCGGGAGCAAAGGAATTCATGGACAGGATTCCGAAAGCGCTGGAGGCCCTGCGGCACCATTCGGCCCGCACCCTCGACGGTAAATGCGCATTGGAGGAGCTGGTGCTCAAAAGGCGCGTATCGCGCACTCTCGAGGAGTACGCCCAGCTCAACGAGACCCACGCGGCACTTCGCACGCTCAAGGACGCGGGCGTCACCGTCCCTCCGGGAGAATCCATCCGATTCGTGCTCGTCGAAACGGAGAGCGGAAAGCTCAAGGGGAAGCCGGAGCAGATGCTCGACGGAAATGAGCTATACGACAGGCGGGCCTACTACAGGCTGCTGGTCAGGGCCGCGTCAGAGCTGCTGGTGCCTTTCGGCTACGACGAGCCGCGCCTGGAGCGGATTCTGAATGGCACGGATTTCCGCCAGGAGGAGCTGGCATGAGGCGCGCGTTGCCCGATGAGAATATCCAATTGCAGCCGCCATAAGAATTATTAGTGAGGTTGGCCATTGATATCATCATGCCACTATCGAGCGTCGGGAAGATTGCAGTGTTTGCGATTGTGATAGTGGTGGTTAGCGCCGGCGTGTATGTGGCCATGCCCGCCATGAGCCCCTCCAAGACCAACAAGGATACGAACAAGAACCCGGGAACCAGCGGCAACAACTCCACGTGCCACACCGGCAACGGCGACAACCTCGCCACGGACGGCAGCAACAGGATGACGCTGAGCATCCCAATGGTCGGCGTGGTCGTTGCGGAGGTGGATGTGAAGGACCACTTTACGATGCCTTCCAACACTGCCCGCGTGGTCGTGAACATGAGCTGGGACAAAACTGGCTGGAACCTGAACCTCGCCATAGGCATGGGCGACTGTCCCGACAACGGCCAGGTCCAGGCCGAGCAGAAGAACGTCCAGAGCGGGCCCGTGGTGCTGGAGTTCCCGCAGACGTGCGGAGATGCCCTCAGCCCGGGACAGTGGTTCGTCCATGCCCACTCCAACGACGCTACAGCTCACCGCGGGGAGTCCGTCACTTTCAGCTACACCGTCACGGTCTATTTCAAATGAGCCGCCCAATAACGCTCAACCGGCAGGAGTGCCAACGGTAAGGAATGCGATTTCAGCGTCGAATGGCGCGCCTCTTCACTCGACGATAGCACGAAATGGTCTCCTGCACATCGCGGGGATTGAATGCGCGGTTGTCAAGGCTGGAGTCGGGGAATGAAATCGGGAGACTGGGAATCTATGCTTGAGGCCGCAAAATTAGATCAAATGATGTTTGTCGTACCATTTATGACAATATCATTAATAGCGGTGCTTCCCCTTTGCTCGGCCCGAGGAAAACGGAAATGGCCAAATCTGTCGAAGCCATCAACCGGCGGATAAGGGCGGGGAAGGCCGTGGTGCTCACCGCGGACGAGATGTCCCTGCTCGTGAAGGAGCTCGGGCCAAAGAAGGCCGCCGAGAAGGTGGACGTCGTGACCACAGGCACCTTCGGGGCCATGTGCTCCTCCGGCGTCTGGCTCAACTTCGGGCATTCAGACCCGCCAATCAAGATGCAGAAGGTGTGGCTCAACGACGTCGAGGCATATACTGGCGTCGCTGCCGTGGACGCCTACATCGGGGCCACCCAGATGTCCGAGAAGGTGGGAATGGCCTATGGCGGGGGCCATGTCATCGAGGACCTCGTGTGCGGCAGAAAGGTGAGGCTGCGAGCCGTCGCCTACGCCACGGACTGCTACCCGCGCAGGGAGGTCGAGACGGACATCGGCCTCGATGATGTGAATCAGGCCACGATGAGCAATCCCCGCAACGCCTACCAGAGATACAACGTTGCCACCAATTCATCCAGCAAGACATTGCACACATACATGGGAAAGCTCCTGCCCAGTTTCGGGAACGCAACATATTCCGGGGCGGGCGTGCTCTCGCCCATAATGAACGACCCAACATTCGAGACGCTCGGGATAGGCACGAGGATATTCCTCTGCGGCGGCACGGGCTACGTCGTCGGGAGCGGGACCCAGCATAACCCGGAGGGCGGATTTGCGACGCTGATGGTGCAGGGCGACCTGAAAGGCATGAAGAAGGAATACCTGCGGGGCGCCACATTCAATGGATACGGGAGCACGCTCTATGTCGGCATCGGGGTCCCGATACCAATTCTCAACGAGAAGGTGGCAAGGAGCACTGCCGTAACTGACGCAGATATAACGACGAAGGTGCTGGATTACAGCATCCCGCGCAGGGACCGGACGGCGCTGAGCATGGTCACCTACGAGGAGCTCAGGTCGGGAGCCATCGACATCGGCGGAAAGGAAGTGAGGACCGCTTCCCTCTCGAGCCAGCTCATGGCAAAACGCATCGCCGTGGAGCTCAAGGACCGAATCGGGAAAGGGTCGTTCATGTTGACGCAATGCGTCGAAAGGCTCTCTTCCAAGGGAGCATCAAGGCCCATGGTCGAGCAGAGGCCGCACCTTGCGCCTGAGAATAGAAGGACGGGCGCAAGTGATAACCAGGGTGCGACCATGGGCGAAACGGGAACCCATCTCACGAAGGAGAGGGAAAGCGCACACGCCGGAAAGGGCGCCATCATTGCGAGGGACGACGGAAGATGCACCCAGTGCGGCGCATGCGTCTCATTGTGCCCCACAGGGGCTCATGCATACGGCAAGGGGGAAAAGGTGACATTGACCAAAAAGAAATGCACCGGATGCGGGCTCTGCACGGACGGCTGTCCTGTGGGCGCTCTGGCGCTGACGAAGAGGCGGGCGTGAGATGAAGGGCCGATATCACATCGAAGAAGGGGAAACCATAGCGACGGTGCTGTGCGAGAAGGAATACCTCGACGTCGCCCTGAAAGAGATTCGAAAGCAGAGATGGGAGCTAATCGATTACATGCAGATGGACCCGATGTTCAAGATATCCTTCGAGCCCCACGAGTGCCGTGAAAGTGCTCCCGAGATTGTGAAGCTCATGGCCTCGGCCGCCTCGAAGATGGGAGTGGGGCCCATGGCCGCAGTGGCCGGTGCCATCGCGCATTTCGCGATAAGGGCGATGCAGGAGAAGGGCGCTTCGCATGCTGTCGTCGACAACGGCGGCGACATCGCTCTGCTTCTGGCCGAGCCCTTGACCGTCGGCATCTTCGCCGGAGAATCCACCATTAAGGATATAGGTTTCAGGTTCGAGCCGAGGAAGGGGATATTCGGCATCTGCACGTCCTCCGGAACGGTCGGGCCGTCAACAAGCCTCGGGAACGCGGACGCTGCAATGGTCATCGCAGGCGATGCAATCATCGCTGATGCGGCCGCGACAGCGCTCGGAAATGCGGTGAAGAAGGACACCAAGGCGAGCATAGACAACGCCTTGGGGGAAGTGGGCCACCGAGACCTCGAAGGCATGGTGGTTATTACCAGGAATCATATCGGGGTCTGGGGAAAGGTACCCCCGTTCATCAAAGTCGACAACGATTACGATCTGATAACGAAAGGCAACTAGGTGAGAACGATGGAGAAGAGAAAGGTGGCGGTGCTGGGTGCGACGGGCATAGTGGGCCAGATGTTCCTGAAGATGCTCGAGGACCATCCCATGTTCGATGTGGCATTGCTCTCAGCCTCGGCCGATTCCGCCGGGAAGAAATATTCAGATGCGGTGAACTGGGTGCTCGAAGGAGGCATACCGGAATACGCGGCGAACATGAATGTCGCGGATAGCGGGGCGCTCGGGAGCGGAAAGGGATTCGACATCGCTTTCAGCGCCCTGCCTTCCGAGGTCGCTGAGACCATCGAGAGGAAGCTGGCGCACGGCGGGAGAGGCGTCTTCTCGAACGCGGCGTCGCACAGGATGTACCCCGAGGTTCCGGTGCTGATACCCGAGCTCAATGCGGAGCACATGGCGCTCGTGGACAATCAGAAGAAAAAGACGGACGGTTTCATAGTATGCAATTCCAACTGCACGACATCCGGCATAGTGATGGCGCTAAAGCCCCTGCTCAAATTCGGAGTGAAGGCCGTGACGGTATCTTCGTACCAGGCGCTCTCCGGAGCGGGCCACCCCGGCGTTCCTTCGCTGGATGCCCTTGGAAATGTCATTCCATTCATTAAGGATGAAGAGGAGAAGGTCATCAACGAGACCCGGAAGATGCTGGGGACCGTGAAGGGAAACTGGGTCGTGGACGCTCCCATCGATGTGATGGCCACGTGCGTCAGGGTGCCGGTGCGCAACGGCCACCTAGAGACAGCGGTCGTGGAGCTCGAGAAGGAGCCGTCCATGGAGGATGTGAAGAAGGCGCTGAAAGGCCTCAAGGGCATGGGCGGAGCACTGCCCACGGCGCCGGTCCATCCTCTGATAGTGCGCGAGGAAGGGAACCGCCCCCAGCCATCGCTCGATGTCATGGCGGGAACCCCCGAAAGGGCGAGGGGAATGGCAGTGAGCGTGGGTAGGCTCCACTTCTACGGCAAGCGGCTCAGGTTCGTATCGCTCGTGAACAACCTAGTGCGCGGGGCCGCCGGCGGCGCCATTCTGAATGCGGAGTATGCGATAACGGAGAAGTACATCTGAGGAGTTACCGGTTCGGACACAAGGGGTATTGAAATGAAGGTAATGAAGTTCGGAGGGGGCTGCCTCCGGGACGGAAAGGATTTCTTGAGGGCGGCTGAAATAATCAAGGGCGAGACGCTGACCCCAGCCGTGGTTGTGTCCGCAGTGCATGGCGCGACCGATGTCCTGCAGGATTGCCTGAAGATGGTGGGCTGCGATGAAATTCAGACGGGCATCGTCATCCGCAAGATACGCGAATCGCACGAGAAGATAGCGTGCGAGGTCATAAAGAACAAGGAGCTCCAGAACGGAACCATAAAGGCCATCGACGCCAAGGCCCAGAAGCTCGAGAGGCTGCTCTACGGGGTCTCGTACACCGAGGAAGTGACGGACCGCACCAAGGCGCTAATAATGAGCTTCGGCGAAAGGCTCTCGGCCATCATCATGGCTAGCGTGCTCGAGGACATCGGGGCGGAAGCGAAGGCGATGGAGGCGGACACGCTCGGCATTGTGACGGATGCGTCGTTCGAGAACGCCACGGCGGACATGCCCACCGTGAAAAGGAACCTGAAGAGGAACCTGCTCCCCATGCTTAGGAAGGGCGTGGTGCCCGTGATAACCGGATATTTCGGCTGCACGCCGGAAGGCAAAATTACGACGTTCGGCAGGAACGGCTCGGACTACAGCGCCGCCGTGGTGGCGAGCGCGCTTGGCGCGGACATGCTCGAGATATGGAAGGATGTCGAGGGCTTCATGACCGCGGACCCGAAACTGGTCCCGTCGGCGAAGCAGATAGACCGGCTCTCGTATTACGAGGCGGCGGAACTTTCCTACTTCGGCGCGAAGATACTGCATCCGAGGACGGTCGAGCCCTTGCTGGACACGGACATCCCCATTCACATCAGGAGCGTTGCGGAGCCTGAGGCCCAGGGCACGTTGGTGCACAGGTCGGGCGCTGAGAAAGTAGATATCATAAAGAGCGTCACATTCAACCGCGACATCGCCATCCTCAAGATACACGGCGCCGGCGTCGGGCACAAGCCGGGCATAATAGCGGAGTTGGGCAGCCGCCTTTCCGCATCCGGCATCAACATCTATTCTGTAATAACGTCGCAGACATGCATAAACCTCCTGCTCCACAAGAACGATGCCGCCCGCAGCCTCGAGGAATTGGGCAAGATGAGCGGCGGCATCATCGAGAGGGTAGATGTCCAGGACAACATGTCCCTCATAGCAGTCGTCGGAGAGGGCCTGCTGCGCACCAAGGGTCTTGCGGCCAAGGTGTTCACCGCCGTTGCGGCCGAGAAGGTCAATGTCGAGATGATATCGGCGGGGGCCTCAGAGGTCGCCTACTATTTCATAGTCGACAGGAAGGACCTTGAGAAAGCAGTCAACGCCGTGCACGCAGAATTCTTCGGAAACGAGAAAGTAGCGAACAGATAGCATGATGCTACTTTGGAGTGTGTAGAAAGGGAAGTTCGTATTGACTTTCTACGCAACGAGAAAGTAGCGAACAGATAGCATGATGCTACTTTGGAGTGTGTAGAAAGGGAAGTTTGTATTGACTTTCTACGCAACGAGAAAGTAGCGAACAGATAGCATGATGCTACTTTGGAGTGTGTAGAAAGGGAAGTTCGTATTGACTTTCTACGCAAGAAATAACTTTAATAGGTTTCCCGTATTCCCTACTTCGCGGGGGAAGCGTGATGGGGGGAGTTCTAGAAGGGATTCGGGTAGTGGATTTCACGAGGGTCATCGCCGGTTCCTATTGCACGATGTACCTTTCGGACATGGGCGCCGAGGTCATCAAGGTGGAAGCTCCCGGAATAGGGGACGTCATGCGCCACCAGACGCCCCAGAAGAACGGCGAGTGCGGCTTCTTCGTCATCTACAACCGCGGAAAGAAGAGCGTCACCCTCGACCTGAAGAAGGAGGAGGGGAAGCAGGTCATCCGCGACCTCGTGAAGATATCGGATGTTCTGGTGGAGAACTACAGCCCTGGCACCATGAAGGACCTCGGGCTTGATTACGACGCTATGAAGAAAATAAATCCGAAAATAATCTACGCTTCGATTTCGGGCTACGGCCAGTTCGGGCCCAAGGCAGATTTGCCCTCGTACGATGTGTGCATACAGGCCATGTGCGGCATGATGTCCATGAACGGCTACCGGGGCCAGGACCCCCTGAGAGTGGGCATGTCCGCCACGGATTTCATGGCAGGTACAGCCACCGCCGTTGGAATTCTGGGTGCCCTTTTGAAGGCCGGAAAGACCGGAAAGGGACAGTATATCGATGTCTCGCTCTTCGACTGCGGGCTCACGATGCTCGAGAACGCCATCCCCAAGTACACCATGACGGGAGAGGTGGCGACGGCGCTCGGGAGCAGGCACCCCTCGGCGGCGCCGCACAATGTGTACAAGGCCGCCGACGGTTTCATCGTGATTATCACCATCGACAACAAGGCCTACGGACGGCTCTGCAAGGCGATGGGTAAGCCGGAGCTCATAGAGGACCCGCGCTTCAAGGAGGTCACGGGCCGCCTCAAGAACGTGGACGAGCTTGATGGCATCGTGAACTCTTGGACGGGAAAGCTCCCGCTGACCAAGATAATCGAGGCGCTCAAGGCGGCGAACCTTGCCTACGGCGTTGCGCGCAACGTGAAGGATGTCTGCGAGGACGAGCACACCAAGGCCAGGGGAATGCTCGTCATGCTGAACCAGCCCAAGGCTGGGCCCATAGGAGTTCCCGGCTGCCCCCTGCATTTCTCGGAGACGCCAAATGACCCCCTGAGGCCGGCGCCATTGCTCGGGGAGCACAACGAGGAAGTGCTCACGAAGGTCCTCAAGTATCCCAAGGACAAGTTCAAGGATATGGAGAAGAAGGGAGTCTTCTGAGCCGAACGATAATGATGGCATAGGATCAGAGGTGTAAGAATGTACAAGATAGGCATCGATGTCGGCGGAACGTTCACGGACTTCATGCTATCGCTGGACGACGGCGTTGCGGAGACCGCAGAAGAGCGGAACCGAGCACAGGACGCTCTTCGAGGACCAAGACGAGCCGGGGAATCGTCGCATGGGGGGCGCGTCGAGACCTACAAGACCCTAACGACGCCCGAGGACCCGTCCATAGGGCTCTTCAACGGGCTCAAGGAGATGGCTGTCGCGCACAAGATGTCGTTCGACACTTTCCTCAAGAAGGTAAGCACCATCGTCCACGGGACCACCGTCACGACCAACGCCGTCCTTACCGGCAATGGCGCGAAGACGGGGATGCTCACCACCTATGGCCTGAGGGATGCGCTCGAGATGAGGCGCGGAATCCGGGAGGAGCAGTACAACAACCGATTCACGAACGTGAAGCCGCTCGTGGAGCGCTACCTGCGCCTGCCCGTGAGGGGCAGGCTGGACTATTCCGGCAAGGAAATGATAAAGCTGAACACGAAGGACATCGAGGCGGCGGCCAGGAAGTTCAAGCTCGAAGGGGTCCAGTCGCTGGCCATCTGCTTCATGAACTCGTTCGCCAACGCGGACCACGAAAGGCGCGCCGAGGCCATTCTCAAGAAGCACTTCCCCGATACATACATGACTGTTTCGAGCACGCTGCTGCCCGCCATCCGGTTCTACGACAGGATATCCACAACGGCGCTCAACTCGTACGTCGGGCCCATCCTCAGGAGCTACCTCAAGAGCCTCGTGAAGAGGCTGAAGGAGGCGGGCTACGGGGGCGTTCTGCTGATAATGCAGTCCAACGGCGGCGTGATATCCCCTGGAATAGCCATCGACAAGGCAGCCGTGACGCTGCTTTCCGGTCCCGCGGGCGGACCCGTGGCGGGAATGGTGTACACGGAAGTTCAGGGCTACACCGACTGCATCACTGTCGACATGGGAGGCACGAGCTTCGACGCGGCCCTCATCAAGGACCGGGCGCCCCTCCTGACAACCGAGGGAGAGGTTGACAGGATGAGGCTCGCGCTGCCCATGCTGGGCATCGTGACGATAGGCGCCGGCGGCGGAAGCATAGGCTGGATAGACGAAGGCGGCCTGCTCCGCATGGGGCCCAAGAGCGCCGGTGCCAGACCGGGCCCGGCGTGCTACGGCTTCGGCGGCGAGGTGCCGACGTGCACGGATGCGGACCTGATACTGGGCTACCTCGACAAGGACTACTTCGCCGGCGGAAGGATGCCATTGCACCTCGACAGGGCGGAGAAGGTGGTAAAGGCGCTCGGGGACAAGCTCGGGATGGACATGGTCTCCACAGCCGCCGGAATGTACAACATCATCAATGTCAACATGGCCGCCGGAGTGAGGGAAGTCTCCGTGAAGAGGGGACAGGACCCGCGCGAGTTCCCGCTCGTCGTGGCCGGAGGCGCAGGCCCCATCCACGCCTGCGAGATATCCAACGAGCTGGAGATACCTGTCATGCTCATCCCCAAGGAATCGTCCATATTCTGCGCCTCGGGAATGCTCATGTCCGACCTCAAGCACGATTTCGTGAGGACCTACGCCGTGGCGCTGGACGCCATGGACAAGAAGCGCTTTCGGAAGCTCTTCGACGAGATGGAGAAGGAGGCCTGCAGGCTCCTGAAGACGGAGAACATTCCGGAGGAGAAGGTGCAGCACAACTACTTTTTGGACCTGCGGTACGTGAAGCAGTACCACGAGGTGTCCGTCCCGATAACGAGGGAGGAGCTGGAGGAA
>Ga0315287_10002974_pt1 | contig 16262 bp, 8 predicted proteins | sample YL17G11_0_MG_FD_205037 | JGI IMG/M metagenome (GOLD analysis project Ga0315287, IMG submission 205037) | Sediment microbial communities from Yellowstone Lake, YNP, Wyoming, USA - YL17G11_0 | ecosystem: Environmental > Aquatic > Freshwater > Lake > Sediment | place: USA: Wyoming | collected... | reverse complement strand
GCGGCGCCCCCCCCCCCCCCCCCCTCCCTCTTCTCTCTTTGTACTTTTTTCTTTATTCGTTCTTCGGCTTTCGTCGTCGTCGCTCGTCAATCGACAACCACCGCCATCAACAACAGCTCTGATCTCTCAGTACTTTTTTCCCCCTTCCATCCTGCCTTGCATTTTTTTTGTTCTTTCACTTCTTCTTCTTCTTCTTCTTCTTCTTCTTTTTCCACTTCAGGTTTTGAGATCGTGCGAGAGAGAATCGAGAGGTGGGAAATTCAAAGAACAAAACGAGCGACCCTCCACCCCTTGAAAGAGAGAGAGAGAGAGAAGGGGAAAAATTCTGGAAAAGAACTGGCGACAGAGAAACGCCTTCCTCCCAACCTTTTTTGTCCTCTTTCGTTTCAAAAAAACCAAAACCGTGCAAAAGAAAACAAAATGTGTTTCGAAAACAAAAGGTGGTCTCTCCTTTCGGATTCGAGAGAGAAAGAGGGTGTGGAGTTTGGAGAAAGAAGAAGAGGTCGAGGTCGAAAAAGAGAGAGGCCTCTGGTCGAGCTTCGTCGTCGTCCTTCCTCTCTCTTCTCTCTCCTTTTTTTCCTCCGCGATTTTTTTTCCTTTCCCCCCAGCATCGGTCACTTTTAGATTTCCCTATTCTTTCTTCCCTCTTTCTTTCTCTTCCTCGCTCTCTCTGTGTAACCGCAGGTCTCCTTCTCTCTCCCGGCGCTCCCCCCGTCGAGGGAGAGATGGACGGCTTCGGGTTCGACCCGCTCGGGGGCGACCTGGTGGCCGATCAGAGCGCAGCGGCGGCGGCGGCCACGGCGGCGGCAGGAGGGGCAACGGCAGCGCCGACGACGACGGCTTCGGCTGGAGGAGCATTCGACCTCCCTCCGTCGCTCCAGCTGCCTCCTGCGGCCCCTTTCTCCGGCACGGTGAGTGATCATGCAAGGATAGGCTGCTGAGTTAGATGGTTTGGAGGACAGGCGAGCCCTGCGTGCGCCCCCGGAACGCGGTGCGAATCTAGGAGCCCACAAAAAAAAGATCGGCAAAAGAGAAGGGCGTCCCTCCTCTCTCACTCGAAAGAACCTCTCAACAACACCAACAACAACCAGCTCTCCGCCGCCCTCGCGGCCCACGTCCACGGAGCCACCTGCACGGCCCAGGAGCTGGTGGACGAGCTCGTGGCGCGCTTCGGCGGCGAAGGGGCAAACCGCCAGCTCCTGGCTGCGGGAGAGGGCGTCTCCGTTCCCGCCGCCGCGGTCGAGGCTGCGGCGACGGCGGCGCTGCTGCCGCCGCCGCTGCTCCTGCAGCAGGCGAGCGGCGGAGGAGGAGGATTCGTGCCGGCGACCGTGCTCGGCGGTCCCAGAGCTCTCAATGGCAACGACAGCGTCTACGACCTGCTCGTGGGAGGGGAGGGGGCCGGGGGAGGAAGCCACGGCCAGCTCGTGAGCCTGCCCCGAGGCTCGATCCAGCTCTTGCCTTCTCCCTCTTCCCCTTCTACTCTTTCCGTCACCCCCGCCTCCGCCGTCGAATGGCTCAGGGCCAACGCGGCGCTGCACGTCGTTCCTGCAGACTACGCCGTGCCCGGGGCGTCCCCTCGCCTCTGGCTCGTCACGAAGCAGGAGCTGCTGCCGGGAGGCAGCGGCGGCGGCGGAGGCGGGACCTCAGCGGCGGACGCGCGGGCGGCGCTCGTCGCTGCGAGGGGCGGCAGCGGCGCTGCTGCCGTCCTCGCCTACGACGCCCTCTGCTCCGCTGCCGTCGCCGCCGCTGGAGCCACGGGAGGAGGAGCTGCTGCTACGCCTGCTGCTGCTGCTGCTGCTGCGAAGAAGCCCGGCGCCCCGCGCGCCCCGCGCTCGCGGCCGGCGTCAGCGGCGAACCTGAAGAGGAGGGCATCGTCGGCGAGCGGGGGCAACCTCGCCGTCGCCTCGTCGCCCGCGCCCTCGACGGCTGGGGGCCCTTCCCCGAGCAACTCCCTCGCCAACTCCGACGACACGCCCGCGACCTACCCGCCCGCCCGCCTCCTCGCCGCCATCGGGGCGCTGGTCCGCAGCCCCGCGGAGCGCGCGGCGAGCTTCTCAAACAACGCCGCCGCGGTCGCCGCCGTCGCCGTCGCCTCGGCCGCGGGGCTGCCCGCGCCCCCCGCCGCGGCGGACGCGGTCGCCACCATGGCCGCCGCCTCCCCCGTCGGGTCCCGCGATCTTCCCCCGGCCATTGTCGAGGCGATCAGGATGTTTGTTGCGGCGGCGGGAGGCCAGCCGGTCGCCGAGGCGGCGCTCGAGGCCGCCGGCGGCGGCGGCGGCGGCAGCGGAGGCGGGGGAGCCGGAGCCGGCGCGGAGGCCTCTTCCGCCGCGCCCTCAACGGCCCAGGCCCAGCAGCCGCGCCTACCACCCCCCGTCGCGGCCCTCCTGCGTCAGCTCGCCGACCCTGAAGCCCCGCCGCGCATCCCCATGGCCGAGCTGCTCGTGCCGCCGGCGGAGCGCCCGGAGGCGACGGCGGCTCGCCTGCCGCCGGGATCGATCAAGCGGGCCGCCTTCGACGCGCTCGCGGCCCCGGGCGTCGGCGAGACGGGCCTGGACGCCGATTCGATCCTGAGCTACGCACTGGCGACCGGGGTCAGCGTGCCCCGGCCGCCGACCGTCGCGCAGGGTGAGAAGTTTTTTACGTTTTCTTTTACTTTTTTTTGGGGTGGGGGGGGGTCTCGAGGTCGAAAAAGACCTCGAATCGAAAAAAACTCACTATTTCTTTCCCTCTTCTCAACCCTTCCCGTCTGAACCCCAGGCCTCGCCAACTCCACCGAGGCCGCCGAGCGCGCCGCCAAGGCCAGCCTGGCGAGCACGCTCGCCCACGACCCTGCCTTTGCCCGCGTCGGCGCGGGACGCTTCGCGCTCGCGGCGCTGCTCCCGACCTCGGCGCGCGCTGCTGCGGCGGCCTCGGCCTTCGTGCGCCAGGCGCTCGCCGCCGAGGCCGCGGGAGCGACCGCGGCGAGGGCGCTGCTGCGGGACTCGGGCTCCGTCGAGCCGAGGGTCTCGGCCTCGGGCAGGAGGCGGGGACCCCCCGGCGGCGCCGCCGTCGGCTCGGCGCCCCCGCCCACGAAATGCCACGTGTGCGGCCACGGGGCGCACGCTCCCTACTCCGCCTGCCCCGAGGCAGCCGCGGCAGCCGCAGCGGCAGACGCGGGGGCAGCACCGACCGCCGCGTTGGTCCCAGGAGGGCCGCTCGCGCAGTGCGGCGGGTGCGGCAAGGGATTCCACGGCCCCTGTCTCGCCACCGCCGGGGTCGAGGCGGCCTCGGCCGCGGCCGCAGCCGCCGCGTACTCCGCGGAGATCGCGACAAGGGTGGCGGGAGAGGGAGGAGAGGCCTCCGCCCCCCCGCCCCCTCCGCCGCCGGCGGTCGTCTCCCCTGTCAGCTTCGGGGCCCACGGCGCCGCGCAGCCCTGGCCGCCCTCTCCGTCCGCGGACGTCGAGGCGGCCTGCCCCAGGGCCTGGTCCTGCGGCCGCTGCGCCGACCGCATGGCCGGCGCCGGCGGCAGGCTGGTCTCGGCTGCGCGGCGCGCACTCGACGCCGCGGCGGCCCGCGACGCCGCCGCGACCGCGGCCCTCGCCGCCGAGGAGGCCCGCGCCGCCGAGCGGGCCGCGCGCGAGGAGCAGCGGGCCGCAGACAGGGCCGAGAGGGAGAGGGCGCGGGAGGACCAGCGGGCGCTCCAGCGCGAGGCGACGAGGGAGGCCGCCGCAGCGCGCGCCGCCGCCGTCGCCAGGGCCGCTGCGGCGGCGGCGGCCGCAGCGGCCGCGGAGGACGACGAGGCCGCCGCCCACGCCGCCGAGAGGGAGGCCGCGCTGGCGCGCTTTGTCGCCGCCTCGCTCGACGCCGCTCTGGAGCGCGCTGGGGACGGGGCAGACATTTCTCTTTTGCCGACGGCGCAGGAGCTCGCCAACCTCGAGGCAGGGGCCGGCTTTGTGTTTTACCCCGCTGCATCGGCGACGGCGGCGGCGGCGAAGGTCGGAGAGGAACACGTCAAGAGCGAGGGAGGCGACGAGCAGCAGCAGCGGCAGCAGAGCAGGCCCCCCCTGCCCCCCGCCCCGCCCCTCCCCGTCGCCCTGGCGGACCAGCGTATCCCGCTGCAGCGCCTCCGCGAGCGCGCCGAGCGGGCGGAGCGGGAGCTCGCCCTCGCGAGGGCGAGGGCCGCGGGCCCCCCTCCGGCGCCCGTGGTCGCGCCGCCGCTCTCGCCCGCGAAGTCGCGCGCCCTCGCCGACGCGCTCGCGGTCTCCGAGTTCTTGACCGTGATGGGCCCCTCGCTGGGCCTCCCTCCCGTTGACACGGCCGCGCTCGTCGCCGCGGTGGGCGCGCCGCTCGACAGGGCCATGCCGCAGACGCACTACCTCGAGCCGCTCGGCGACGACGGCGCCGGGAACAAACTCTTCAGGGCGCCCGCGGTCGCCGACGCGCCGCCGGCTGCCTCTGCTGCTGCCGCCGCCTCCCTCCCTCTGCCCCCCTGCCCGCACACCCAGTCGGGACTGGGAGTGCTCGCCGATGCTTACCTCGCGCTGCTGGGCAACGTCGTCCTCGACCTGCTGTCGGTCCCCCACGAGTCCGGGGCGGCGACGAGGGCGCGGGCCCGGAGGTGGGCGCGGGCCCTGGACGCCGCCGACGGCGGCGCGTGCTGGCCGGAGGTGCTCCGTCGCTACCTCGCAGCCTCGAGGGCCGGGTCGGCGGTGGCGCTTTTCCCCGGTGCCGCTGCCGCCTGCGGGAGCCCGAGCCCGAAGGAGGTCAGGGAGAAGCTGTTTGGGAAGGAGGACGCCGGGGGATGGGGAGCGGAAGAGGGAAAGAGCGAGACGGAGCCCTGCGGCGGCGGCGGTGGCGACAATCAGTCTCCTTCTTCTTCCGGACCACTCTCCGCCAAAGACGTCGCCCTCCTCTCCGACGACGAGGCCGCGGCCCTCCTCGCCGCGGCCCTCGACGCCGCCGTCCCCTGGCACGCGGTGCCGACTCCCCTGCACTTTCGCGCTCTGGCGCTGCTCTGCGACGACGTCTTGGACGGCGCCGCCGCGCGGGCGGTGCTCGGGCAGAGGGTCGACGTCATCTGCGGCCGCGTCGCGGCGCCCTCCCGAGGAGAGCCCGACGACCGCACGCTCCGCGGGGAGCTTCTCGGCACGGACAGGAACGGGTCCTCGTGGAGGGGCCCCGCGGCGGCGCGAAACGTCGTGTTCGAGGAGGTGGGCTGCTCCCTGGAGGAGGCCCGCGAGCCGTTTGCGCCGGCGTCCGCGTGGAGGAAGCTGTCGACCCGGGCCCAGCTCGACGCCCTGGCCGCGGGGCTGACGCCGAGGGTGCCCTGCGAGAGGGCGCTGCTGAGCTCGCTGCACGAGGCGCGCAGGCCCAGCGATGACGGGCAGGAAGCCGGCATCGACGCCGAGATCGCCGTCGGGGAAGGGCTCGAGGGCCCCGCCGCGATGCCGCCCGGCGCGCCGTTTGCGGCCGACGTGCTGGCGGCGGCCGAGCAGGTCCGACGGATGCGGGGCAGCCCGCGCCTCGGCGCCGCCCTGGCGTCCCCGTCGTCGGCGGAGAACAACAAGCAGCGCGAAGACGCCGAGGTGCTCCGCTCGGCCAGGGCGATGCTCCAGGACCTTGCGCGGCGCTTCGCCGGGAGGCAGCACGTGCAGCCCGAGGAGGCGCTCTTTGCCGCGCCCGGGTGCTCCGAGGGAGACGGCGGCGGAAGGCTCTCTGTCGTCGCGCTGGCGGCCTCCGCGGCGATGCTGGAGGCCGCGCTCGCGAGGCTGGGTTCCGGCCTGCCCCGCGGCGCGCGGGACAGATACGTCGAGCCGTGGCTGGCACTGCGGCGCGACGAGGACTTGAAGAACGGAGAGGGAGGAGAAGGAGAGGACACCGGGCGCGAGGCGTCGCCGACGCCAACGGCGGGCGCGGAGGCGGTCGAGGGGGAGCTGGAGCCGAGGCTGCCGTTCCTCGGCCCCCTGCCGCCGAACGCCGGGCCCCCCAGGCCCGGAGGGGACAGGGCCTACTTCGAGGCGCAGCAGCAGCTGCAGCTGCAGGGAGTCGTGCAAGCGCAGGCGGCTGAGGCGGCGGCGGCGGCTGCCCAGGCTCAAGCCGCTGCTGCTGCGGTGCCGGCGGACGCAGCGGCGGCGACGACGGCGGATGTCGCCGCCGCTGCTGCTGCTCCTGCTGCTGTCCCCGCGGCTGCCCCCGCGGCTGCGGCGGTGCCCCACCCGCGCTCCGCCGCGGCCCTCCCCTTCGGCCTCGATGGCCCTCCCAACCCGCTCGTCCTCGCCTCGGACGTCGAGCGGCTGGCCCCTCTGGGCCTGCTGCCCTCGGCGATGGCGCCGTCGGCGAGGGAGATCGGCATGATGATGGCGAACGAGGAGGAGGATGACGACGAGGACGAGGACGACCGGCGAGGAAGCGCCAACGGGGGAGGAGTAGGAGGAGACAGGCCCTCGTCTTACTACAATGGCGGCAGCGCCCGCGGAGGAGGCGGCGGCGACGGCGACGCGGCCCTCACGGCGGCCCGCCTGCGCGCCTTCGACGAGATCGACAACACCGACGACGACTCCGGGCTGGGCTCAAAGGCCCGCTTCGCGCTGTGGCGGTCGGGGAGGGAGCGCGCCGCCTGGCTGCGCGACCTGGCGCGCTGCGGCCCCTCGGCGACGGCGCTGTGCTACTCTGTCGCGGTGCTCTCCGACCGAGCGTCGGTCGTCGAGCGGGGCCTGCGGCGGTCGGACGCCAAGGGGCAGCGCGCCGGCGCGGCAGCGAGGGCCGGGGGAGGCACCTTCACCTCGGGCCCCCCCCCGTCTTCTTCCGCTGCGGCTGGCCGCGCCGCGGCCTTTGCCGCAGCCTACCCCGTGGACATGAGCGCCCTCCCCGGGGGCCCCTCCCCGGGAGGCGGCGGAGGAGGAGGAGGCATCGGACCGGAGGACTACTCGGGCCTCGGCAAGCGCGTGCGCAAGTCTGCGCTGCAGGGGACAGACTTCGTCTCCTTCGGGGACGAGGACGACGACGACGACGAGCTCGGCGGGGGAGGGCGCGGGCGAGGGCGAGGGAGGGGACGCGGGCGCGGGAGGGGACGCGGCGGCGGGAGGGGGCGCGGGGAGCCGAGGAAGCGGCCCGCGACCAAGCGTCCCAAGAAGGGAGAGCAGTAGAGGTTGGTTTTTTTTTGCCGTTGTTGTTGCTTTCGCTTTTTTTTGTTTCGTTTTTTTCCTGTTTTACAAGTGAAAAAGTACACCGAACGCAGCAGCTCTCCTCTTCTTCTCCCTCTCTTCTTCCCCCTTTTGATTCAGCGCAAAAAGACGCAGACGAAGGGCTCGCCGCGGCAGCCTCTCTCCTCTCCTCTGCTCCCCCCTCGCTTCCCGTCGGAGAGGCCCAAGACCGCTGACCCTCCCGCCCAGGCCTCTGCCGCCGCCGCGATCGCCGCCGCGGTCAGCGCCCCGCCCTCGAGGACGAGGGGCACGCCGGGGGGGTACGGCGCGAGGAGGCTCGCGGCGAGGCGGCGGCCCAGGGAGGCGTTGAGAGGGATCAGCTCGGTCGCTCGAGGAGGGGACCCAGAGGGCGGCGGAGGGGGCGAGGCGGCGGCGGCGGCGGAAACGGCCGGAGCAGAGCCCGCGGCGCTCCCTCCCCCTCCGCCGCCGCCTCTGCCCCCCCTGCTCCTCGCCGCCACCCTCCGCAGCGCCCTCCCGAACGCCTCGGCGTGCTCCACGGTGCTCCCCGCCCCGAGGGCGAGCACCACGGCTCGAGAAGTCGCCATCTCCACCGCGGCGGTCGAAGCCTCTCCGGAAGGACCCTCTTCTCCTTCTCCTCCCTCTTCGAGCGCCACCGCGAGCGCGCGGCCGCCGACGCCGTCGAGCCGCACCGTCAGCCTCAGGGGGTCCCACTCTCTTCTTTCTCTTTTTCCTTCTCCCGTCTCCTCCTCAATCTCGTCGCTCAGGAGGTGCGCCCCGGCCACGGACCGCACGGCCTCTGCGACCGCGGCGGCGGCCCGGAGGGGCTCGTCCCAGGGGCCGAACGGCGAGTCTTCCGCGCCGCCAGCGGCGCCGACCCCGACCTTGCCGACCCCGGCGGCGCGCGCCGCGTCGAGCGACGCGAGCAGGAGGTAGCTCGGCGACGACGTCTGCAGCATCGCCAGAGCCCGGTCCACCTCCCGCTGGAGCTCCTCGGACACGCCCCAGCCGGAGTGGAGCAGGGCGGCCTGGCCCAGGGCGTCGAGGGTCTTGTGGGCAGACGCGACGGCGAGGACGACCGGAGGAGGAGGTGGCTGCAGTCCCGGAGCCTCTCCCTCGCCCGCGGCGGAGGCGGCAGCAGCGGCAGCGCATGGCGGGAAGCGCCCGTCGAGGCCGAAGTGCGCCCCGTGGGCCTGGTCTACGATCAGGGGGATCTTCTTTCCTCCCAAACAGCACGCGGCGGCGAGGGAAAAGGCGTCAGCGCAGGCCCCGAAGTAGGACGGCGAGACGACGAGCACCGCGGCCGGCACGCGCGCCGCTCTCTTCTTCTTCCACCTTCTTCGCTTCCCTTCTTCCTCATCTTCTTCCTCTTCCCGCCTCCTCTCTCCCTCGCCAGAGGCGCCGGTGACATCGAGCTCTTGCGCAAGCTCTAGAGCTCGCCGGATACCTGCGGCAGTCGCGACGCGCCCCGGCCCCTCGCTGCCCCACCGCGACTCGGAACCGGAGAAAGGAGGGGCGTCGCCGACGCCGTCGCTCGGGCCCCCTCCTTCCTCTTCGATCCAGACGACGTCCGCGCCGGCGAGCTCCGCCGCCGCCGCGGCGGAGCGGTGCGCCCCCCGAGAGATGAGCACGAGAGGACGAGCGAGACGGAGTTCGCCGTCGTCGTCTTCGCTCCCCTCCTCGTCGCCGCTGCCCCCGCCTCCTCCTCCGGCGGTTGAGTCGACCTGCCGCTCGCGCCGCGGCCGGCGCGCCCACAGCCGGCAGCACGCCAGCACCGCCGCCGCGACCCCCCCCGTCGAGCCGTTGACCAGGAACCGGGTCTGGGAGACGCCCCAGGCCTCCGCGGCGAGCCTCTGCGCCTCGAGAATCGGGCCCTCGGGCTGCGAGAGGAGGTCGAGCCCCGGGAGCTCGGTGAGGTCGTGGCGGAGGGCAAAGACGGGGTTTTCGCGCCCCCCGTCGCCTCCCAGGAGCCTCGCCAGAGGGTGCCGAAGCCGACCCCGCCGCTGCTCCCCGATCTTGGCGATCCCGGCCCCTCGCTTGTGCCCGGGGACGTGGAAGGGCGCCTCGGCAGGGGTGCGCGAGCCGCGGAGGAGCACGGCATCGAGGAGAGGGGTCGAGGCCTGGTCGAGCAGCGGAGGAGGAGGAGGGGGTCGGAGAGGAGGCGGCGAGGAGCTCGGCGATGCCTCAGCGGACGTCGACATCGCATCCGGGGCCCTCGCGTGCGGCGGCCTGAAGTTCGCTCGTCGTCTCATTCTTCGACGGGGGCGCAGAGGCTGAGCCGAGGCACCCTCGGAGACCGACGCTCGAGGGCGCAAGAGCTTGGCCGCGAAGCCAAGCATCGGAATTCGTAATTCTCGTTGCTTCTTCTGAGAGAGAGGAAAGGAAGAAAAAAAAAAGCGGAACGTCCATGCTCTTCTCTCGCCCTTCACTCTTTCCTTCTCCGAGGCTTCGTGGAGAACGAGAAAAACAAAACAACCTCTCTTCTCTGTCCCTCACCCGGACGAGGCCCTTGTCTGTGCACGCTCTCTCGGCCGCCGCCCTCGCGTGTGAGAGAGAGAGAGAGACAGAGCGCCTGAGAGAGAGAACAAGCGCGAGCCTCGCTTCTCGTTTCTCGCAGCCGTCGCTGTTCTCGTCCGATCCGCCCGACGCTCCTCTCTCTTTTCCTTTTCTTCACCGAATCCGGCCGCCATGTCCCGCTTCTTCCGCGGAGGGCCGGGCTTCGCCAAGCCCGAGAACGCCCTCAAGCGCGCCGATGAGCTCATCGCCGTGGGCCAGAAGGGCGCGGCGCTGCGCGCGCTCCACGACGTTCTCTCGTCGAAGAGGCACCGGGCCGCCTGGACGAAAGTCCTCGAGTCGGTCGGGCTCCGCTACGTCGAGCTCTGCGTGGACCTGCGCAAAGGCCGTTACGCCAAGGACGGGCTGATCCATTACCGCAACGTGTGCCAGCAGGTAAGAGAGGAGAAGAAGGCGTGCGACGGGAGTTGAGAGAGAGAGAGAGGGAGGGAATCGAGCGGCGATCGATTGGAAGGGTGTCGTCGACGTTGCAAAAAACGCCGCCGACGACGACGAGAGAGCCCCATCGATGCGATCGCCACGAGAAAGTAGAGAAAGACATGTCTTTCTCTGTAGCCAACCGCGTCTCCGTTTTCTTTACGCCGGGACTGCGATAGTAACACTGTGTTCTGATCAGAATCGCGAGAGAAAAGAGACGAAAAAACGCGCCCTTGAAGGGAAACCCCTTCAGGGGCGCGTTGAAAGATGGAGAGGCCCCGCGGCGGCTTTTTCCCTCTCGGATGGCTCGGCGGCGGCTCGACGACGATCGACGGAAGAAAGAGCCCTCTCGACCCGGAGACACTCATTTGCGTCTCTCCTTTTCCTTTCTCTTTCTCTCTCTCTTCCAGGTCAACGTCGGCTCCCTCGAGGAGGTCGTCAAGCACTTCCTCGACGTCGCCACCGCGAAAGCCGAGGAGGCCCTGGCCGCCTCCGAGGCCGCCAACGCCGTCGCGGTCGCCGCCGCCGGCGCCGCCGCCGCCGCGGCCGACGACCAGGGCGCCAAGTCCCTCGACGCCGTTGAGGACCTCGAGGCCGACGCGTCGCCGGACGCGCTCCTGGCCGCCGCGGCGGCCTCGGCGCAGGCCGCCGCCGCGGCCATGAGCGCCGCCGCCGCCGCGGCCGCCGGGGGGGCGGCCGACGGCGGCGACAAGGCCTCCGGCGCGCCGGCCCCCTCGGCGGCCGACGCCGCCGCCGCCGCCCGCGAGGCGGTCACGCCGGCCTTCCGCTTCCTCTGGGAGGCGCACCGCACCGTGCTCGACGTGCTGCGCAACAACTCGAGGCTCGAGCAGCTCTACGCGGTGACGGCCTCGCGGGCATTCGCGTTCTGCCTGCGCCACCGCCGCGCGACCGAGTTCCGCCGCCTGTGCGACGTGCTGCGGTCGCACCTGGCCAACCTGACCAAGTACCGCGACCAGCGCGACCGGCCGGACCTCGCCAACGCCGACACGCTCCAGTGCATGCTCGAGACGCGCTTCGAGGGGCTGCGCGGCGCGGCGCAGCTGGGCATGTGGCAGGAGGCCTTCCGGTGCGTCGAGGACGTGCACTCGGTGATGGCCCTTGCCGGCGCGGGCCCCTCCGGCGCCGGCTCGCGCCGCTCCGGGCCGCGGGCGGCGGCGATGGCCGGGTACTACGCGCAGCTGACCAAGATCTTCGCCGTCTCGGGCGCGCACCTGTACGGGGGGTACGCGTGGTACAAGCTGTTCTCGCTGGCCGCCTCTGCCGCCGCGACCTCCGCCGCCGCTGCCGCTGCCGCCGCTGCCTCTGCTGCTCCGGCGGCGGCGACGACGCCGGCCAAGGCGTCTTCGAAGTCGGCCGCGGCATCGTCGCAGTCGTCGCTCGTCGCGCAGCTGACCGACGGCGACCGCGCGGCCCTGGCCGCCAACGCGACGCTCGCCGCGCTGTGCTCGCCGCCGGTCGACGCGCTCGCCGCCGCCGCGACGGAGGCCGACGCAGACGTCGAGCGCGAGCGGTGCGCGCGCGTCGCGGGCTTGCTCGGCTTCGCCGTCGACGGTTCGCTCGCGAGCTCTTCTTCGAAGAAGGGGGGCAAGGACGCCGCTGCCGCCGCCGCGGCCGCCGCGGCCGCTTCGGCCAGCTCGGGCCGCCTCGCGCTGTCCCGCCCGGCGCTCGTCGCCGAGCTCGCGGCGCGCGGCGCGCTCGCCCTCGTCCCGGAGCCCGTGCGCGCCATCCACGCGCTGCTCGAGGCCGAGTTCGCGCCGCTCGACCTCTGCTCGAGGCTCGCGCCACTGCTCGAGGCGCTCGAGGCGACGAGGATCCCGGAGAAGAAGGAAGGGGAAGAAGGGCAGAAGGCGGCCAAGGCGCCGCTGCTGTCCCCCTCGGCGGCCTGCCCCGTCGAGGCCGCAGCCGACCTCAGCGGCTACGTCGCGCCGCTCAAAAAGGTGGCGCTGCTGACTGCGCTGCAGCAGCTGTCGCGGGTCTACTCGGTGCTGCCGCTGTCGGAGCTCGCCGAGGCTGTCCCCTTCCTGCCGAGGGCCGAGGTCGAGGCGATCGTCGCCGAGGCCGCGCGCGGCGGCGGCGGGAGCGGGGGCTCCTCTGGAGGCGGCGCCGCCGGCCTGAACCTCGCGGCGCGCATCGACCACCGCGCCGGCGTCCTGATCTTCGGCGGGGCCCCGCTCGAGTCCGTGGCGCCCGCGGCGGGGGCCCCCTCGGCCGCCGGCGCTGCTGCTCCTGTCGCCGCGGCCTCGTCGCCCGCCGACGGCCTTCGCTCCTCGCTCGCCGTCGCGTCGCGGCACCTCTCTGCGGCCCTCGCGCGCCTTCCCGCGGCGGCGTACTCGGCAGCGAAGGACGCCGAGGACCCGCTCGCCGCCGTCGCCGCGGGCACCGCCGCCGCGGTCGCCGCTGCCCGCGCCGCGGCCGAGACCGACCACCGCCGCGCGCTGGCGCGCAAGGTCGTCATCGAGCGCCGCAAGGAGGAGGCCGAGCGCGCCGCCGCCGAGCGCGAGCGCGAGGAGGACGAGCGCCGCGCCGTGGCCGCCCGCCTGACCGAGGCCGCCGAGGAGGAGCGCCGCCGCGCCGAGCGGCTCAAGCGCGAGGAGGCGCGCATCCGCGCCGAGCTCGCCGAGCGCGAGCAGGAGGAGGCCAGGGCGATGCTCGAGCAGGCCAAGAAGCGCGGCGGCGGCGCCTCCGCCGCCGGCGGCGGCCTCCGCGGGAGCGCTGCTGCCGCCCCGGCGGCGAGTGCCGTCGTTGGGGCCGTCGAGGGGTCCGTCCCGGGGCTCGTCGGCGTCGGCGACGACGACGACGACGGCGGCGGCGGCGCGCGCTCGGCGTCGTCGCTCGCCGCCAGGGCCGGCGCCGCCGTCGACAAGCGCGCCCTGCTCGACGAGGTCTTGTCGGAGCAGGCGCGCGCCCGCGAGGAGGCCGAGCGGCGCCTCGCGCGCGAGGCGCGCAACCTCGACCACGCGACGCGCGCCAAGAGGCAGGAGGAGGCCCCGCTTATCGAGGCCGCCCACGAGGCGCGCCTGAAGGAGGACGAGGCCGCCTTTGCCGACGAGCTGGTCGAGGCCGCGGCGCAGCACAGGGCGGCGTGGGAGGCCGACTCGGCGCAGAAGGCTCGCCTGGCGCGGCTCGCGACCGACGCGCGCGCGTTTGCGAGCGCGGCGCAGGAGCGGCGCGCGGCCGAGTTCGAGGCGCTGGCGTCGCAGCGCGCGGCCGCGGCGCTCAAGCGCAAGGAGAAGGCCAAGTCGGAGCGCAGGGCCGCGAGGGCGCGCGCGTTCGTGCGCAAGTGCCGCGAGGAGCTGCTGGCGCGCCGCGAGGAGGAGGAGCTCGAGAGGGAGCGCCTGGAGGAAGAGCGCGCCGAGAAGGAGCGCGAGGCGCGCAGGGAGGAGGAGGAGCGCGAGAGGGAGCGCAGGAGGGAGTCCGAGAGGGAGGAGCAGAGGCCGGCGAGGGACTTTGCCGACCTCAGGGACCGCGGCGGCGGGAGGGACGACCGCGGCGGCGGCGGCAGGGACGACCGGGACGCGGGGCGCGGCGGCGGCGAGCGAGGCGGCGGCGGCGGCGGAGGAGGAGGAGGGTACGTCCCCCCCTCGAGGCGGGCCGGGTCGGGCTTCGTGCCCCCTGCGCTCCGCGGAGACCGCGACCGCGACCGCGACCGCGACCGCGACGAGGAGCGTCCTGCTGCTGATTTCTCGCGGGAGGAGCGCCCCACGGCGGGCAGGTGGCAGCCCCGCCGCGCGGGCGCCGGCGAGGCGCCGCCGGCGCCCTCTGCCGCTGCCGCTGCCCCGCCGGCGCCGGCCTCGGGGAAGTTCCAGCCGAGGCGCGGCGGTGCCGGGGAGGCGCCCCCCTCGGGCGTCGCCCCGCTGCCCCCCTCTTCTTCGGACGCTCGCCCGCCCTCGCGCTACCAGCCGCGCTCGCGCGCGGCCGAGGGCGGCGACGCCCCGCCGCCGCCGCCTCCTTCAGCGCCGATCGAGAGGAAGTGGTAGAAAAGAAGTTTTTTCTTTTCTTTTAGTTTGAGAGAGAGAGAGAGAGAGAGAGAGAGAGAGAGAGAGAGAGAGAGAGAGAGAGAGAGAGAGAGAGAGAGAGAGAGAGAGAGAGAGAGAGAGAGAGAGAGAGAGGAAACGGGAGAGAGAAAGGAAATGGTTTTCAGACAAAAGGCACGGAGGTCAGAGAGAGGAAACAGAGAGAGAAAGAGAGTGATGCCTGGTTTAAGGCGTTGAGCAAAAGAGATAAGCGGATACGGAAGAGAGAAGATAGGAAGAGAGAGACGAAAGGCGGGTGTTTTTTTAATTCCGTTGGGAGATAGAGAAAAAGGCAACAGCGAGGGGTTTCGAAAGAGAGAGAGAGAGAGAACGTGTTAAATTTTCCTGATCCTGTTTCTTCGGTCTTTTCTCCTGATATCTCTCTTCTCTCTCTCTCTCTCTCTCTCTCTCTTTCTTTCGGGTGTATCGTCGCTGGCGAGGGAAGGGAGGCAGCGGCGGCGCGGCGACGAAACTCGCGGAGTCTCGTCGGGAGGTCGAGGTCGAGGTCGAGGTTTGAAGAAGGAGAAAAAAAAACTCGACACGGCGAACAAAACTTCCCATCCACAACCTCTTCTTTTTCGTCGTTCTTCGTTTTCTCCTTTCCCCTCTTCTCTCTGCGCGATGGCCTCCACGACCTTCGCCTTCGCCCGCGGCGGCCTCGCGACGGGCACCAGCCGCAGGACCGGCACGGCGCTCCTGTCCTCCTCCTCGAGCGCGGCGAAATTCGCCCCTGTCGCTGCCCGCCAATCTCGCCGCTCTGGCCCCGTCGCCGTCCGTGCCGGGCGAGGGCAGCCGCTGATGCCGCCTCGGTGAGTTCAGCTTTGCGCCCCCTCTTCAGGGTCGGAGATCTGTCGTTGGTGGCACCGACGGGCCTAGAGATCCATCGATCGTACGAGACGAAACGAACTCGTGAGGAGAAGAAAGGTTTTTGCATCGAACGTCCGACTCACCCCATCGCCGATGTCCTCTCTTTTCTCTTTTCCCTTCTCCATCTTCTAAACTCTCACAGCACTCCCGAGCTCGGCGGGGACCCCTTCTCGATGCTCCTCGACCAGCGCGTGATTTTCCTGGGCGGAGAGGTGAGGAGAGGTTATGAGTAGGAGAGAGATGAAATTGTCGAGAGAGAGCAAAAAAACAACTGCGGCGGCCAGCGATTCGCTCTCACGCCTCTCTCTCTCTTCTTCTACTCTCCCGACTCCAAATTCCTCAGGTCAACGACTTTGTCGCCGACGCGATCATCTCTCAGCTCCTGCTACTCGACGCCAAGGACGCGAAAAAGGTAAAAGGAGAGAGGGAAGAGATGGAATCAGAAGGTGGAATTGACGAAAGAGAGAGGGAGGAAGAGAATTCAATCTTCTTCTTCTTTCTCCGACCTCCTCCTCGACCACAAGCCCTCTTCCCCTCCCCCAAACGGCAACCAAACTCACCTCTTTCTGCTCCCCGCCCTGATCTCTCTCCCTCTCTTCCCATCGATTGAAAAAACAACGAACAGGACATCAAGCTCTTCATCAACTCGCCCGGCGGCTCGGTCACCGCCGGCCTCGGCATCTACGACGCGATGCAGATGGTCCGCGCCGACGTCGCGACGTACTGCTTCGGCCTCGCGGCCTCGATGGGCGCCTTCCTGCTGTGCGCGGGCGCCACGGGCAAGCGCCACGCGATGCCCAACTCGCGGATCATGATCCACCAGCCGCTGGGCGGCGCGTCGGGCCAGGCGGTCGACATCGAGATCCAGGCCAAGGAGATCATGTTCCACAAGGCCAACCTGAACCGCATCATGGCCTCGCGCACGGGCAAGTCCGCGAGGCAGATCGACCTCGACACCGACCGCGACCGGTACATGTCCGCGCTCGAGGCCAAGCGCTACGGGCTGATCGACCACGTGATCGGCGGCGACGACGCCGGGTTCAAGATCACGGGCGACCTCTCGAAGTTGCCCAAGACGAAGGAGGAGTACGTGGCGTGGGGAAAGGAGGCAGCCGCGGGCGACGACGGGAGCAGGGCACAGAGGTTCAAGGGGACGGTCGAGCCGTTCGTGAAGCCGCTCAACCCGGAGGAGGGGAAGTGAGAGGGTTGGGCAGAGGAGGGGAGGGGGAGG
>Ga0315287_10002973_pt1 | contig 16269 bp, 16 predicted proteins | sample YL17G11_0_MG_FD_205037 | JGI IMG/M metagenome (GOLD analysis project Ga0315287, IMG submission 205037) | Sediment microbial communities from Yellowstone Lake, YNP, Wyoming, USA - YL17G11_0 | ecosystem: Environmental > Aquatic > Freshwater > Lake > Sediment | place: USA: Wyoming | collected... | reverse complement strand
TTGACGATGCCCACATTGAAACGTTCGGGGCCGAAGCACTCGGCCTCGAGCCGCATGATGCCTGGCAGGTCGCGCTCGTCCGCCTGGCGGAGCTTCATGTCCGGGTAACCGCCCTCGCGTGATAAGTCCCTTGCGTCTCCGTCCGAAGGGCTTATATTCGCAATGGGTCTTTCGAACCTGGATGCTCGCCATAAAGCATGTCCTGACGAAGGACATGGTCGGTAAGACGGTGCAGGTCAGGGGTTGGATATACCGGACCCGAAGCAGCGGCGGCATCGTGTTCGCCGTGCTTAGGGACCAGTCCGGGATAGTGCAGGTCACTGTCAAGAAGGGCAATCTCCCTGACAATGAGTTCGACGCCGCGACGAAGGCGGGCATCGAATCGGCGGTCATCATAGAGGGGACGGCCTCAGAGGACAAGCGGGCGCCAGGCGGGTTCGAGGTGCGCGCATCGCACTTCACGCTCGTCGCGGCGGCAGAGCCGTTCCCGATCACCGAGTACCAGAGCACCGAGCTCCTGCTCGACCTCAGGCACCTGTGGGTCAGGTCCCGTGAGCAGACGGCCGTGATGAAGGTGAAGGCGTCCCTGCTCAAGGGCGCGAGGGACTGGTTCCACGAGAACGAATACACCGAGGTGACCCCGCCGATCGTGACGGGCGTCGCCCCAGAGGACAGCGGGCTGCTGTTCCAGATCAAGTACTTCGACAGGATCGCCTATCTCTCGCAGACGGCCCAGTTCTACCTCGAGTCGCTGATATATTCGTGCGAGAGGGTCTACTCGCTCACGCCGTCGTTCAGGGCGGAGAAGTCCAGGACCCCGAGGCACCTGGCGGAGTTCTGGCACCTCGAGATGGAGGCCGCGTGGATGGACAACGCCAAGAACATGGAGGTCCAGGAGCAGCTCCTGACGGCCATGGTCCGCAACGCGGTCCACGAGTGCTCGGACGAGCTCCAGCTGCTCAAGCGCGACCCGGCGACCCTGAAGCGGATCGAGCCGCCGTTCGACCGGTGGCAGTACTCCGAGGCGATGGACTATCTCCAGAAGAAGGGGCTGGACGTGTCCTGGGGCTCGGACCTCGGCGCGGTAGAGGAGCGCGAGCTTACCAAGGACCGGGAGCAGCCGTTATTCATAGTCAACTACCCGAAGGAGCTCAAGCCGTTCTACATGAAGGAGAACCCGGACGACCTGAGGACCTACAAGAACAGCGACCTGCTCGCCCCCGAGGGGTTCGGGGAGGTCATAGGCGGCAGCGAGAGGGAGACTGACAACAGGCTCATACTCGAGAGGCTCGCCGAGAAGGGCGAGAACGTGGACAACTACCAGTGGTACCTGGACCTCCGGAAGTACGGCTCCGTGCCCCACTCCGGCTTCGGGCTGGGCGTCGAGAGGATCGTCACCTGGGTATGCAGGCTCGACCACATCAGGGACGCGATACCGTTCCCGAGGACCGTAGCCCGGGTGTACCCGTAGGCGCCTGGACTAGGCGCCCGCCATCCTGGAGCAGTACTCGACGTAGATGCCTGCGGCCTTGGACACGTCTGCGATCCTCACATGCTCGTCCGTGACATGGGCGAGCCTCGTATCGCCTGGTCCGCAGACCATGAGCACCGGGTTGGCTGCCTTGAACATGACCATCTCGGTCGCGTAGGGTACCGCCGTCACCTTCGCCCCCGGTCCGACGACATCGGCGAGCGATCTCACGGCCGGTGCACCAGGGTCCGTGCCCACGGGGTCCAGCTGGTGCAGTATCCTGACCTCGTACCCGTCGCTCCCAGCCCGCTCCCTGACCTTTGCGAGGACATCCTCAGCGGTCATGTCGGGAGGGTAACGGACGTCGATCTCGACCTCGCAGTCCTCGGGTATGACGTTGATCCTGATGCCGCCCTTGATCGTGTCGATGCACAGCGTCATCTCTTCGAGCGGGTCTCCCGGGATCCGCTGCAGGTCCTCCAGCCTCGAGAGCACCTTGACCATCTTGGCCACGGCGTTCTCGCCCAGGTGGGGCATGCTCGCGTGGGCGCACCTGCCCCTGGTCGACAGCGAGAACTGCAGCAGCCCCTTCTCCCGGATGACGATGTCGAACCCCGTCGGCTCGGCCACGAGGATTGCGGGCGCGGTCCTGACGGCGGCGTCCTTCGCGGCCGCCCCGGCGCCGTTCATGGTGGTCTCCTCGTCGAGCGTGAAGCAGAGCGAGAACGGCACATCTGCGGCGACGAGCTCCTCGGCCGCGAGCAGCATGGCGGCGCATCCGGCCTTCATGTCGCACGTCCCTCGTCCGTACATGACGCCGTCGACGACCTCTCCCTGCTGATACTTCCACCCGGTCCCGAACGGGACGGTGTCCAGATGCCCGGAGAGCAGCACTCCGCCGGCCCTGTGCTGCGCGAGTATGGCTGGCCGGTCCTTGTCACCGTAGAGCCTGGGCTTCAGCCCGAGCCTGTTCAGCCGCGCCGTGACGAGGTCCACGATCGGCCCCGAGGGGTCTTCGGATGTGCTCTTAGTTAGCACCAGGTCCGCGAGAAGGGATTCTGCCTTGTCCTTCAGGAACTCACCTCTTCTTCTGGTCCGCCGCGAGCCGTTCCGAGACCTTGACCACGAGCTTGGCCACGTTCTCGATGTCCCTCATGCTGGCACACTCGGCGTTGGAGTGCGTGTACCTCATCGGGATGCCTATGGGCATCATGAGCGCCCCGCACTGCTGCACCGCTGCGCCGTCCGTCGAGCCTCCTCCGGTGCCGTACTGGAGCGGTATCTTCGCCGCCTTGGCGACCTCCTCCAGCAGTTTCCTGAGCTTTGGCGACGCCACCGCGGCATGGTCGAACATGCGCATCGCGGGCCCTCCGCCCAGCGGCACCTTCTCGTAGGTCTCACCCTGCATCGGTCCGTCCGACGAGGTCATGGTGTCGATCGCGAAGACGTAGTCCGGCTTCATGGTTGCCGCTATGACCTTGGCACCCATCAGCCCGGTCTCCTCCTGGACGCTCCAGACGAACGTGAGCCTGAGCGGGAACTTCCGGTCCTTCAGCTTCTCGAGCACCTCGAGCTGTATGGCACACCCCGCCCTGTTGTCCACGCCCCTCGCGCAGATGAGGTCGGCGCCGATGTATGAGATGTCCTTCTTCCAGACCATCGGGTCGAGGATCCTGATCCCGAGCTTCTCGGTCGCCTGCCGGCTCCTGGTGCCGACATCGACCCTGACATCCTCCCAGCTGACGACCTTCTTCCGGTCGTCGCTCTCGGTCATGAGGTGTGGCGGCTTCAGCCCGAGCACGCCCATGACCTTCCCCTTCTGGGTCTTGATCTCCACGACCCTGCCCACGAGCGAACGGTCGTCGACTCCACCGACCTTCCGTATCCTGAGCGATCCGTCGTTCTCGAGCTTGCTGACGATGAGCCCGAGCTCGTCCATGTGGGCGATGAACACCACGCGGGGCCCCTTGTCCCCAACCGTCGCGATGAGGTTCCCGATGTTGTCCTCCTCGGCCGCGATGCCCATGGCCTCGACCTTCTCCCTGATGAACTCCCTTATATCGTCCTCGAACCCGGAGACACCGGGCACCATGATCAGCTGTTCCAGCAGTTCCTTCAGATCAATCCCTCCTTATGAACGGCGGCTTCACGATCTCCGCAGCGACTAGCGTGTCCCTGACCTTGATCTGCACCTTCGTCCCGGGCTTCGCCATCGCGAACGGCAGGTACCCCATGGCTATGCCCGTCTTCAGCACGGGGGACATGGTCCCGCTCGTGACGGTGCCCACCTTCTGGCCGTGCGATACGATATCGTACCCGTGTCTGGGGACGCCCTTGTCCCTGACAAGCATGCACACGAGCCTGTCGTAGCCTCCCTTGGCCTTCTGCTTCTCGAGCGCGGCCCTGCCAACGAAATCGTGCTTCCAGTCCACGGCCCATCCAGGGCCGGTCTGGAGCGATGTCTGGGACCCGTCGAAGTCAGTGCCTGACAGCAGCAGGGACTTCTCGAGCCTGAGCGTGTCCCTGGCGCCCAGGCCGATCGGCTTCAGCCCGAAGGCCTTCCCCTTCTCGATCACGGCCCTCCAGACCGCGACCGCATCCGCGTTCTCGCAGATGATCTCGAAGCCGTCCTCGCCGGTGTAACCTGTCCTTGAGACATAGGCCATTATGCCCGCTCCGGGCCCGTTCAGCGGCTTCCTGCCCTTCAGGAGGGCCGTCTTGACCGCCGAGCCCTGGGCGGGGACCTTGTCGAGCCGCATGAAGGCGCCCCAGAAGAAGCGCATGCCCGAGAAGTCAGCGCTCGTCAGCTGGGCCAGTACGTCCTTCGCCGTCGGTCCCTGGACCGCGATCGCTGCCAGGTCCGCGGACATGTCGACGATCTCCTGCCCTGCCCTGCGCTTCTCGATCCAGGCCTTGATCTTCTCGGTCGTGGCGGCGTTCGGGACCATGAAGTATTCGTCCGGTCCAAGCGGCGTCGCGATGGTGTCGTCCAGGATGTGGCCGTCCTCGTCCAGGATGTGGGCGTACACGCACCGGCCGACAGGTGCGGACCGCACCTCGTTGGTCACGAGCCGGTTCACCAGCTCCCCCGCGCCCTTTCCCCGGATGATGAGGTCGCCCATGTGGGACACGTCGAACGCGCCCGAGCGGGTCCTGACCGTCATGTGCTCGTCGATTATGGATGTGTATTGGATGGGCATGTCCCACCCTGCGAACCCGACCATCTTGGCCCCAAGGGCCACATGCTCGTCCCTCAAAGGTGTCCTGCGCATGCGCCCGGGATTAGGTTATCCCTCGAAAAGCTTTGGCAACCTAACAGACAGGTGTCCGGGGTCGGGGACCGCCGGTCAGCCGGGCCAGGTCATCTGTACTGGTCTATGAGGCTCATGAAGTCCTTCTCGAGGCTGACGCTCAGGGTCGGCTGCTCGATGACCTCCATGTTCCTTTCCAGGAGCGCCAGCTCCTTCTCGCTGAAGGCGTTGGGGCTGATCGGCATGAGCACGCTCGACTTGCTCTGCATGACCTGCTCGTTGATGTGCTCCGCGAACCTGAGGACCTGCTGGAAGCCGTTGTTTATGACGAGGTACTCGAGTCCGTCGATTATGACGACGCACCTGTCGTAGCGCTCGATGAACGAGGATATTATCGTCGCCAGGGTGCCTATGCTCGTAGGGTTGTGGTGATCCTTGCCTGGCGTGTGGCTGAGCCACAGGACGCGCGTCTCCTTCAGCTCGAAGGACTCCTTGACCTTGTCAGGGAACTGCCTTGTGACGCAGAGGCCTGCGACCCCGTCGGTGATGACGTTCTCGAAGAGCTTGTAGGCGAGGAAGGGCTTGCGCTCCCGCACGACATAACAGATGCCCTCATCGGGCCGGAGCATATCCGCGACGGACCTCTCGTCCTTCTCCATGTGCCTTCCTCCGGTCGGTTGAACACGGCCCCGTATATATAAATAGATTGCTTCTGTACTGGCAGGGCCAGTTATAAACCTCTGATGCTCAATTTCCGCCATCGAGCATGGCCGAGACCTTCGCGATCAGCACTTTGGCCGGTATGTCGAGCAACGTGATAACGGTGGTCTTCCCGGATATGCCTGGCCCGCTCTTCTTGGCGCTCACGATGCCCAGCGTGTCCAGGTCCTTCATGAGGCCCCAGAACGCCGTGTGCGCCCTGGCCTTCTCGTCGTACTCCTCGCAGGCGACCGCATAGGCGCCCTCGGCGTCCTTGGTCGTGATGTACGCCTTCCCCTTGGACGCCCGCGCGATGGCCAGCAGCGCCAGCTTCTGATGCTTCTCGAGCCCCGCGAGCTTCGATTCGGTTATGGAGCTGTACGCCTCCGCTTTCGCCCCGCGCACATGCTCGACGTCGACCTTCCCCGCGCCCTCCTCGTCCGCGAGCATCCCCGCCTTCTCGAGGATCTCTATCGCGAACCTCGCGTCGCCCCACTCGGACGAGACCTCCGCGATCAGGTCGAACGAGTCCTGGTCGATGGCGTTCTCGTGGAGGGCGAGCTGCGCCCTCTGGGCGACGATGTCCTTGAGCTCGTCGCAGCTGTACTTGCCGAACTCGATCACGTTCGTGCGCTTGAAAGTGCTGATCGATGCCGCATCCAGCATGTCGTAGATGTTCTTCTGGGAGATCAGCATGAGGGAGACATACTCCAGCCCCTCGACCTTCTCCTCCTCGAACCTCGTGAGCTTGTAGATGACGTCCGGGCCGGCCTTCTTGAGGAGCACATCCGCCTCGTCGAGCACGATGACCAGGTGGACCTTGCGCTTCTCCAGGTCCTTCCTGAGGATCCTGAGCATCTCGGTGATCGAGAACCCCCGGTCGGGGAAGTTCGGCTGATAGTGGTTGACGATCTGCAGGACGACCGCGGACTCACTGTTCCGCTGCCTGCAGTTCACGAGCACCCAGTCGATGGCCTTATGCTCCTTCTCCGCGTGCTCCTTGAGGTCAATGCAGAACCTCTTCGCGGTGGCGGTCTTCCCGGTGCCGACGCTCCCGGTCAGGACGGCGTTCTGGGATGCGTTCGATTCGATGACATGCCTGTAGAGCATGACGAGCTTCTTCATCTGAGCGTCCCTGTGGACCAGTCTCGGGGGCACATAGTCGAACGACAGTGTGCGCTGGTCCCTGAAGACGCTCTTACCTACGGTTTCCCACATGGCCTCAGCCTGGATAGCGTCCTTCGCCATCTACTTCGCCGTATTTTAAAGGATTTGCCTGACCGCAACGACCAGGCCGGCTGGGGAAACCACTTCAAGCTACGAAAGTGGCCGATCATGTGGTGATTGGTTGGTGGAGGACGACCTCAGCAGCTCCGTCGTGAAGAGCACGAAGACGATGCTCGGTTCCGGGCGCCCCTGGTACTATCGTTCAGCAGCGTGCACGCTGGGGTCACGACAAACAGAAGCCGTTGGGATTTGGGGAAGAAGTTTGAAAAAGCAAGGGAAAGAGTTCAGCCGAAGAGCGCGCTGAGACCGGCTGCGGCCTCCGCCTCCGAGACTCCCTTCTCTTCCTTCTCCTCTTTCTTCTCTTCCTTCTTGTCGGCTGGTCCAGCAGGTGCCGCGGCAACCGGCGCTGCAATCGCTGTCGCAATCGCCTCTTCGATGTTGACGCCTTCGAGGGCAGCCGTGAGCGCCTTCACGCGGGCAGCATCCACCGGGACGCCAGCAGCCTTCAGGACGTTCGTGATGCTCTCCTCGTTTATGGGCTTCTTGGCCGCGTGCAGGACCATCGCGCTGTACACATACTCCATTCTTCTGCCTCCTTCAATATCGATTATCCGAATAGTGCTCCCAGACCGGCCGCAGCCTCTGCCTCGGAGACCTTCTCTTCCTTCTCCTCTTTCTTCTCGTCCTTCTTGGGCTCACTGGCTCCGCCGGATGCGCCTCCGGAGGGCCTCGAAGCGTTGTCCAGGTTGCCCTTGAGCTCATCGTCGAGTGCGGCCGGCACCTTAGACGCGAGCGACAGCATCTGGGCGTTCGCCTTCGCGAGCATGAGCTTGATCGTGACCTTGTTCGCAATCTGCGCGTTGACCGCAAGGTTCAACGAGTCCATGTGGGCCTTCGCGAGCATCAGTCTGATGGACTGCTTCGTCGGGAACGCCACGAACACGGACAGGTTCATCGCGCTCATCGCGGCCCTCTGGATCCTCGCCCTGTACTCGGCGTCGTCGACTGCGAGCACGTCCGTCTTGTAAATCATGCCCTCCTCGAAGACCGCCTGCAGGTTGAGCCCGACAGTGAGCGGGTATATCGCGAGCTTGGAGAGGACCAGCGCGACATCCCTCGGGATCTTGTCGCCCTTCTTGACCAGGACCTTGTCCTTCTTGATGATGACCTTGCCCTGCTCGATGGCCGCGGGCAGGCCGGCCTTCTGGAGTTCGCCCACGACGGGGCCTGGCTTGAACGGCGTGTCCCCGGCCTTGATCTCGATGTCGTCGGGCGATATCTCGCCGCCCCTCGCCGGCATCTTGGTCTTGGTCGCGTCGAGCTGCCGGAAGAGCCGGAACGGGTTCAGGTCCGATGTCACGACCGCGCACTGGCCGTTGACCGCGTCGACGAGCTTCTCGATGCCCTTCTTGTCCTTGGCCGCCTCCGTGAGCGCGAGCTTCAGGAGCGTGTTCTTGAGCATGACTATCTCGGCCTTGCCACGCAGGTTGCCCCTCATCGTCTGGAACGCGGGGGCGGGCACTCCCTTGATGTCGATGATGCCGACGACCTTGCTCTTCGCGATTCTGGATGCGAGAGCGGTCACAGCCTCCTTCTTCCACGAAGCGATGTGCGCCGTCATCTCACATCACCTTGAACGAAGGGCCCATGGTGGTCTTGACATAGGCCGACTGGATGTTCATCTTGCCCCTCTCGAGTTTCGAGATGAGCCTCTTGAGCACGAAATCGAGGTTCTCCGCCAGCTTCTCGGCGGTCATGTCCTTGGTGCCGATCGGCAGGTGGAAGGTCTTCTTGTCCCTCGTCCTGACGGTGACGCTGGTCCTGAGCTTCTCGATGGTCGCCTTCGGGTCAGCGCCCGGCGGTATCGGCTTCGGCATCTTGCCCCTCGGGGCGAGCACGACTCCGAGCCTCTTGCCGATCGCGGGCATCAGAGGTGCCTCGGCTATGAAGAAGTCCATGTTCCTCGCGAACTTCCTCGCCTTGGACTTGTCCTTGGCGAGCTCTTCGAGCTCCTCAGGCATGACGATGATGTCAGCGACGCCCTTGGCCTTCAAGGCCATCTCGGAGCCTGCGAAGACGCCGACCTTGATGATCTTGCCCCTGCCGTGCGGCAGGGCGACCTCCTCCTGGAGTCTGTTCTTCGGGTTGGTGAGGTCGATGTCCTTGAGGTTGATCGCGAGTTCGACGGACTCCAAAAACTTCCTCTGCTTCGACTCCGTCTGGAGCTTCTTCATGACGTCGACGAGGTGTTGGTCTACCACTGTGTATCCCTCCGCTGTAGTACATGCGAGCGATTTGCTCTCCTACATGCCTAGGGAGGTGAGCGAATGCAGAAAGGGTTTATAAGTCTTGCGCACCCCCCTCCGGGTTGTCTGGCCCACCACATGTGGGGATTCCGGACCAGGACGACGGCCCCGACATGTAGAAACGATTTAACGCTGTCGAAGCCATCCACGTCTGCGCGAGGGGCGTGGGTGTCTGTCAAGGAGGATTGTCATCGTCGGTGCAGGGTGCGGCGGGGCGACCGCGGCACAGTTCGCGAGGAAGACGGATAGGGGAGCGGAGATCACGATGGTCGAGCGCGAGTCCTACCCCCAGTACTCCAGATGCGGGCTCCCGTACGGCATATCCGGCATCATCCCCGAGCTCACGAACCTGATCGAGGCGCCCGAGGAGCGCCTCAGGAAGAACAGGATCGGGATCCTGCTCGGGTCCAACGTGACCAGGGTCGATGCTGAGAAGAGGATCGTATTTGTAGACGCCCCGGACGGCAAGAGGCTCGAGCTGCCCTACGACTCCCTCATCCTGGCGACAGGCGCCAAAGCCGTCGTACCGCCGATCAAAGGGGTCTTCAAGCAGGGCGGTCGGCCGGACGAGCTCAAGCCCGGTGTGTTCGTCCTGAGGACCATCGAGGACGCCAGGGGCATCCAGTCGTTCGGGTCGAAGGGCAAGCGCGCGGTCGTCGTAGGCGCGGGCCTCGTGGGCCTGGAGGTCGCGGAGGCGTTGATGGTCAGGGGATGCAAGGTCACGATCATCGAGTACCTCTCCAACTGCATCCTCGCGATGGTCGACGACGACATGGCCCAGATGATGGCCGAGGCCATCTCGAAGCACGGGGTCAGGATGTTCACCGGGTTCCAGGCAACGGAGGTGCTCGGCGAGGAGAGGGCCAACTGCGTCGTCGCCAACGACCGGAAGACTGGCGAGGAGCGGACGTTCTACGCAGACCTCATAGTGATAGCCACCGGCCAGCGGGGCGAGACCGAGCTCGCGAAGCAGGTCGGGTGCAGCGTCGGCGAGACGAAGCAGATCGTCGTCGACGACAGGTGCGAGACCTGCGTCCCGGGAGTATATGCGGTCGGTGACTGCACGGAGTACCCGGAGATAGTGACGGGCAAGCCGACGGTGAGCGGCCTAGGGACGATCGCCGTGAAGATGGCGATGGTCGCTGGCGTCAACGCCGCTGGTGGGAGCGAACATCTTCCCAGGGGGTTCCTCCAGACACGGGCCACGGAGCCCTTCGGATGCCAGGTCGCGGCCGTGGGGCTCACGCTGGCCCAGCTGGAGATGGCGGGCATCAAGCCGGTCATCGGCAAGGTGCGCGGGTTCACGCTCCCGGATTACTATCCCGGCAGGAAGGAGATATACGTCAAGGTCCTGGCCGACCCGGCGGACGGGAAGATTCTGGGCGCCCAGATCGTCGGTGAGGAAAGGGTCCACATGAGGATAAACGCCTTCGCCGTGGCGATCCAGGCTGGCATGACGGTCCATGACATGGCGAAGCTCGAGACCGCCTACTGCCCGCCGGCGGCGCCCACGGTGGACGTCATAACCATCGCATGCGAGGCCGCCAGGCTGAAGATGGCCAGGGCGAGGCCGGTAGTGCAAGCGTAGCCTCCGCTGAATGATGAAAATCAAGAACGCGGAAATGGTTTGGCCGCGCAGACTCAGAGCAGGCTGGCGTAGCTGCCGGCCGCGATCTCTTTGATCACGGTCTTGGGGTCCTTGCCGTCCACGGTGACGCCCATCGACACACAGGCGCCGCAGACCTCCTTGACCCTCTCCTTCTTGGTCTTGCCGAGCATCGAGTCCTTCTTCATCTCAGCTATCCTCAGCGCCTGCTCGATCTTGAGGTTCCCGACCTTCGTCGCCTTGGGGCTCCCGCTGCCCTTCTCGACCCCGATCTCCTTCATGATGAGTGCGGTCGTCGGTGGGGTGCCGACCTTGATCTCGAACGACTTGGTCTTCGGGTCCACGAAGAGCGTGACCGGGACCTTCATTCCTATGAACGCCTTCGTCTTCTCGTTTATCGCGCTCACGACCTGTATGACGTTGACCCCCATCGGGCCCAGGGCGGGTCCGAGAGGCGGGCCAGGCGTCGCCTTGCCCCCGTCTACGAGGACTTCGAGTTTGTCTGTCATCTGTTCATCTCTCCTTCTCTAGCACTCTGACATGGTCGCCCCTGATCGTGACGGGTATCGGCACCATCGCCTCGAACAGCTCGACCGTGATCTCCTCTTTGCTCTCGTCGATCTGCTGCACCCTCGCCTTCTCGCCCTTGAACGGGCCGGCGATGAGCTCGACGATGTCGCCCTCGACTATGCCGGACACGATGGGCTTCGGTGTGAGGAAGTGCTCGATCTCGCCGAACGAGGTCTCGCCCTTCACTATGCCCCTGGTGCGCCGGACGCCCTTGACGATCTCGCGCAGGTTGTCCGTGTTCATGGCCTCGACGAACACGTACCCGCGGATCGTCGCCGGGGAGAGGATCGCGAAAACGCCTATGGGCTTCGGCTTCGCCCTGCTGGCGATGGAGTCGGCCACGGTCTTCTCGTGCCCGATCGAGGTCTTGACCGCCAGCATCGACTGCCTCGCGGTGGCCTGCAGGGTCGCGACGTCATCCACGCTCGGGTCCTCTTTCAGGAAGGCGTTGATGATCACGGTGACCTTGTCGCCGAACCTCGCGCCCGTGGGCGATGTGATCTTGAGCGTGAAGGTCTTCTCGTGCCCGGGCATCACTTCGAACGTGCGCTCCGAGACCAGGTCCGCGGACGGCGTGTTCTCCCAGACGACCCCTATGGGGTCGTAGAGCTTCACGAACCACTCCGGGGAACCCTCCTCGGTCGCTGCGAAGATCGTGTCGACCTTGACCGCGATGGCGTGCGGCTCGCCGTCGTCGGGGGTCTTGAGCGTCATCTCGAACTCGGCCGCGTCCCCGGACGCCATCGTGCGCTTTGTCTCGCCTTGAACGATGAACTGCAGAGCCTTCGCTCCCACCTGCGGAGCCTGCGTCTCATCCTTGTCCTGCTTCTTCGGCTCTTTGTCAAACAGTCCCAAAACAATCCCTCATGTGTTAGGTTCATCCAGCGGCGCCCCGGCCGTCCTCAGCCGAACGCCTTCGCGATCATGTCGGCGCCGTACACGAATATCCAGTAGATAAGGAAGCCCAGGCCTCCGATCAGGAGCAGTCCGAGCGAGGTGATCTGCACGGTCTTGATGTACTCTTCGCCAGTGGGCTTGCGGGCCATCTTCAGGACCCTGCCGTACTTGCCCTTCCCGACGTGCTTCGTCCTCTCCTCGATCCTCCTCTGGAGGTCCCAGGACCTGTCCACGATGTCTGTCATCTCGATCCGTTCCTAGTAACGTAACTACTTAATAAAGTCTAGTCCAAGTTCCTTTCCCTTCTTCTCCTTCGGCGGGCCCAGGACGTGTCTGGACTTCACGCCGGTGATGACGACCATGACCCTGATGGTCTCCTCCATGGTCTCGTCCACGGCCGCGCCCCAGATGATCCTCGCGCCAGGCGCGATTTTGGACTGTATGACCTCCGCGACCTGCTCCGCCTCGGTGACCGTCATGTCCGGGCCGCCCGTGACGTTGACCAGGGCCGCAGTGGCCTGGCTCACGTCGAGTTCGATGAGCGGCGAGTTGATCGCCTCGTTGACCGCGTTCACGGCCCTGTCGTCGCCGTCCGCCTCTCCCAGGCCTATCATCGCGACGCCTCCGGCCTTCATGACCGTCTTGATGTCGTTGAAGTCGAGGTTGACCAGCCCTGGCTTGGTGACGATCTCGGTTATGCCCTTGATGGACCGCATCAGGACCTCGTCCGCGACCTTGAACGCCGCGTTGACCGAGAGCTTCGGGACGACCTCCAAGAGCTTGTCGTTCGGGATGACTATGACCGTGTCCGCTATGTTCCTGAGCCTGTCGAGGCCCCACTCGGCGTTCTCCGCCCTGATGGCCCCCTCGGCCGTGAACGGGTATGTGCAGATCGCGATCGTGAGCGCGCCCTGCTCCTTGGCGATGTGCGCGACGAACGGGGCGGAACCGGTGCCGGTGCCGCCGCCGAGCCCGCATGTGACGAACACTATGTCGGACCCCTGGAGCGCCTTCTTGATCTCATCCTCGGCCTCCCGGGCGGCCTCCTCGCCGACCTGCGGGAGAGCGCCCGCGCCCAACCCCCTCGTCACGCGCCTGCCGAGCAGGATCTTGTGCGGTGCCTTCGTGATGAGCAGGTGCTGCGCGTCCGTGTTGGCCGCGTAGAGCTCGGCCCCGACGATGCCGGTGTTGGCCAGCCGGTCGATGGTGTTGGAGCCGCCCCCGCCGCAACCGATGATCTTGATGTTCGTGCGGAGACCTTGCAGTATCTTCTGGAGCTCCTCATCCTCGGCCGTGAACGACCTCAGACCTTCGGGCCTCTTCTCCTGTTCCTTCTCAGCTGCGGTGAGCGCGCTTTCAACGAGGGACTTCATGTCGAGCCTCCGTGGACTTCGCACGTGGTCCAACGTGACAAAGCATAGCGGTGAGCCCAGCTCACCGGGTGCTTGCACCGTAGCTGATTAGGTATCTTAAACGTTTCGGAGAGGCCAAGCACGCTCAACGGACCAGGTCCACCTCGCCGACGCCCTTGTACTTGCGATCCGATGGCTTGCCGAGGATCTGCTTCGACTTGACCCCCGTGGCCACGATCATGACCCGCACCGTCTTGTCCATGGTCGGGTCCACCGCAGCGCCCCAGATGATCCTGGCGTTCGGCCCGACCCGGGCCTGTATCTCCTCCGCGGCCTTCTCGGCCTCGGATATGGTCATGTCCGTCCCTCCGATGACGTCTATCAGCACGCCCGTGGCCTCGCTGATGTCGACCTCGAGCATGGGCGAGTTGATGGCCATGTCGATGGCCTCCAGGATCCTGTCTTCGCCCGGCGCGTCCGACTCCCCGAGCCCGATCATCGCGACGCCCGCGCCCTTCATGATCGTCTTGACATCGTTGAAGTCCAAGTTGACCAGGCCCGGCCTGGTGATGACCTCGGTCAGGCCCTTGATGGCTCTCATGAGGACCTCATCCGCGACCTTGAACGCTGCGTTCAGCGACAGCCTCGGGACTACCTCGAGCAGCTTGTCGTTCGGTATCACGATGACCGTGTCCGCCGCGTCCCTGAGCCTCTCGAGGCCCCATTCGGCGTTCTCCATCCTCATCTTGCCCTCGCCCCTGAAGGGGAGGGTCGCGACCGCGATGGTGAGCGCCCCGAGCTCCTTGGCCGTGCGCGCGACCACCGCCGCGCCGCCAGTGCCAGTGCCTCCGCCCAGCCCGCATGTGACGAAGCAGATGTGAGTGTCAGCCAGTAGCTTCTTCAGGTCCTCCTCGGCCTCGCGCGCGGCCTCTTCGCCGATCTGGGGGAGCGCTCCGGCGCCGAGCCCCCTGGTCACGCGCCTGCCGAGCAGGATCTTGTGGGGCACCCTCAGCTGCAGGAGGTGCTGCGCGTCGGTGTTGGCCGCGTACAGCTCCGCCCCGACGATGCCCTCCTCGTAGATCCGCTGGATGGTGTTGGTCCCGCCACCGCCCACACCGATGATCTTGATGTTGGTCTTGAGGTTCCTGAGTATCTGCTCGAGCTCAGCATCGACACGCTGGTCCTGCGAGAGGAAGGCGGTCTCGGAAGCGGCTGCTCCCGCTACTGGTTCCCTTGCAAGCGCATCTTCGACGAGCGATTTCATCATGTTGGGTCACCTTCTTGGAGGCCTTGATAAGGGCACTTTCGGTGCCTCTGATCGTGCATCCCGTGCGCGCGCACCGCGCATTATTAAATCGGAGTGTCGGTATTAAAATCTTCTTACTGGCCCCGCCCCCGGGGATGGGAAGCCCCCGGAAAGGCGTTTCCCCATCAAAACGTATTTCCCCCGGTCAGTGGATTGGAGCGCATGAAGGTCCGGGCGCACGTGTTCTTCGAGGGGCTGGTCCAGGGGGTCTTCTTCAGGGCCAACACCGTCAGGTGCGCCGAGTCCCTCGGCCTCACTGGCTGGGTGAGGAACACCGGCGACGGAAGGGTCGAGGCGGTGTTCGAGGGCGACAAGGAGGCCGTCGAGAATGCGGTCGAGTGGTGCGCCGCGAAGCAGCCCTACGCCCAGGTCAGGTCGAGGTCGGTGGAGTTCTCCGAGCACAGGGGCGAGTTCGACGCATTCAGCATCGTCCCCTGACCCGGTCACCTGACCGCGACGATCGTCGCGATGGCCCCAGCGGCCACCAGCAGGGAGGTAGAAAGGTCGCAGTCCAGCACCAGGAGGCCGAGCGTGAGCCCCATGCCGGCGAACCTCCCTGAGTTGAGCAGGAACTCCCTGGCCATCATGTCCCTGGTCGGCGACCCCCTGCTCCTGTCCACGAGCATTGTGAACAGGAAGGCGGGCACGACCGCGAGCGAGAAGTTCGCCGCGCTCATCCCCATGATGTATGCGCCAGCGTCGTATGCGAATGCTGCTGCGACCAGGCCGCACACCGTGAACGCCGCGCTCACCCTGAGGATCCGGACCCTGTCCTTGATCCTGTCGGAGAGGTAGCCGAGGACGACGGTCATGATGGCTCCCCAGAACGCGAACAGGGACAGGTACCCTCCGAGCTCCGTCTCGTTCGCCGCGAACTCGAAGCTGAGCACGGGGAGCCCTATCCAGAGCACCCCCTCCTGCACGCCCTCGGCGAACAGCCCCCGGACGAGCCGTCGGTCGATGCGGCTCAGGTCGAAGACCCTTTTCGACCCGCCCTCGTGGTTCAGGGCCGCCGTCTGCAGCCTCTCGGGGACGATCACCGACTGCCTCCGGCCCTTTGTGAGCCTGGGCCATGACAGGAACGCCAGGTTGAGCGCGAGGACCCCGACCCCGTACGCGAACAGCATCTCGTAGGAGCCGAGGGATATGATGAGCCCCCCGGCGACGGGACCCACGGTCGACACTGCGGGGAAGACCAGGAAGTATGCGCCCACGCCCGCCCCCCGTTTCTCCTTGGAGGTGACCTCAGAGATGAGGGAGTTGTACGGCACCCAGAACATGACGATGTATATCCCCAGGAATATCGGCGGGACGAGCATGAGCGCCCATCCGGACAGGAGCATCAGCGAGACGTAGTATGTCATCATCGCGAGCGTCCCGACGATCATCGATGTGACGAAGTCCCTCGCAACGAGGTTGGAGCCTATGCTCGCGAGCAGGGCCGCGACGCCGAACCCGACGAGCAGGAACACGGAGCAGCCCGTGTAGTCGAACCCCTGTCTCAGCAGGTAGATCATGACGAACGCGTTGGCCGTGGTGTTCGCAGCCGCCACGACGATCTGGGCGAAGACGAGGGCGCCATGC
>Ga0315287_10002971_pt1 | contig 16272 bp, 7 predicted proteins | sample YL17G11_0_MG_FD_205037 | JGI IMG/M metagenome (GOLD analysis project Ga0315287, IMG submission 205037) | Sediment microbial communities from Yellowstone Lake, YNP, Wyoming, USA - YL17G11_0 | ecosystem: Environmental > Aquatic > Freshwater > Lake > Sediment | place: USA: Wyoming | collected... | reverse complement strand
AAGCCGACGTCCTGCACTTCGAAACCGTAGTGCGTCGCGACCTTGGAGGCCGACTCGAGATCGAGCTGCTGGTTCACCGACGCCATGATGCCGAGCGCCATCAGGCGCCCCTGCACCTCGGCGGCCTTGGCGCCGAGCTGGTGCGCAAGCTCGGCCACAGAGATGCGTCCCTCGGCGCGCACGAGTCGCTTGCCGGCCTTGGCCGGAGCTGCAGCCGCGGGGCGCAACGGAGCCCCCTTGTCGCGCTTGCGGCGGCGCGGCGACTGCGCGACGCGCGGATCGATCGTCGTCGAGCGGCGCACGGTCCGAGAGACGGCCTGCTTCGCGAGCTGTTCCTGCTCGCGCAGGTTCACCACTTCACGGACGCGCTTGCGCTCTTTGCCCTTGCCGGCCGCCGCGGCTGCAGCGCCGCCATCGGACGGGCGATCCGCCGGTCCGCGCGGACTCTCACGCAGCGGCTCGCCGGGACGCGCGGGCGCCGGCGCCGGTCTGGACCGCGGCCCATCGGTGTCGAGCGCCGTGCCTTCGAACGCGACCTGCTCGAGCTCGGCGGTCGTGGCCTCACCCAGCTCTTCGGCGGCGATCGCTGCGATCGGGTGGGGTTCTTCGATCGGCTCGGGCGCGCGCGCGGGAGCAACCTCAGGCGCTTCGACGCGCTGCGGTGTCGGGACAGGCTCGGGCGCGCGCTTGCGGCGTCGGATCACCGCGCCGCCTCCCTGGCCCTCGACGCGACGTTCGGTGACCTGAGCGCCCGGCGCATGCCCGCCGAGTCGCTCGCGCAGCAGCGCGGCGACGTCTTCGTCTAGCAAAGCCATCGGCCCCGGGACTTCGACGCCCAGAGACCTGGCGCGCTCGACCAGATCGTTCCGGTCGAGTGCAAGCTCTTCGGCGATTTTGTACGCCCGGATCTTCGCCATCGTGGTTCCATACGCCGCACCCGGTGCGGCGCTCTGGGAGAACTAGCTGGAGCCTTCCGTCGCGCCTGCGTCGGTTGGTGTCGGCGCCGGCGCGTCGGGCACCGCTGCCGCGACCTCTGCCATCGCGGAAGCTGCTGCGGCGGCCTCCTGCGCCATGCGCTCGGCCTCGAGGCGGCGCTGTTCGATGGCCAGCTCTGCCGCGCGCTGCCGCACCGCCGTTGCACCTGCCTCGTCGATGCCCGGAAGCTGCATCAGCAGCGCCACCGGCTGCTGCGCGAGATCATCGAGCGACGTCACACCCTGGTTCAGCAGAATCTCGGCCTCGGGCTCGCCCCAGCCCTCGACGACCGAAACGGCCTTGGCGAGCCATTGCGCGACCTCGCGCATCTTCGACTCGCTCTTGATGTCGATGCGCCAGCCGGTCAGTTGCACCGCCAGCCGGACGTTCTGACCCTTGCGACCGATCGCGAGCGAGAGCTGGTCGTCGGGGACGATCACGTCCATCGACTTCGCGCCTTCGTCGATGATCACCTTCGATACCTGTGCGGGCGAGAGCGCGCTGCAGACATAGCGCGCCGGATCCGGGCTCCACGGCACGATGTCGATGCGCTCGCCGCGCAGCTCCTGCACCACCGACTGCACGCGGCTGCCCTTCATGCCGACGCACGCGCCGACCGGGTCGACGTCGCTGTCGCGCGACGCCACCGCGATCTTCGACCGCACGCCCGGCTCACGGGCCGCGGACTCGATCGTCACGATGCCCTCGTAGATCTCGGGCACCTCGGACTCGAAGAGTTTCTTCAGCAATTCGATCGCCGCGCGCGACAAGATGATCTGCGGACCCTTCGCTTCCTTGTTCACGTCGATCATGTAGGCGCGAATCCGGTCGCCCGGGCGGTAGCTCTCGCGCTGCACCTGCTCCTTGGCGGGGAGCACGGCTTCGGCGCGACCGAGGTCGACGATCAGCGAGCCTTTCTCGAAGCGGCGGACGATGCCGTTCACCACTTCGCCGCGGCGGTCCTTGTACTCGTCGAAGACGATGCCGCGCTCGGCCTCGCGGACGCGCTGGATGATCACCTGCTTGGCAACCTGCGCGAGGATGCGACCGAAACCCTCCGTGTCGAGCTTCACACCGATCTCGTCGCCGATCTCCACGTCCGGGTCGAGTTCACGCGCCTTCGCGACGAGAACCTGCGTCTCCGGATCGGTGAGCACCTCGACGACGGTCCGGAACTCGAAGAGCTCGACCTCGCCGGTCTCGTCGTTGTAGGTGGGCTCGATGGCCTTGTCGGCGCCGTATTTCTTGTGCGCCGCCTGGACCATCGCCTCCTTCAACGCATCGATGATGATCTTCTTGTCGATGCCCTTGTCTTTGGCGATCTGATCGATTTCACGCTTCAGCGGGATCATCTCGCTTCTCCCGAGTTCCGACTCTTCTTGGCGAAGTCGGCGCTCGTGAAGTGATAGACCTGGTTCGCCTTCGACACGTCGGCGAACGGGATCTCGATCGGCTTTCCGTCGACTCGGACCTGGGCGCGACCGCCCTCGAAGGCAACGAGCTCGCCACGGAAGCGGCGGCGGCCGTCGATCGGCTTCCGCGTCTCGATCTTCACTTCCTGACCGCAGGCTGCGCAGAAATCCTTCTCGCGGGCGAGCACGCGATCGAGCCCGGGCGAGGAGACTTCCAGCGTATACGCGCCCGGCATCGCCGCTTCGGCGTCGAAGCAACTCGCCAGCTCACGGGAAACGGCGGCGCAGTGGTCGATCGGGACCCGCCCATCACCGTCGCGCGTATCGATCACGACGCGCACGACCTTGCCGGCGAGTTCTGCCGTGACCAGTTCGAAGCCATGGTCGGCGACGACCGGCTCGATGAGCGCGCGCAGCGATTCGGGAATGTCGTGATACATCGACGCGTATCCTGCGATGAAGAACTGCGATGACGAACTGCGAGGGAGATGGGCAACACAACCGAGCGCGGAAAAAAAAAGGCGAGCCCCGAGCCCACCTTCGCCGAACCATTGGCCGAACTACTCTCGACCGATCGAGCCTGCGCCAGAGCCACGCAAGTGGGCGGACCTTATCCGAAATCCAAGACCGAGGCAACCGCCGGAAGCGGTCCGACGCCGCCACGGTACTAGCGAGTCGGCACCTCGAGCGTCCCCACCAGATCCGAGACCCGCGCGAGGCCGTTCTCGCGGACGTACGCCTCGATCCCCTCGGCGACTTCGAGGGCCGCCAGCGGGTTCAAGTAGTTCGCCGTGCCCACCTGCACTGCGGTCGCCCCGCAGATCAGGAACTTGATCGCATCCTCGGCATTCATGATCCCGCCGATCCCGCAGACCGGAATCCGCACCGCCTGCGACGCCTGCCACACCATCCGCAGCGCGACGGGCCGAATCGCCGGACCCGAAAGCCCACCCAACCCGTTTCGCAGCACGGGCCTGCGTGTCGCGATGTCGACGTCGAGCGCCTGGAGCGTGTTGATCATCGACAGGCCGTCGGCGCCCTCGGCCTCACAGACGCGCGCCATCTCGCGGATGTCGGTGACGTTCGGCGACAGCTTCACGAGCAGCGGAGCGGGGGTTGCCCGTCGCGTCGTCCGCACGAGCTGCGCCAACACCTCGGCACGCTGACCGAACTCGATCCCGCCGCTCTTCACATGCGGGCACGACGCGTTGATCTCGATCCCCGCCACGCGGGGCACACCGGCCAGCCGCTTACAGACCTCGGCGTAGCGGTCGATCTCGGTCTCGAACACGCTCGCGACGACGACGACGCCTTCCGCGAGCGCCGGAATCTTCTCGGCGATGAACGCGTCGACGCCCACGTTCTCGAGACCGATCGCGTTGAGCATGCCCGCTGCCGTCTCGGCGATGCGCGGGGGCTGGTTTCCCTGGCGCGGCTCGAGCGTGATGCTCTTCGCGACGATCCCGCCGATCCGCGTCAAGTCGAAGAACGGCGCGAACTCGGCGCCGTAGCCGAAGGTTCCCGACGCGGTGAGCACTGGGTTTCGCAGCGCGATGCCGCCGAGATTCACGCTCATCTCGACGTGCGCGGCGCTCACGGTACGCCCGCCCATGCCACCTGATCCGCGTCGAAGACCGGCCCATCGCGACAGACCAGCGCGATCTTGCCGTCCGCGCGCGGCACCGCGCAGCCGAGACAGACCCCGAAGCCACACGCCATGTGGTTCTCGAGCGACACCTGGCAGCAGCGCCCGCGCGCCGCCGCGATCTCTGCGGCGCGCCGCATCATCGGCGTCGGACCGCAGGCGTAGATCGCCTCGTCCCCGCGATCCGCTGCCAGCGCGACTTCGAGCAGCTCGGTCACCCGACCGCGGTGCCCACGACTGCCGTCTTCGGTCGCAATGCGAAGCTCGACGCCGAGCGCCGCGAAGTCGTCGCATCCCATCAGGTCGGCCGCGTTGCGCGCGCCGAGCATCACCACGACCGGACCGAGCACCGACGCGCGCGCCGCCAGTTCGTAGAGCGACGCAATGCCGGTTCCACCGCCGACGAGCAGTGCGGGGCGTCCCGCTTGCGGCAGCGCGAACGGAACGCCGAGCGGACCCACGACGCGCACGAAGTCGCCGACACGCGCTTCCGCGAGCAAGTTCGTGCCGCGGCCGGTCGCCTTGTAGAGGACCTCGATCTCGGGCGACGCCGCGCCAGCGAGCGTCCGGTACACCGCCATCGGTCGCGGCAGCAGCGGGTCGAAGCGCAGCGCCGCGCCGCGCGTACCGGGCGACAGCATCACGAAGTGACCGGGCGCTGCGCCAGGCCAACCGGCAATGCCGAGACGCAGGCGGTAGTTGGCGCCGCCTTCGGATCGATTCTCCAGCACCGCGGCATCGACGCGCAGCGGCAACGCGGCGGGTGCGTTCACGATGCTTGCTGGCCGAGCGCGCGACTCATCCGAACCGCGTCCTCCGTCGCGTCGTAGTAGCGCGGCCGGCAGCCGACCGCGATGAAGCCGAGTCGCGTGTAGAGTGCGATCGCCGCCGCGTTCGAGGCGCGCACTTCGAGATGCGCCGCAACGGCGCCGGCGCGCGCCGCGTCGGCGAGTGCGGCAGCGACCAGTGCGGCGCCCGCGCCGCGCCGGCGCGCGTCCTTCGCCACCGCGACGAGCAAGACTTCCACCTCGTCGGCCGCGCGACGTGCGACGACGAAACCGTGGGCGACCCCAGTCGCTCCGCGCACGACCCGCGCGATCGTCTGCGGATCGGCGAACGCTTCGAGCAGCGACGCTTCGGACCAACCGGGCACCGCGGACCCGCGGGCGAGCGCTGCGAGCGCCGCGGCATCGCGGGCCGCCGCACGCGCGACTGGATGCGTGATCGCTTCGCTCGCGGCGCTCTCGGATGCGCTTCGCGCGGCGGGCTCCCCCGTCGATCGTCTAACCACGCTGCATCTCGATCTTCAGCGCGCGGATCTTGCGCGACAAGCTCTCGCGCGCGAGCCCGACCACCTCGGCGGTGCGCGACACGTTCCAACCGTGCTCGCGCAGTTTCGCGACCAGCCACTCGCGCTCGAACGCGCGCCGCGCTTCCTCGAGCGTCGAGCCGGACGGACCCGGCCGGACCTCGCCGACCCGCACCGCGTCGGGCAGATCGTCGGCGGTGATGCGCTCCCCTTGTGTCATCAGCACCAGCCGCTCCATCAGGTTGCGCAGCTCGCGCACGTTGCCCGGCCACGCGTAGGCCTGGATCGCATCCATCGCCTTCGGCGCGATCGCCTTCACGCGCGCGCCGGATTCCGCGCAGAACTCGTCGACGAAGGACTCGGCGAGGATCGGGATGTCCTCGCGCCGCTCCCGCAGCGGCGCGACATGGAACGGGATCACCGCGAGCCGGTAGAAGAGGTCTTCGCGGAAGTTGCCCGCGGCGATCTCCTTCTCGAGTTCCTTGTTTGTCGCCGCGATCACGCGCACATCCACTTCGATCGGTTCGGTGCCACCCACCCGTTCGAACTTCGACTCCTGGAGCACGCGCAGCACCTTGGCCTGCGTCTTCAGCGACATGTCGGCGATCTCGTCGAGAAAGATCGTGCCCCGATCCGCCAGCTCGAATTTGCCGCGCTTGCGCGCGATCGCGCCGGTGAAGGCGCCCTTCTCGTGGCCGAACAGTTCCGACTCGATCAACTCCTCTGGAATCGCGGCGCAATTCACCTCGACGAACGGCTCGGAGGCGCGCTTGCTCTGCAGATGGATCTGGCGCGCAACGAGCTCCTTGCCGGTCCCGTTCTCGCCGGTGATCAGCACCCAGCCGTTGGTCGGCGCCGCCTGCGCGATCTGCTGCTTCAGACGCTCGATCGGTTCCGAGGTGCCGAGGATCTCGTGCGCGCGCAGCGCCTGCGCGCGCAGCCGCTGGTTCTCCGTGGCGAGGCGGCGATTGTCGAGCGCGTGCTGGAGCGTCAGCAACAGCTTCTCGGCCGAGAGCGGCTTTTCGATGAAATCGAACGCGCCGAGGCGCGTCGCGCGGACCGCGGTCTCGATCGTGCCATGTCCGCTCATCATCACGAACGGCAGATCGGGCCAGCGCCCCCGCGCCTCTTCGAGAACCTGCATGCCGTCCCGCCCCGGCATCGCGATGTCGAGCAACACCAGATCGAAGTCGGCGGCCTCTTCGCGCAGCAACGCGAGCGCCGCATTGCCGTCCGACGCGGTCACGATCTCGTAGCCCTCGTCGGAAAGCAGCCCGGCCAGCGAGCGCCGGATGCTGTCCTCGTCATCGACGATCAGCAGGCGCGTCATGCGCCCACCTTTGCTGCGTCGGGCAGCGCTCGTCCCGGAGCCGCAGGGAGTTCCACGATGAATCGTGCACCTCTTGGTTGGGCGTCGTGGACGCGGACATAGCCACGGTGATCGGCGACGATGCGGGAGACGATCGCGAGGCCGAGACCGGTCCCGTGTTCCTTGCGCGAAAAGTACGGCTCGAAGATGCGGCGACGATCCTCGGAACGGATGCCGATCCCGTCGTCGACGACTTCGAGGCGCACCGCGTGCAGCGGCGCGTCGTGCACGGTGCGCAGCTCGACGTGACCTGCGTCGTAGTCGGGTTCCTGTTCCATCCGCTCGCGCACGGCTGCGACGGCGTTGTCGATCAGGTTGGTGAGCAGTCGCCCGAACTGCTCCCGATCGATGTCGGCGAGCGGGAGGTCCGGATCCAGATCGGTCTTCAGCACCACGCCTTCGCTGCCCGCGTAGCGCGACACGGCCTCCTGTACGATTCGATTCAGGTCGTCGGGGACGGGATTCGCGGCGGGCAGCCGCGCGAAGTTCGAGAACTCGTTCACCAGCAGTTTCAGACTGTCCACCTGACTCGTGATTGCATCGACGCACTCGTCGAACACCTTGGCGTCGGCCGGGTCGGCCGAGAGTCGCGCGCCGAAGCGCCGGCGGATGCGCTGCGCCGAGAGCTGGATCGGCGTCAGCGGGTTCTTGATCTCGTGCGCAATGCGGCGTGCCACTTCCTGCCACGCCTCCATGCGCTGCACCTTCACCAGCTGCGAGTAGTCGTCGAACACCACCACCGTGCCGAGCACCAGATTCTCCTCGTCCTTGAGCAGCGCCACCGTCACCAGCAGCGTCAGCGTCTCGTCGCCGGCCGGGAGCTGGACCTGGCGACGGATGCTCTCGCGCACGCCGGGGCGCAGATCCTGACGCAGGTCGCGCACCAGCGAGAGCTGTTCGGGTTCGCGGAGCACGTCGTCCCAGGAACGCCCCACGAGCCCGACGCCGGGCGGGATGCTGAGCAGCCGCTGCGCAGCGGGATTGATGGTGTTGACGCGCCCCTCGGCGTCGAGCGACACCACGCCCGCGCCGATGTTGCGCAGCACCACTTCCATGTAGCTCCGCCGCCGCTCCAGTTCGGCGTTGGTGCGCTCGAGGCCGTCGCGCGCGTCGCGCAGGTCGCGGGTCATCCGATTGAAGGAGCGCACCAGGAAACCGACCTCGTCGTCGGAGTGCGGATCGACCTGTACGTCGAGGTTGCCGCGCGCGACTTCGGCGGTGCCTTCGGCGAGCGCGCGAATGGGCGTCGAGACGCCCTTCGCGATCCGGAAGCCCCACCAGATCGCGAAGAGCACCACGACCAGCGAGAACAACAGCAGTTCGAGTTGATAGAGACGCTCGATGTGTCCAGCGTAGGGCTGCAGGCGGCGGTACTCGTCGTGCGCGGCGCGGATCTGTTCGAGTTTCTGCGCCAACGAGAACGGCACGAAATGGTTCACCACCACCGCCCCCACCGCTTCCTTCTCCTTGAAGCTCGAAGCGATCGGCACCGCGACGCGGATCACCGAGCCACCGACGACTTCCTCGACCCGCGTCGTGGTGCCGCCTGCCAGCGCGGACGAGACCAATTCGCTGTCGGGTCGCGAGAAGTTCGCCGCGGGAATGTCCGGGTTCACCGCGACGACCAACGCCTCGCCGGTGGTGCTGAACACTTCGACGACGCCGAGGTGGTAGTCGCGCTGTCGCTCCTGCACGAAGCTCGCGAGTGCCTCGCCCTCCTCCTCGCGCAGCAGCCGCTTCTCGGTCACCTGGTCCGCGATGCGTTTCCCGAAGAAGAGCGCCTGGTCGGAGGCCGACTGGTAGTACGCGTCAGCCACCTGCCGGCTCTCGTCGAGCGTGCGGTCGATCTGCAGACTGAACCACGTGTCGATCGACGAACCGATGATCGACGACGAGACCAGGAACAGCACGACGGCCGGAACCGTCGCGATCAGCGCGAACGCGAGCACGAACTTGAGATTGAGGTGCGAGCCGAGCGCGCCGCGGCGGCGCTCGAAGACCAGCTTCACGAGATTCCGCGCGACCAGGTAGACGAGCAGGAAGACCAGGAAGACGCTCAGCGCGTTCAGGAACAAGAACAGCGCCGAGTCGCCGACTGGCAGCGTGCCGCCCGGCGCCGACGCCCACTGCTGACCGATCGCGATGATTGCGATCGCCACCAGCAAGAGCGACGAGAGCCACAGCTCGCGACGCCGGCGTCGTCGCTCGGCGGCGGGCAGCCCGAGCGGGTCAGCGGCGTACGTCGCCGTCGCCCATCTCTCGAGACGGGATTCCGGAAGCGCGTCCGGTTCTGCCGGCGGCTGGCTCGGAATCAGGGTCGGGTTCGGGGTCGGGTCCGAGGACATGGTCGAAGCCTCGCGGGGGCCCGAATCTGACGCGGAAGCTATCGAAGCGCCCCCTGGGTGGCCAACCAGCCCGCGCGCTTCGGCAATTCCGCGATCAAGCCGAGGCCTCATCAGGACGATGGGAAGGGCCAACCAGTTGCGCACCCGCTGCGCGCGAGAGGACCGTGACGCCCAACTCCAACCAATCTGATGACGCTGCGGGCCCGGGGCTTCGCCCGACGCCGCGGCAGCGTTTCGAGACGGACCCGCGCGATCGCGCCGCATTCGAGTTGCTCGAGGAAGAACTCTTTCTCGCCGCCGAATGGACCCAGTTGGTTCCGGTCTACGAAGCGCACCTCGCGGCCAGCGCCGCGACCCGACCTCCGGGCGAGCGAGCCCGTCTGTTGTTCCGGCTGGGCCAGTCGATCGAGGAGGGTCTGCGCGACGCGACTCGCGCCGCCGCGGCGTATCGAACGGCCATCGAACTCGACCCCCTCTTCGCCCCGGCGCTCCGACGCTTGCGCGCCGTCTGCCTCGCCAACGGAAACTTCGGCGAAGCGATCGACGCCGTCGTTCGCGAGGCGAATCTCGCGCCGAGCCCGGAGGCCGCCACGGCGCTCGTCGAGATCGGCGATCGCGCGCTGGCGGCCAGCGACGCATCGGCTGCGATCGTCAGCTTCGAAGGCGCTCTCGCGCTGCGCCCGAACGCACCCCATGCCCTCGTGGGTCTGGCACGCGCATTCGAGAGCGCTGGGCGTCTCAACGAAGCGGTCGAAGCGTGGGAACGCACTGCAGCGCGAGGCGCCGGCGCCGAACGTAGCGTCGCGATCCGCGCACTCGGAGCGCTGCTCGCGGGTCCACTCGCCGACGCCGAACGCGCGCTGCAACACTTCCAGCGCGCCTGCGAGGAAGAGCCGGAAGCCGGCGAGTGGCTCGAAGCGCTGTTTGCGCTGCTCGTGAAAGGGGAGCGTTACGAGGCGGCGGCCGCGCTCGGTGCGCGGCGCGTGGAGCGCAACACCGATCCGGCGCGGCGCGCGGCGATCGCGATCGAAATCGGTCGCATCCACCTCGACCGGCTCGCGGCCCCGGCGCAAGCGCGCGCCTGGTTCGCGCGCGCCGTCGAGTGGTGCAATGAGGGCACTGCGCATCTCGCTCTCGCCGAAGCGGCCGGGCGCCTCGGCGACGACGGCGACTGCGCCTACCACCTCGAACGCGCGATGGAACTCGGCGCCGAGATCCCCGCATGGTCCAACCTCGGCTTCGGCAACCCGACCGAAGTGGCGGCATCGCTCGACTCGCTGCGCCAGGTCGCCAGGGATCGGCCGGACGACGCCGACACGCTCGAAGTGCTGGCCGCCGCGCTCGGAGAAAGCGGTCACCACGCGGAGCGCATCGAGGTACTCGAGCGACGCGCTGCGCTCGCCGCGACCGATCCCGCCGAACGCGCCGAGCTGTGGCTCGAGATCGGCGAGATCCATGAGCAACAGCGACGGGACCCGGCTGCAGCCGTGCAGGCCTATCAGTGTGCAATCGATGCGGATCCCGGGCGCGCGCTCGGGGACGACGCACTCGAAACGGTTCTGCGACGGATGGGCCGACTCGACGAGTTGGCCGCCATGCTGACGCCGGCGATCGACGCCGCAGCGCCGACGCGACGCGCTGCGCTGCTTTGCCGTCTCGGCGCGATCGACCTCGAACGCAACGACGCGGAAGCCGCGGCCGAGCGTTTCGCGCTCGCGCTCCGCTGCGATCCGAACTCGGCGCGCGCACGCAGCGGACTGCTGCGTGCCGCGGAAGCGACCGGCGACGACAAGACGCTGTTCGACCTCTACGCGCGCGAGGCCACGCGTTGTGATCTCGATCGCCTGGCTGAACTGGGTCGCGAGGCGTTGCGTCGCAGCGCGACGAGCGACGATCCCGATGCGGCCGTGCTGGTCGTGCAGCGCTGGGCGGAGCGTGCGGGCACCCGGGAATCGCAGGAGGCACTCGTCGCGCTCTTCGAGGAGAGCGGGCGCACCGAAGAGCTGGTCGCGGCGCTCGAACAGCTCGAGGGCTCGCTCGATGGCGCCGAGCGCGCCGCCAATCGCCGCCGGCTCGGCTATCTGCACGCGGCCGAAGGCCGACCGGGCGATGCGATCGACGCCTGGCGCGAGGCGCTGCGCCACGACGCGGGCGATCTCGCGTCGCTCGAAGCCCTCGCCGAAGCGCTCGCCGAGTCCGACCGCGACGTCGAGTTGCTCGCCCTCTGCGATGGCCACGGGAGCGATGCGCTCCTCGCACCGCACGTGGAGGTGTTGCGTGCCGCAGCGCTCGAGCGCGCCGGCCGCCTGCCCGAAGCAGCGGCGCGTTTCCGTGCGCTGCGCGCCGCCGGAGCCGTCGACGAGGAGTCCCTGGCGGGCCTCGAGCGCACCGCCCGCGCGCTCGGCGACACCGAAAGTCTCGTCGACGCGCTCGCCGAGCGCGCCGCACGCGCGTCCGATCCGCTCGATCGCGAGCGCTGGTCGCTCGAACGCGCGGAGCTGCTCGACATCGAGCTCGATCGTGCCACGGAAGCCACGAGCGCCTACACGGATCTGGCAACACGAGCTGGCGACGCCGCGGTCCGCGCAGCGGCCACGCAGCGTCTCGATGCATTGCTCGAACGCGGCGGCCACTTCGCCGCGCTCTGCGAACGTCTGGTGGCGCGTCTCGAATCGTGCCCGCCCGCCGCGGCGATCCCGGTGCACGAACGTCTCGCCGATCTCTTCGAAGCGAAGCTCGGCGACCGCGCGCGCGCGCGTCACCATCTCGAAGCCGCCGTTTCGATTGCGCCTGAACACGCGGCCGCGTGGCGCCGGCTCGCGTCGCTCTGCGACGAGGAGACCGACGCCGCCGCGCTGGTCGCGGCGCTCGAGGGCGAACTCCGGACGGCCCCGTCGCGCGAACGCGCCCTTGCGCTCCATCTGCAGATTGCCCGCATCGCGCAGGCCCGCTTTGGCGACGGCGCGCGCGCCGAAACGCAGCTGCGCGCCGCCCTCGCCATCGATCCCGCGCAGACCGAGGCCAACGCGTTCGTGGCGGAGCGACTCGAGGTCGCCGAGCGCTGGACGGAGCTGGTGGCGCTGCGCCGCGCCCAACTCGATGCCACACCGTTGGCCCCGCCCGAAACGCGCACCGCGCTGCGTCTGCAACTCGCGCGCGCCCTCGCGCAGGATCCCGCGCGGATCGCGGAAGCGCTCGTGCCGCTCGAAGCCGCGATCGGCGAGATGGGCGCCGTCGCAGCCATCGCAGAGCCGCTCGCGACGCTGCTCGGCCAACTCGGTCGCCACGACGCACTCGCCCGGCTCTGTGCTGCCGCCGCCGAACGCGCAGCCGTCCCAGCCGAAGCCGCTGGCTGGTGGACGCGGGCCGGCGACGCCTCCACGCGCATCCCCGACGACGCGCGCGGGGCGGACTGCTACCAGCGCGCGCTGCTCCTCGATCCGGGCGCGGAGCCGACGCGGCTCGCCCTCGTCGAAACGCTGCGCCGGAGCGGCGACGGGCCGGCGCTGCTCGCGCACCTCGAAGCCGATCTGGTGCGACCGGGGCACGACACGGCGGAGGCTCGCATCGAGGTCGCCGAACGCTGCGAGACGCAGCACCAACCGGAACGCGCCTGCGCACACTGGACCCGCGCCGCGCAGCTCGTTCCCGACGACGCCGCGTTGCGCGAACGCGCGCTTGCGTGTGCGCTCGGCGTCGGGCGTCACGAGGAAGCCGCGACGCTGTTGCGCGCTGCGGCGGCCGACCCGCGCAGTCGCGATCGCGCGGCGCTGTGGCGACGCTGCGGAGAACTCTTCGCCGCGCTGCGACCCGACGAGGCCGTGCTCGCGTGGCGCGAATCGCTCGCGATCGATCGCACCCAATCCGACCTCCGCTGCGCACGGCGCGAAGTGCTCGAGTCGCTGGGCCGAGTCGACGAGGCGCTGGCTGAGCTCGCGGTGGAAATCGAGACGGCGCTGCCCAACGCGCGTGCCGAGCTCGCTGCCCACGGCGCCGATCTGGCCGCGGCCCATCACGGAGCTGCCGGCGCCGCGCCCTGGCTGACGCGTCTCGAAGCCGAATCGATCGATGACGCCGATCTGTGGATCGGGATTGCGCGGCTGCACGGCCAGGCTGGCGCAACCGACGCGCGGCAACGCGCGCTTGCCCAAGCCGTGCAGTTCGCGGCGGATCGCGCGACCCGCGCCGCGCTGCATCGCGAACGCGCGATGCTGCTCGAAGGGTCGGCGGCGACACGCGGTCGCGCACTCGCCGCGCTCGAGGCTGCCCGCGCGCAGGACCCCGCGCATCCGGACGTGCTGGAACGGCTCGACCGCCACTACACAGAGGCCGCGCGCTGGCGCGATCTGCTCGGCGTGCTCGAGGCGCGCATGGCTCGGGCGCACGGGATCGAACTGGGCGGCTTGCGTCGCCGCGCCGCGACCTGCGCCGAGGCGCTCGGCGAGGTGTCGTTGGCCGCGGAGTTGTGGCGGGACGCCGTCACCGGCTTGCAGCTCGAGCCCGAATGCCGCACCGCGGTGTTGCCGCGCGCAGTCGATGCGCAGCGTCGTGCCGGGCGCTTCGAAGCCTTCGTGGCGCTGGCCGAGGAGGAGTTGCAGATCGCCGCCGGCACGCGTCGCGCGACGCTGCTCCGCGACCTCGCACGCGTGCTGCACGATGAGCTCGCCCAGCCGGCGCGCGCGCTCGTGCATCTGCGCGCGCTCGCAGACGACGCAGCGAGCGATCCGCACGACCGCGCCGAACTGATCGCGATGCTCCGAACCGAGCGCGCCCACGCCGAACTCGCACGACGCCTCGCCCACCAGCTGCGCGCGGCGCCCGCAGACGCGGACGGATGGCGCGAGCTGGCGGAGTTGCGCGAGGAATCGCTCTGCGATCCGGCCGGCGCCGCCGATGCGTGGCGGAGCCTCGCCGAACGCGAGCCGCATTCGCGCGCCGCGCTCGCCGGTCTGCGGCGCAGCGCCGAGCGGATCGGCAATGCCCCGGAACTGGCCCGCGTGTTGGAACGCGAGATCGAGATCGGTGCGCACGAACCTGCCGGTCTGTGGCGGCGACTCGCGCGCGTTCGCCTCGACGAGCTGGGCGACGTCGGCGGCGCCGAACGCGCCTTTGCCGCCGCACGGGCCGCCGATCCGAGCGACCTCGAATCGCTGCGCGCGCTCGCGCGGCTGGCCGAGGCGCGCGAAGACTGGACCGCCGCGATCGCGCATTTCGCCGCGGAGATCGACCAGCTCGCGGATGGCGACCCGGCCCGAACCCAGGCGTTGTGGCTGCGCATCGCGGATCGCGCCGCGGGTCCGGCGCGCGATCTCGCCCGCGCGGCCGAGGCCTTCGAGCACGCCCACGCGACCCTGCCGCTCGGCTCGACGTCGCTGTCGGCTTGGGCGGGCGTGCTGGACGCGCTGGGCCACGCGGAGCGCTGGCGCACCGTGTTCGCCGCCTTCTGCGATCACCCCGATGCGAACGCCGGAGCCTGCGACCAACTTGCGCTGGCGGAGTCGCTCGCGGAGGCCGGCGCGCTCGACGAGAGCTCCCGGCGCCTGGCACTCGCCTTCGCCGCCGACCCCATGAACGCCGCGGCCTTTGCACTCTCGGCGCGTCTGCGCGCAGCGGCTGGGGATCACGAAGGCGCCACGGCGGCCTGGACGCGCGCTGCCGAAGCGAGCAGCGGACTCGACGCGGCACGCGCCTATCGAGCGGCTGCGCTGCCGTGGGAAGCCACGGATCCCGAACGCGCGCACGACTTGCTGAGCCGGGCCGCGGAAGCGTTTCCGCGCTTCGCGCCCGCCCATGCGGCGCTGGCCGTTGCGGCCGAGCGGATCGGGCGCCACGAGTCGGCGATCGACTCGGCGTCGACCGCGCTCCGCTGCGATCCGGGAGCGACCGACCTCACGCGCGACGAGCGTCTCGGGGCCGCGCTCGCCGGTACCCGCTCGTGCTACGCGCTCGGGCGTTGGCCGGCCGCCTCCGAACTCGCGGGCGAGGTGCTCGCGCTCGAGCCCGAGAACGCGGACGGCTGGCTCGCCCGCGGCGTCGCGGCGTTCCATCAGGGCTCGCCCGCGCTGTGCTGCCGCGGACTCGAGACCTGGCTCTCCACCGCCCCCGCTGAATCGTTGCGACCGCTTCCGCTGACCATCCTCGCCAGCGCGCTCGCCGCGCAGGGCGACACGGTCGGCGCGCTCGCGCGCTACGACGAAGCGCGCGCACTCGACGCCACGCTCGATGCGGCGCACGCGGGCCGCAGCGCGCTGCTCGAGCGCCAGGGCGAGTTGGCAAAGGCGGCGGGCGCCTTTGCGGAATGGGCCCAGCACACGCCGCAGAACGCTTCCCGTGCGGATCGCTTCGTGCGGGCCGCGCGGCTCGGCCGCCAGGTTGCGGACGATTCGCTGCCCGTCGAAGCCTGGTTGTGCGCGGCGCTCGACGCCGAACCGGCGCACGCGACCGCCTGGCTCGACCTGACGGAGTGGCTCGCCGAAGCCGGCCGCGACGACGATGCGTTCCGCGCTGCCACCGAAGGCGCCGCCTGCGTCGACGTTCCGCACGTGACGGCCGCGCTCGAAGTGCGGCGCGCCCGCACGCTCGAAGCACGCGGCGAAGACAGCGGCGCGTGTCGCTCCTATCTGCGCGCGGCGAAGCTCGACGCGGAAGCCGCCGAAGCGGCGTTCGCCGCGGCGCGCCTGTTGCGCCGTTCCGGTGCGTGGTGTGAAGCCGCCGATTGCCTCGGCGACTTCGCGGATCGACACCGAAACGCGGCGACGCGCGCCGAATTGCTGGTCGAACGCGCCCGCCTGCTCGCGGGTCCGCTCGAAGACGTAGCCGGCGCTCTCGACGCGTACCGCCGCGCGCGCGAACTCGCACCCGAGCGAGTCGACGTGCGCGAAGCGCTCGGCGGCCTGCTGGCTCAGCTGCCCGAGTCGCAGGCCGACGCGCGGACGGACCTGTGTGCGGTGCTGCGTGCGGAGCCGCTGCGCACGACCGCGTTGCGGCGCCTGGCGCAACTGCAACGCGCGGGAGGTGCCGCGCGCGACGCGGATCGCGGCATGGCACTGCTGCGCGCTGTTGGAGCGTCATCACCCGGCGAGCGAGTGGCCGCACCCGAGACGCTCGGCTTCGCGATCGGCAGCGAGCAGCTCGCCACGGAAACCGACGAGGCGATGCGCGCAGCGATCCTCACCGTCGCCGAGGACTGGGCCGAAGCGCTTCCGAACGGAGACGAG
>Ga0315287_10002970_pt1 | contig 16273 bp, 17 predicted proteins | sample YL17G11_0_MG_FD_205037 | JGI IMG/M metagenome (GOLD analysis project Ga0315287, IMG submission 205037) | Sediment microbial communities from Yellowstone Lake, YNP, Wyoming, USA - YL17G11_0 | ecosystem: Environmental > Aquatic > Freshwater > Lake > Sediment | place: USA: Wyoming | collected... | reverse complement strand
CAATCCTCTGGCAAACAAGATTATTGAGGAAGAACCTCTCCAGCCATTGCATATAGCCCCGTAGTGTAGCGGTCAATCATGCGGGCCTTTGGAGCCTGCGACGGCAGTTCGAATCTGCCCGGGGCTACTCTCTCCCCTGGCATAACTGCCGGGGCCATAGCCGAAAGATATTCCGCGTATGCTGATCTTCTCGGAAGCCTTCAAGAAATCGAGATAGAACCAGTTATTAACAGCGACAGCGATGCTCTCAATGAGAAGGCCGGGGGAAGCTCACTTGTCCTAAGTTTTGCTCCCCTGGCCAACTCACCTGATTCTGACAAGGGGGGGTACTCCTGAGTCCTCCCAGGAGCAAGGTCAGGGATGCCCTCCTGATCGCCAATCAAGGAATGCGTCTTAGCGATCAGGATGCCCCCCCTCTACTCGATGGCCAGTGCATCCATAAGTTCGGACTCCAGAACCTCCTCTGCGACATTCTCCAGAGGGATAGCTATTACGAATTATGCCATGACTCCAAAGACTTCCCTTGCAGCTTCAAGAAGGTGGCCAACCCGAGGAAGCCGAAGCCCTCCCCTGTCTCAGCAGCTCCGAAGGTCGAAGCCTTCGACATGATCGCCAATGACTTCTCGGATGATTACTCGGGCCTCAAGAACTATGTGATTCTGCCTTCAAGAGCAAGGACAGAACCCGAACCCCCCACCTATCCCGATTCTCAGAGCCAGTCGAAAAACAGCAAGGACAGTCCTCTTGTCCTCGGGGGGGTGTAGCATGGGCAAGATCACCAAGAGCCTTGCCCAACAGGTCTTAGTCCTCTTCTATAATCATCCAGCAGAGATTTATTCCGTCGATGATCTTGTCAAAATCCGAGTAATCCGCAACTTCGATTCCCCCCGTCAGACGATCAGGCGGTATTGTGATCGCTTCTTTAGAATCAAATTGCTTGAGAAAATATCCCTGGGTGTCAATAGGAATATCGGTTATCGGCTCAATGATGCTCAATCAGCCCTTGCCTACATCAACAGTGAGGACACTAAGCCCTGGCTAAAGCTGCCCCCTAAGCCTCCTGAGGATGCTTTCCCTGTCGAAAATCGTCATCGGGTCGATTACAAAGTCAAGCTATCTCCTGAGGAGTTGGAGATCGCAGAGGCAATCGGGAAGTTCAGGGCCAACAGCAGGACAGGGGGAAGCATCCTTGTCAGAAAGAAGGGATATACTCTCTCAGTCAATGCACGGACTGGCAGAGGTCAGATATGGCTCTTTCTCGGATGGGACTCTGCGATCTTGAATGATTACGGCACTCGATTGCATCAGGAGATAGCGGAGCAAGTGGAGGCTCAGACTGGCAATCGGCATATCTCTATCCCTATCGAATTTGTCAATAAGAGGATTCGGGTCGGTGGCTCTGATGTGGTAGTCGCTGGCTCACACTATCCTATCGAGTTCGACATTCAGGGTAAGGAGTCTGATCAGCAAGTGGTCAAGGCTCTCCAGATGCTCACCGATGGGGCAAAGTTCAACAGGGTTCTCCTCGGGCTTGAGGAAACCCTGGGCTACATCAAGTATCAGCAAGATCAACAGGCCCAGGCCGTTCTAAAGCTGGCTGAGGCTCAACTACAATCCTCTGAGCTGCTGAGTTCCTTGTCATCTCTTCTTTCTGGCAACGACAAGGAAGGGGGATTCCCCTTCAAGCCAGCAGGAAAAGAGGACTATTGGTATGGGTGAGTGAAATGGAAGCAGCAACAGCAACGGTAAGCAAGTTGAGCATGAATAGCGAAAGGGACAGGAGAATCCTGTCTGTGATCAAGCACGGGGTAGCGGTCTATCACTCTGCAATAATTATCGACCCGGCAGTTTGCTCTTATGCAAGCGACACTGTGGCCAGAGACCATATCCTCAGCTTGGCTGGCCAGGGGCACATCTTCAAAGATCACACGGACAAGTATTATCTCTCAGAGTCCGGGGAGAAGTATCTTGCAGAGCTGAACCAGGGAATAATCCAGCAGACGATCAACGGGGAGGACTCCGAGCTGCCATGCCCCTATGGTTGCGGTGGCAGATTCAAGGCCAGGGGGATGGCCAATCATGTGAAGTCATGTCCGAACCTCTTGGAGCTTGAGAGCCGGGAGAGATTGGCAGACAAAGAGACAATCGACAAGCTCACAAAGGAATTGGCCGATCTAAGGGCTGCCCAAAACCTCCCCCCCTCCGAGGTTATAAAGGAAGCCTCGATTTCCGGGGATGCTCACAACCTCCAGGTTTCGGGCATACCACAAAAAGAGGTCGAAACTCCCGGACTTGAGACCTCAAAAGATGCTCCTGGATACCCCTCAGAGACAGTTCAGACCCCCGACAGCATCCTTTCTCAGATGGCCGTCGATTCTCTTCTAAAGGTCATCTCGGACTGGAATCTCTCAGACGATCTGTCCTCTATCTTCATCGAGGCGCACGGGACACCGACAGCCGACCCGATCAAGGACAGGGTTATCATGCTCGATTGGACAAGGGGTGAGTGAGATGACTCGACAACTGAAAACTATCTGTCGATTGCTCGAATGCGACAAGGAAACCAGAGATTGCCTCTGCGATCAATTCTGCGATGAATACTTGGCTGTCATGGAAGCCTTGGAGAAAAACAACATTCCGAGAATGTATGGACATGAAAGCAAGATTTACGGGCCTTTGAAAGAGTTGTCCGTTAAGGATTCAAACATCGGAGGCGATTGAATGAAGAAAGGATTTGGTAACAAAAGGGGAATGATATTGATGAGAAACGAACTCAAGAGATTGGAGAAGGTTGTCCATTCCCGATGCAGAAACGAAAGACATTGGAGGGAGAAGATGAACACGGAAGAAAGAGAATATCGAGGAACTTATCTCATCAAGATTAGGAAAGATGGACGTATTAGGATTCCCGCCGACCTGAAATGGAATCATGGAGATTGGTTGGAACTCACCGCCTATGGATTCAAGGATTCTATTTTCATCACTCACATCAGGAACATTCATGAAGTCAATACTCAGCGATGCATGTGTTGTGGAAGAAACTATCCTGTGAAAAAGGAGTTGTCCATTCCCGATGCAGAAACTAAAGACATTGGAGGGAGAAGATGACCCGCTACATTGAAGCATTCATCTGGACAGATTCGATTGAGGCTTTCCTAAAGGAAAACATCAAGGAAAGTCCAATCCTCAATGTCTGCTCAGGAGCATCTTACTTCGGAGATGTCCAGCTGGAGAAATATTACTTCCCGAAAGATTGGTTCAAGGCTAACGGGTCGAAGGTCAGAGGAGATATGATAAGCCTACCGTTCAAGGATGATGCTTTCGGAGCTGTCTTTTCCGATCCACCTTGGGACGCTTCGATGAAGGAAGTAATCTCAACCTTCTGCGAAGAGGCTCTAAGGGTCGCTCCGATTCTCTATCTCATGTCGCCTTGGCATTGGGGGAGCTCGAGAAGGACTTTTGAGAAGGCTTGGATTCGTGAGTTCCCCGGAATAACGAATACCATTGCGATTATCAAGTATCATCGTAAGGCTGAGTCAGACATTGGAGGGAGAAGATGAACGACGACGAATGCCCTTGTGAAACTTGCGAATTGGCAAGTGATACTGGAGAGACAGAAAGTGATTGCGACGAATATTCAGATTGTCAGGCTTATTGGGATTGGGAAACTGCGAAGCATAAGATGGTATGTCCCGTCTGTAAGAGTGAGATTCTTACTTCTATCATTTCCAATGGCAAGACCATATTTGTTCATGCTCAGAAATTGAATTGCTCGTTGTCCATTCCCGATGCAGGAACGGGCAAGAGCGAAAGCCAGCACGACGACATCAAGGATTGAGAAAATGATAACGCACGATGTCCGCAACGACGACGGGGGAGACAGATGACCGAAGCCGACAGACAGCTCGAATCTCTCCTCAAGGACTCCTGGCTGGTATTCCTGGCAGACGATCAAAACAAAGCCAAATTCTGCTACGCCTTCGAGTCCAAGAGCATCATGCACCCGAAGGGTTACCCCATCTGCCTCCTCAAAAAGAGCTATGCCCTTGAGTCAGCGATTGGCAAGCTGCCAGGAGAGTTCAATAAGCTGGTTCTCCTGCAACTCTCAGGAGGCAACGGGACTAAGGAAAGCCCTGTTGAGATAACCCCTGTCTTTCAGATCAAAGGCCATGCGATCAGGGACATTGCCCCTAAGATTCTCGCATTGGTCGAAGAGTCCAGGCAGACAGGGAGAACGATCAGGGACATTCTCGGGAGGCGTTAAAGATGACCGCCTTATCATTCTCTCAACCACAGTTCGAGATCCAAATTCCTAAAGGTGAAAAGGTCAGGACTACTCGATTACTCGGAAACGGAAAGAGGTATCTGCAATTCTTCCATTCGATGAACGATAAAAAGCCAGTAAGACTCTATTGGAAGCAGAGGACTAAGGACTGTCGGTTGCTTCTCGAAGTTCCGATCATCGAAATGGGAGTTCTGAAATTCGGCGTTGATGATAATTTCCTCCCTCAATATGGAAGTCATTTTATGAATTTCTCTGAGATGGAAAGATACGCTCTGGAAGAGGGGTTCTCCTCATGGAAGGAATTTATTACAGTCATTGAAAAATTACATGGCCCAGATTTCCGAGGTTTCGATTTCTATACTCTGAAATGGAGAACCGAACTCAGCAAGGAGGATTAGATATGGCACTCAATGGACTCCCTCAGGCAGCGAAATGGCAGAAAGCCCTTGAGAAGTTGAGGCATCCAGAGGCTTTTTCCATCCTCGACTTCCTGGACTGTCTCAAGCAGTTCTATCCGCTTAAGCATCTCCCTACTCAGAGGGAGGCCAGCATGATTCTCCTGGCGTATTGTGGGGTCGTTGTCATCAAGATCAAGGTCGATAGGGCTGGAAGGCAGTTCCGGCTTTATCAGTGGAATCACCAGGTGATCGCATGTCGAGAGCATGATGTTCTTGAGGAGGAGTGAAGACGGATGAACAACGACACCCGTAAAATCGCTCTCTATGCCAGAGTCTCAACTGGTGAACTCCCCCGAGCTAAAGGGGAGTCGGATGCAGACTTTGAGAGGAAGCAGAGACAGCACCTTGAGAATCAGATGATCAAGCTGAGGGACTATGCGAAGTTCAGAGAGTGGAGCTGCGACGAATATCAGGAGCATGGTCATGGAGATGACAGCAACAGGCCGATTCTCGCTCAGATCATGCGACAGGTCGAGCAAGGCAGATACAAAGCCCTGGTCGTCTTAAGGTGCGATAGAGCTGCCAGAGACTCCCTCCAGATACACAGATTGTTAAAGAAACTCAAGGATTATCGTGCTGATTTCGTTGCAGCGGAGGAGGGGCTGGACTCCTCAACGGACATGGGGGAGGCGATGATAAAAATATCAGGAATCTTCGGAGAGATGGATCTACGATCTATCAGGAAAAGAGTCCAGGCCGGGATGGACAGGGCCAAGCTTACAGGGACTCGCTCGGGGAAGCCGATAGGGAGGCCGAAGCGATCACTCTCCCCTGTCGCTGTCGCTGAGAAGATCAAGGCGAATCCGGGCATCTCTCAGAGGAGGCTTGCTAAGGAGCTTGGAGTCCCGAGGCAGACCTTGAGGAGATACCTTCACAGCCTCGACCCTGGAATCAAGCAGCTCATAGGTTCGCTGAAAGGAGGTGAATGATGGCAAGCAGTTTCAGCTTTAGAAGATGGAGCCAGATGCAGCCAAAGGAGCAAGCATCAACGGCATTTATCATCGGCTGCGGCTTCGGGCTTCTTATCGGCATCCTGATCGCAATATGATCTTACATCCAAACCTCTTCCTTCTCTTTCTCTCTGAAATCCCTCCTTGAGCATACTTCCCGGGCAATCCTGGTAATGTCCTCAATTTCTCAACAATGTATCTTTTTGAGCATTGTATCATTATTTAGAGCATACATGCACTTATTCGGGACATGGCAGACCTATATTACGGGCTATCGACAATGGGATGGCTTTTCGGTGCAATCGGTGTCGTGTCGTGCCTGGCGGGCATCTACATGAGGGACATCCGGTTGATCATCATCGGAGGTATCTTTTTGGCGGTAACCGTCGTTACCGGGTATCTCGGACTCTGAGCCTGGGAGGTTTTTCTGATGAAAAATCCCCAACAGTCTCAGGTTAAACACTCTAAGCAAATAGTCGTCATCCTGGCGGCTATTTGCGCTCTTTCATTCATAGCCATCTCAGCCAGGATTCCAGTCGAAACGACCCTGGCGCATATCGAGGATGATCAAGGGCTTTTCGTGGCTATCGGTGCTGGTGCTGTAACTGGTGCTATCCTTGCCAGCTGGTTCGATGGCCCTGGTATCGGTGTCGGTGCGCTGATCGGCGGTGCTGCCGGACTCTTCGGCTATCTGATCGGCCAAAGCAGCAATGGTCAGTCTATCAGCGAGACAGCGCAAAAGACTTACGCTGTGGACAATGCGATCACTTTCCATAATCTGCAAAATTTATCTGACAGCAACGCTGCGAATATGAATGTTGCTTTTCCGGCTCAGGCCAACTGGTTCGCCCGTTGCGCTGAGAGTGCTGCTTACGATCTCTGGTATTACCAGGCTTACCACAAATACGATACTGATGGCAATGTCGTAACTGGCGGTTCTCCCACTGGCATCCATCTCCCGTTCATATACAATGCAAGTTGGGTGTTGTCCCGAAGCTCCGTATATAACGGCTCTCAATCTATGCTCTACGCTGCCGAGGGAGGATACAATGCGGTGCTGTCCTCCTATGACACCTTCGCTGCTAATTTCGTCGGAACCTATAACGGCATGAGTTGGGGTTTCGTTCCTGGTGTCGGTAGTGCCCATGCGACTGGCACAAATGCGATCTTCTATCGCTATCTGTGTCAATTCGCTAATACTGCTGGCTCAGGCTACTATGTGATCAATCCGGCTTGCCATCTCTATGTAGCCAATGCGTTCACATCGACAAAGACCTATACGCTGACCCTGACGGCTTACGGGTCGTCATCACCGACCTTCAATGACACATTCACCCTTGCTGCTAATGTCGTGCATGACGTCAATCTGAGTGAGGCTGGAGTCTCTCTTGATAAGTATGTCATCGACCTAAAGACAGGCTCAGCGCATGACGGGATAGTATTCGGTCTTGGCTCTCCTGCTGAAATCTCCCCAGGAACTATAACGCCTGATCTGGTATGCTTCCAGCCAGCATCATGGCCGACCAATACGACTCTGCTTTACCGCTGGAGCGTCTATTACACAGGCGGTGGAACTGCTAAATGGTTCTTCCCCGATTCGACTGGCTTGAATCATCAGTCAAATAGCGTCGTGCCAAAGTTTGAGATCTGTTCAAGCACGGATACCTTCGGCAGCAGCTGTGCAGCCAATCAGACGGCCATCATAACAGGCTCTACCGCTATCCCTGGTGCTTGCTCTCAGCTGAACTCGATGATCACAGCTATCGGCCAGATGTATCAAACGGCCAATACCTTCGGATTGACGGCTTATAACATAGTCAAGAATGGCGGTGGCTCTCCAGTCATCCCTCACCCGAGCATCATATTCCCGCTGCCAGATCAGGTCAAAGGTCTGAGCTGGCAAGCTGCATACGCTATCTATCTGGCATACCTCGAACAGCTGAGCGCATGGTATCTGACGCATGACAATATGACGGTCTCAGATGTCAATATCAGTGCCTCTTCGCTGATGACTTTTGCTGTCGGGAAGATCGTCAAGGTCGATGGCTCGATACTGGCTGACAATACGACTGTATTCATGCCCTTTGTCGATACTGCCAGCTACTATCTCCATACTGGCGGTGGCTATACTGTCGCAGCCAATGTGATGAACCAATCTGCCTTTGTGATCTGTTGGGGCAATGATTCAAATGCCGGGCATGGTTCGGTCTATGCCAGCACTCATTTGAATCTCACCACTGATAACTGGACTACCGGGCGTTGCACCTATATCCAGCTTGCATCGGGCGATACGATCTATCCGATGCAGATTGAATACAACGGCACTATCGTTTCGGGTGTCTGGCTCAATGTTACGAAGCTGAACTATGTCGTGGCCAATATCTCCACTCCCGGCCCTGGCACTCAGCTTGAGACTCCTTACCAGTGGCTCATGGGGCATCTCACCGGGTTCATCTTTGCTGCTGTCGGTGCGATCTGCCTGATAGCTGCTGCATGGATGCGCTCGGCTTCTCTGATCATGTTCGGGCTGGCATTGGTGGCGGTCGGCATCCTCTGGATTCTCTCCGATGCTGGATACTTTAGCGGATTCAACTGGAATCCGTTCTTTGCGATTCGCCCTCAAGTCTCAATGTGGTGGTGGAACTAATGGATTCTAAGAGGAGTAAAGCCCTTTGCACGGCTTTGGCGGTGATCCTCTGAGGCGCCTTTTCCTCGCACTGCTCATCGCGGCGATGTTCGCCATGCCCTTCATCCCCCAGGGCGATCAGGATTCAACGGCTCCGGCGCACATCAGTTATGTCGGCCATGCGACAATATCCATAGTTGGGAATGCTGGATTTCTCGGATTGAACGCTACGACTGGAATATCCTGGGGGAGCGGGACGATCGATGACCCATACATAATCGATGGCTGGAACATCGATGCCTCTGCCGCTCATGGGATCAGGATAATCGACGCGACTTCTTATTTTGAGATAAGAGGCTGTTATGTTCACGACGGCGCTTCGGTATCGATATACAATGGAATTCATCTGAACAATACGACCAACGGAGTTATCAGAAATAATGACTTGGTTGACGATTACTCCGGGATACATCTGGAATCATTCAGTGAGAACAATACGATCTCTTCAAACACATGTTCATTCAATACATTTTCCGGGATAAGGAGTCTGAGATCCAATAGCAGCAGCATTGAGAACAATCTGTGTTTTAACAGCGGTTATGCCAATATCGATTTGGACTCTGCCAGCAATATGACCGTCGCTAACAATACATGCCATGATGGCCCGGTCGGAATCTATCTCGACGATACTTTCACATCGTTGCCGAGATGTTCGATCAATACTGTTATGAACAATACATGCCACTCAAACATCTTCGGCATCTATCTGGATGTTCAGGCACACAATAACACCATCGAATCAAATACTGTTTATTCAAACACCCAATATGGGATTTTCTTTACATACCAGTCGAACCACAATATGATTTCACTGAACAACATCTCCACCAACACGAATCGCGGGATTTTTCTCAACACGGGATGCTATAATAACATTTGTTGGAACAACACACTGACCGATAACAATGGTGGGGGAACCCAAGCGTATGACGACGGGACGAATAACTGGTGGAATACTTCAACCGGATACGGAAACTACTGGTCGGATTGGACGATACCCGCGATACCCGACATCGTATCTCCATTCGGAATACTCGATCTGCCATATATCTTCGGGATCGCACAAGACTACTACCCGCGATACATTCTCATAATCCAGCTGATAGCAGCTTCTCCCCCTCACAGCTTCGCTTGCATTGGCGATCTGTATTATGTCAATGCCTCTATCACTCATGCTTCCTTCTCAGGGCCAGTCATATTCAACCTTACGACTGATGCCTCCTGGCTCAATATAACATGGTCTAATGCCACTGAGGTAAATGTCTCTGGCATAGCTGCGTCTCTTGGAAACTTCAATGCGTCTATCACAGCAAACGATTCATATTCTATCGACTGGCTCAACTGGACTTTCTCGATAACCAGTCTGCATATCGCTTACAACGATTCCCTGGCTGTGGCTTACATCTCAGAGGGGGCAAGCATCTCTGCGGATTCCCCCAGGTATATCAATGCCAGCTATGAGAATGTTACCTGGATGCTCTGGATAGATTCCCCGATCACTCTCACGATCTCCGAGTATAACCTTAGTATTGAGAATGGCATAGCTCTCACCTTCACTGTGAGTGGCTGCTATTGGTTCAACATTACGATCACCGGGGCACTGGATAACTGGTCTTATGAGCAGCTGATTAATGCTTACTTGAACCAAACCTTTGAGACCGATGCCAATGGCACTTTGAACTTCACCTATGGCAACTCCTCCACCACTGAGTTTGTCCTGGTAGCTCAAGCCATAGACGCTCCTATCGGTGGAGATGACAACGAAACAACTTCCCTGGCCCTGACCCCTCCCCTTATTCTCATGGTTGCTGGCGGTGTCATCCTGGTCATCGGCCTTATCGCCTGGAGGCCGGAAATCATTATCATAGGGGGAATCATCTTCGTTATCTTTGCCCTCCTCGGCGGTTATCTTCCAGTGGTGATCTGATTGCCCAAGACCCTTAGCGTGGTCTTGGCAGCAATACTCTTACTCTCCCTCTCTCCTGGGTTCATGCATACAGGAGGGCAGCCTGAGAGCGTTGCTGCCCATTCTGAGTCCGGTTGGAATGATTGGAATAGGACAATGCAGATAGCTTACCCCTTCCAGGATTATATCAACTGGTCGTCTGGCTGGTTTCAATCTCACGATTTCCAAAATCTCCCAAGTCCTCCTTACCCCTGGGAGTGCCTTGATAGTGTCATGCATGGAATTCTTTATGATGATCATGGCAACGATATTAGGATAGGTTTCCAGTTCGACCCTGCTGACCCCGATTATGATTTCGACCAGATATTTTTCACTGAGCATAATCTGACTTTCACAGTAGGCGTTAATACGACATTCCATCAACCAGGATTCTTAGTTGGCCAGCGTCCAGGAGCTTGGGGATTTGGGGGATGGATGCGTGGCAGTGATTTCACTATCCCGATTGATTGGGGATTTTCTTATTGTCCAACTACTATCCAGCATAATGCGAATGAGCTGAATCCTGGTTATGTCAGCGAATTAAATTTTACAGTCTTTCCCTCTGGCTCTTGGAATCCATCTGTCGATAGTCCTGTAATATCTTCCCAACCCACTATGACCGCAACAGTAGGGCAATCCTACCATTATTACCCTGCCAGTGATGACACTATTAATATCTGGTCAGCTCGGTCAGATGCTTCCTGGTTGCGTATGGATCAATACGGATTATACGGGACTCCCTCTGTTGCTGGCATCTATCGGGTGTCCTTAGTGGCCATCAATCAGAATGGAACGGGCTGGCAGAATTTCTCGATCATCGTCAGCCTTGATTCGAGCATCCTTACTGATAACTGGTATTACATCGGCATGGGCGTGGGCGTCATCTTTGCTGCTGTCGGTGTCATATACAGGAATCTTGCTGTCATTGCCATCTGTGCATTTATCCTGATCATCTCTCTCCTGGGCTATCTCTTCGCTACCGCCCCTGTCTTGGATATGATCTCTCCATCCTCCTGGGGTTGGTTGCGTTGAGACCAGCCCACCTGTTGCTTCTCTCCCTGATCGCTCTGAGCATGGTTCTATCGGCCATCCCTGCTGCTGCCGATAGCAGCTCAATCGACCTCAAGAAATACTCTGGCGCGGATTATAAAATCTGGATACCAGATAGGACTATGGTTCAATCTGCCGAGCTTTTCATAATCGTTAATTATGCAAACTCAGACCTCTTCGTCAAGCTGACTGGCATCGAAGATAACTCTACCACTCAGGCAAATAAGACTTACTTCATGGCTACGATAGTCATCAGGGATTGCAGCATCCTGGAGATTCCTTTTCCAGATGTGCAGACGACTTATTTCTTTTCCATCTTGGAGAATAATGTCCCTGTCTTTACAGTTATCTTCTATCGACCCGGCTCTTACCTCCCTCCAGTCCATGATAACCAGTGGACTATCTCCCCCCCTGTCATTCTGCAAGAACCTAAGATTTATCCTCAGTCCTTCCTCGACCTCTTCGCAAAGAACCTCACCTGGGAGCTGATCATCACAGCAACGCTGATTGCTGTGGTTGGCTCTCTCCTCGGGGTCAGTATCAAATCTTGGAGCAAGTTCTTAGTGCCCTGGGATTTCGGCTCTGGAGCTGTCTATACGATCTTGATCACAGACGCTTGGCGTCATTGGTTGCCAATCCTCGGGGAGTTCAACAGGCTATGGTATATCCCCTTCATCATAGGCTACTGGATCGGGTATATCTATTTCCATCTGGACTATTGCATCCCGATCTTGATAGACTCGAAAGAAAAGACTATGGTTCTCGACCCCCTGGTTGTCTATCAGGAGAAGGGCAAGACCTCCTGGTTCATCCAGGAGCAATCATTGAAAGCTCTCTTTGCCAGGATGCTCGGGGTCAAGCATGAGCTGACGGCAGACGGCTCTCTTGAGGCCGACTGGAGGACTTCGAGCAAGAGGCCGTACTTCCCCCGGGTTGTAACTAAGAGCATCTGGATTCAGAGGACTCACACATACCAGGAGGAAGTGAAGATATGGGTATTCACCTTCCAGAAATGGACAACCAAGTTCAGCCTGGCCAATGCCTCCCTCATGCCGAAGTATCTCTGGCTCGATTCATCAAAGGCTTTCGATGAACTGACCCTGAGGCTGCATTGGTCTGAATCTGAGAGAGTGCATCTGAGGCTGACCTATAAGGCCGAGTCTGTCCGATCTGCCGCCGACATGGTGGAGCATAGCATCAGAGTGGCAAGGGAGCAAGCAATCAGGGAATACTTCGAGACCCCCCTTGAACCCTATCAAGAGCCTGATTTGAATGAGCATGAGCTTACCGTCGTTGAGAAGGTCGAGACAGCCCCACAGCAGGGGATAGGCGAGGAGGAGGGGGCCGAGGAGGACAATTCACGGCCCGAGGAGGAAGAGGCTCAGGAACGGCCTCCTAAGGGGTCTAAACAGTCGAATAAGAAAGGGAAGGTGAAAAAGAGCAATGGCAAGCGATAAGGACGCACATTTCATCGATAAGTTCAAGCCCGATGCTTATGTCAAGGAAGGATTGCGGTCAGGAGAGCAATTCCTTCCCACCAAGTCGGCCCTCCAGTTCTATGCCCTCGGGAGGGGGGTTTCTGAGCAAAGGGCAAAGGAAGCCTCTGTTAAGATCAAGCAGCTTGAGCTTAAGGGCTACCGCGTGGACATACCTGACAACGGTTCGGTGGAAGGGCTTCTGTCGATGGTCGAGGCAATGCTTAAGATGCGCAACCTCAGGAAGATGGGCTACCAGCTGCATATCCCGAGGAAGGGCGATATAAACATCATGGCCGAATATGCGATGAACCTCCAGCAGAAATTAGTATCCGAGCAAGCCGTCCAAGTTTTCCTTTCTCTCAAGGTCGATGAAAAGAATTTCTCTAACAAAGCATCAATCGAGCTGATGACCAGGAAGATATTCGATGATAACATGATGCTGGCTGGTGCTATCTCCGAGAAGGTAACGACTGAGGGGGTGAACAGACGAAAGGACACAGATTGATACCGAAGAGGGGCAAGCCCTTGAACCCCCTGATCACATTCGGGACTTTGCTCTGGCTGTCGGGAATCTGCTTCGCAACAGCAGCGATGACTAAAGACTGGATTGCGATTCTCATAGTGTCAGGTGTGCTGGTCGGACTGGCGATCTACGGGAGGCCGAAGAATGAGCCATGACTTCGGGGATAAGCTGGCATACTGCCGGGCCAAAGTCCTGAACCTCAAGCAGATCACTCTTCCCCCTCATGTCAAAGAGGCCCTTGCAGAGCTTGACCACTACCTGGAGAATCTTCTCAAGGAATACCACTTCACCAAGGGGCGGTTGAAATGAAGCAAGCTATCCAGATTTCGGTCAAAATCATTGCACCATCCTTAATCTTATTGCTGCTCGACAGGTCGAAGACGCGCCCGGGAGGCGGGACATGATCAACCGGGCTCCGATCAAGGCGATCTCATTCACATTAATCGCCCTGCTATTGTTGTCCGGTGTCTTGCTCCCGCTCAATGTTTCTGCCACCGATACGAACACTTGGTCTGCCGCCGCGAACAGTTCATGGTCCGTCGATGCGTCGTGGTCGCTCGGGCATGTTCCATTGGCGGCTGAGGCCGTCGTATTCGATGCCACCAGCGTAAAGAACTGCCAGATCGATGTCGATACGAATGCGCTCTATTCATTTAGTATTAATAGCGGTTTTTCAGGTGTGATTTCAAACTCCGCATCATGCGATGTCACCACGACCTCAGACATAACCATCTCTGCCGGGACAGTGACCTCCGTCACTACTGCGGTGTGGACTTGCGGGGGGAACTTCATTCAGACCGGAACGATAACACTAAGCGTTTTCAATCTCGTTATGACGGGTGCAAGTAAGACGCTAGCACTCGCGACTTTTAATGCGATTCGTTCATTGACGATAAACGGAACCGTCACAACGACATCCACCAATATAATGCCGACGGTGATTTTCACAATCGGAGTCGGTGCAAAGTTCACTTACAGCGGTTCAGGAAAACTTTTCATCGGTCTTGCCCTTTGCACATATACCAATCTCGGTATTCTCGAAGGAAGCGGGGTGGTGGATTTCTATCCCACAAATTCAGCCCCGACACTAACCTTCGGAACTGTGAATTGTCCGGTCTTAATAGATTATCCAACCGGTGCTAATCGCATCGTCGCTCTGGGAGCAAATGCGATGCTCGGCTCGACTCTCACAATAAATGATGCTGGCGAGGGACACACCGTCACGCTCTCACACGGCTCCAACTATCAGCTTCAGGTCGCAGGGCTGACGACGGTTTCGACGCGGGCAATTTTGACGCAGGGGACGGGCGCGTGGACTTTCTCTGGAGGATTCACGCAATCGGGCGTCTCAAGCGTATTCAACCAAGGGGGTACGGTATCGGCTGCTACTATCATTCTTTCGGCTGGGATTTACAACGGTAACGGTTATGAGTTGAATGTCTCAGGCAGCCTCGATTCGATTGGTTCGACATTCTCCCCGGGAAATAGTCTTTTGAAGATGACTGGGGCATCTAAAACGCTCAAAACGGCAGCTTCGCTTTATGATCTAACAATCGACTCAGGAGCATCGGTAACGCTGTCTGCCAGCGTGACAGTGACGCATACGCTGACCTTGACGGGTATTTTCGCACCAGCTATCTACACTGTCACCAATACTGGCGGTAATGCGGTAGTTTCAACGGATTTCGCAATATCAACGGCTGCGACATTCATCGCTGGGAATACGATGAGCGTTTCAGGTAATTGGGATTCATCCATTATAACATTCATTCAAGGGAGTTCGCTGGTTACTCTATCAGGAACCTCTAAGACCGTCAAACTCAGTGCTGCTCAGACATTCTATGACCTGACAGTTTCAGGTTCTTACACAGAATCATCGAATATCGCGGTCAGCCATAATCTGATAGTTTCGGGTTCGATATCGCATGGAATTAACTATCTGCTGGCCGTGATTGGCATCACCGTCAATACTGGATCGATGGTTCAAGGCTCTGGACTCTGGGCCTTCACGGGAATTTATTTTCAGTCGGGATATGCGAATTACAGCATGGGCGGCAATGTCAATAGCGGTTCGGTATCGGCCACTGGCGGCACCATGAACCTATGGTATGGGCATACTTGGATCAGCACGGGCGACTGGAATATCAATGGTTCGATCTTCAACCCAGGCCGTTCATCTGTCGTATTGGCCGGGGTTACTAAGACTCTGAAAATAGGGGTCGGCCAATATTTCTATAATCTGACTATCCAAGCAGGTGCCAACTATACTCTGCAATCTGACATCTACATGGTTCACCGATATTTCGAGAACGGCACGGTCATCTACAACGGCTATCAGGTGTTTTACCCGGTCATCCTGATCGCCGATTTTAGCTATACGGTCTTTGTCGGGCTGGTCAATTTCACCGATACATCCGTCGCGGTGTATGGCATATTGAATTGGACATGGACATTCGGCGACGGTGGGTCTGCGTATTCACAGCATCCCGCCCACGATTATTCTGTCACTGGCATCTATACTGTGATTCTTTACATTTACGATCATAATGGGAATATGGCTTTTATGCCTCGAAGCGTGAACATCACCGTGCCAGTTGCGCCGCCGACGCCACTGGCTATCTTGATTGCTGACTTTACTTATATCGTGGTTGTCGGGCATATCAATTTCACAGATGTTTCGATCAGCAATAAGGGCATTATCAATTGGACATGGACATTCGGCGACGGTGGGTCTGCGTATTCACAGCATCCCGCCCACGATTACGCGGCCAGCAATAATTTCACTGTGATTCTCAGGATAGTAGATAATGATACCAATACTGCTGTTCGGCCTCAGACGGTAAGTATCTCGTTGCCTATCACGCCGACATTGCCACCGATGGTTCTGACGGTCATTTT
>Ga0315287_10002968_pt1 | contig 16273 bp, 17 predicted proteins | sample YL17G11_0_MG_FD_205037 | JGI IMG/M metagenome (GOLD analysis project Ga0315287, IMG submission 205037) | Sediment microbial communities from Yellowstone Lake, YNP, Wyoming, USA - YL17G11_0 | ecosystem: Environmental > Aquatic > Freshwater > Lake > Sediment | place: USA: Wyoming | collected... | reverse complement strand
AATATTCTTCCCGCAGGGGAACAAAATCCCCTTTTCTTGACCAGTAAAATCTTTTTCCCCAGACCACCGGAGCATTCGGTTTTGGCAGGGCCTCTATCTTATAAGCGGTAAAATTGTCGATCGCTTCTTCCGCCACGATCCGGTGCTCATAATCTTCCACGATCGAACTTTCCTTCACGATATCATCGTTAGTAAAATCTGATCCCATCCAGGGGGACATCATCATGGAAGGCGGGACCTTGATGATCTTTTCAATTGCGGGCAGATAATTCCACATCTCATTCCCGATCTTTAAAGACCCGATTCCCGCTTCTTTTGCGGGAGAATAAATCCGCACAAAGCTTTTCTTCAATCCCTTATTCCAAATCTTCATTTTGAGGGTCCGCTTAAAATAAGGCGTGGTAATGGTCATTTCAAGATTGCCGCGATTGGTCGCTCCGCGGATAAGCAGATCGGACTTCCTGATGATTTCTTTTGCTGATAATTCCTGTGAAAACGAGGGCGAGGATAAAAATATAACCGCACCAACAACAAATAAATAGGCGATATGTTTATTTTTCATAAACGTTTTTTACGCCTTCATTCTACCTTCTCCCTGCCCTTCTTTCAACCTTCTTACAATCCGGCTCCTGAATCTTTTTTCTCCCGCGATATAACGATCGATCATTCTGGTTAGTGTAAAAGCGAACAGCAGCAAAAGCAGCCCGACCACGACCGAAGCGAATTCAGAGATCAGGCTGCCGAGGACCAATCCGATAAAGAACAATCCAATCGGAACACCGAAAGCGATCAGCGGAAAAAGGGTCATAACCTGCGGGGAAATTTTGACTTCTACCAGATCGCCCGCCTGCGCGCCAATGGTATTCTCGGCCTGATTCATCATCTTCCCGCTCGCGCCGCGGACGCAGGCGCCGCACCGGGAGCAGCCGGAATTGGAAGTAAATTCCACCCAGGCGAGATTATTTTCAATTTTCATCACCCGCCCCTGATCGAGCATTTTTTATTACCTCCAGACAAACCAGATAAAAAGATAGGCCGCGCTGACCGCCACCAGAGTGAACGGCAGGCCGATCCGCATAAAATCACCGAAGCCGACGTTATGCCCCTGTTTTTTGAGGATCCCGCAGGCAACAATATTGGCAGAGGCGCCGATCGGAGTAATGTTCCCGCCCAGGCTGGCGCCGATCAATAAGCCGAAAAGGAAGAGCGAGGGATTGATCCCCAGCTGGGTTGACATAGAAATAGCCACCGGCAGCATGGCCGCTAGGAAAGGGACATTATCGATAAAAGCGGAGAGGAAGACCGATAAAAAAACCACCATGGTATATCCCAGGAAAATATTTTTCCCCACCATCGTAGCCAAATAATTCGAAAAAACACCGATCCAGCCAGTTAGTGTAAGACTGCCGACCAGGATAAAGATTCCCATCAAAAAGAAGGTTGTATCCCAATCGAGTGATTTTATTTTTTTCAAGATCGATCCCTGAAAGATATACTTTGCCCAGAAGAGTGAGAAAATCCCAAAAAGCATACAAATGATGCCGGCGGAATAAGTAAAACCAGTATCAAAAAAAGAAGAAAGCGCCAGGGACACGATCAGGGTAACCAGGATAATGGTCGGGAACCATGATCTTACCTTTTCTACGCGCAGCAGCTCGACCTTTTCTTTTTGTTGCCGGAAAAAATAATACAGCACAAAAAATGAAACCAGCGCCCCCAATTCAACCGCGAAAAAAATGCTCGGCCGGCCGCGGTAAAAAAAGAAATCGCCGAAATTCATGTGCGCAAAACCGCCCAGCAGCATACTGGGCGGGTCGCCGATCAGGGTGGCCGTTCCCTGCAGGTTGCTGGAGACCGCGATCGCGATCATCATATTCATCGGGTTGATCTTCAGTTTTTGCGACAGCGACAGCGCGATCGGGGCAATGATCAATACGGTCGCAACATTTTCCACGAAAGCGGAGATAAAACCGGTCAGCAGGCAGATCAGCAGGATGGCCCAGGCGGTGTTTCTGGCCCGATCAACGATCCGCTCGGCGATATAGGCCGGGACCCGGCTCTCCATAAAAATATCCGCCACCACCAGTGTCCCCACAAATATTCCCATCACGTTCCAGTTAACGGCAAAAAATGCTTCGGGCACAGTAACCACTCCCAGCAGCAACAGCAGCCCCGCTCCGACAACCGCGATCATGGTCCGGCGGGAAGGAAGGACGATAAAAAGCAGATAAGCTAAAACAAATATGGTTATGGCTATTAGTTTATGGTCCATAACTTATCTTAACACTAATCGACCGGCAAAATCCTAACTTTTTTATCGATCATTTTTAGCAGTTCCATCGCCCAGAGCGGAAAGGAAGAAATGATGATCACCAAAAACCAATCATATAGGCCTAAAGGTTCAGTTTTGAATATCACCTGCAAAAATGGCACATACACCACCACCATCTGCAGGAGGAACGAGATGCCGTTGGCAGCGATCAAATTCATATTACTAAAAAAGCCGATCTTAAAAATCGACTGGTGGAAGCTGCGGCAATTAAAGGAATGGAACAATTGGCTGCAGGAGAGAACGATAAAAGCCGCGGTCCGGGCGCGCGTTAAATCGCTTTTTTCGATATAAAGGATATAAGCGAATGCCAGGAGGGAGCAAAAAGCAATAAAGGATCCCTGCCCCAGCATCAACCAGGCCCGCCGGCTGGTTATTACCTTTTCGGCCGGTGGCCGGGGCGGCTTTTTCATGATATCCGGATCGACCGGATCAACCCCCAGCGCCAGCGCCGGCAGCCCATCCGTCACCAGATTGACCCACAGGATCTGGATCGGCATCAGGGGGACCGGCCAGCCGATCAGGGAAGAAACAAACATTACCATTATCTCGCCCGCATTGCAGGAGAGCAGATAATGGATGAATTTTTTGATATTGTCATAGACCCCTCTTCCCTCCTCCACCGCCGCCACGATCGAAGCGAAATTATCATCCGTGATAACCATATCCGAGACTTCTTTGGTAACATCCGTCCCGGTAATGCCCATGGCGATCCCAATATCCGCCTCTTTGACCGCCGGTGCGTCATTGACCCCGTCGCCGGTCATGGCCACGATCTCGCCCTGATGGCGCAGCGCGCGCACGATCCTTAATTTGTGTTCTGGAGAAACCCGGGCATAGACCGGTATGTTCCCCACCATTTCAAGTAGCCTTGAATTTTCGATCTTATCTAGTTCTTCTCCCGCCAGCGCCAGCGAGCCTTCTCCGAATATCCCCAGCTTGCGGGCGATCGCGACCGCGGTATTTTTATGATCGCCCGTGATCATGACGGTTTTGATACCGGCGGTTTTGCATTCATTAACCGCCACCCTGGCCTCTTCGCGGAGAGGATCGATCATACCGACCAGGCCGAGGAAGGTAAGATCCTTTTCGATCGTCTCTGCCTGCATTTTTTCCGGCAGCCCTTCCATTTCCCTATATGCCACCGCCAGGACCCGCAGGGCTCTGCCCGCCAGCTCCGAGTTTATTTTAAGGATCGCCTGCTTTTTATCATCATCCAATCTGACTATTTGCCCATCTTCTATCCTACTCAAACAATCAAACAGCAGAAGATCCGGCGCCCCTTTTATGAAGGCCAGATATTTTCCGTTATGTTTTCTGATGATCGTCATTTTCTTGCGTTCGGGATCAAAGGGGATCTCTTCGACGAAAGAATATTCGTTTTCCAGCTTATCTTTGAACAGGCCGATCTTCGCCGCCGCTACCAGGATCGATCCTTCGGTCGGATCGCCGGTGATCTCTCCCTCCGACAGCTCGGCGCCGTTACACAAAACCCCGCCCTGCATGGTTTTCTCTAGATCCGGCGAAGTCGCGGCTTCGGCCGGCCTTCCTTCGAACCATATATTTCCTTCGGTTTTATAGCCGACACCGGAGACCTCGAACAGCTTTCCGCCGCAGTATATCGCCTGCACGGTCATTTCATTTTTGGTCAGGGTCCCGGTTTTATCCGAACAGATCACGGTCGCGCTCCCCAGGGTCTCGACCGAAGGCAGTTTTCTGATCAGCGCGTGGCGTTTAACCATCCGTTGGACGCCCAAGGCTAAAGCGATGGTGACCACCGCCGGCAATCCTTCCGGAATAGCCGCTACCGCCAGGCTGACCGCGGTAATAAAGACATCCAGGAACTTGCCGCCGCGCAGCACCTCCAATCCAAAAACCAAAGCCACCAGAATAAGACAAAGATAAACGATCCATTTCCCGAATTCTTCCAGCTTTTTCTGCAGCGGGGTAGTTTCCTCCTCGACCTCCTGGATCAGGCCGGCGATCTTTCCCAGTTCGGTCCGCATACCGGTGTCGACTACCAGCCCCCGGGCCTTTCCGACCGCCACCGACGTCCCCATATAGACCATATTGGCCCGGTCCGCCAGGGGGACCTCTTTTTCTTCCAGCGCCAGGATGGTTTTATCCACCGGGACCGATTCGCCGGTTAGGCTGGCTTCGGCAGTTTTAAAATTAGGCGAAGCGTAAATCAGTCGGCTGTCGGCAGGGATGTTATCTCCCGCTTCGATCTCAATAATATCCCCGGCCACAATTTCCTGTGAAGGGATCAGCTTGGTTTTATTATCCCGCCTGACTTTTGAATTGGGGCTGGATAATTTTTTTAAGGCGGCCAGCGATCTTTCGGCCCGGTATTCCTGGAAAAAACCGAGGCATGAATTTAAAATAACGATCGCGATAATGGCAAAAGCGTCGACCCACTCCCGCATGAAGCCCGAAACTACGGCGGCCGCGATCAGCACCCAGATGATAAAATCCTGGAATTGTTCGATAAAGATGGCCAGCGGCCCGCGGCCTTGCTTTGCCTGCAAGCGGTTGAATCCAAATTGGGATAAGCGGCGCGAAGCTTCCGTGGTTGACAAACCGTGTTCCAGATCACTTTCCAGCAGCTCGGCTGCCGCCGACGGGGTTAAAGAATAATAACTATGAGTTGGCATCCTTAAAACGGATAACTAATTAATGCTCTCCTGTTAGTAAACAACTTCTATCCTGGGAGCATATTGTGATTTATCGCTGTATTCCCTGGCCACCAGGTCAAAATCAACCCCAGAATCTCCCCGCGGATCGAGCATGATGCCGTAATTGGCTGCCCCGGCCTGCCAGGCTCGGACCGCTTCGGTAATATCAAAACGATACCATTTGCCCGAGTCCTTATAACCGATCGCGCCTTGCAGAGTCATAGTGGATAGAACTTTATCCGTCCCGGGACGGGTTTTATAGGTCACTTTCATTTCTTCCCAGGGCGAATTTATCTTTTTGGCATCGACTTTGATTGCCGCCGCCGAGCCGGCAAAATCATTATAGACCGCCAGGCTGGCATTTTTGATCTCCTTCGATTTGTTCAGAGTGGAAAGATCAAACTTAAACAGGGCGATCTTTTTATCCGAACCGCCGAAACCCAGGAACATTTTAGGCAAAGTTGTCGGCTCATCCGGATTGGTGATATCCTTCCACCCTCCGCCGTCGCCATAATTCTTATCCGGCCTGAAGGCGTAAACCCAAGTATCGGCAGTAACATTCAGAATTTGGGAACCGGCAGCTGATGTTTCCATTACTTTACCTCCTGAGGCATTAATAGCGGGAGCATTCCCCATACCAAAGACCGGCAGCACTAATGCCAGGGACAACGCTATGAACAAATACTTTTTCATTTTATTCTCCTTAGTAATTTTCCGCCAGGACTTCGTAATAAGCCTGGGGATGGGCGCAGGCCGGGCAGCTTTTGGGAGCTTCTTTCCCCTCGTGGACATAACCGCAATTGCGGCAATGCCATTTGACCGCGGCGTCCTTCTTAAAGACTTTTCCTTCTTTAATATTCTGCAGCAGTTTGCGATAACGTTTCTCATGCTTTTCTTCCACTTCGGCGATCTCTTTATAAACTCTGGCTATCTCTTCAAACCCCTCCTGGCGGGCGATCCCTTCTGCGTCAAGATACAGCTTGCTCCATTCCATTTTTTCTCCGTTGGCCGCTTCTTCCAGATTACAGGCGGTATCACCGATCACCCCGGCCGGATAGGTCGCGGTAATTTCAACGTCCCCACCCTCCAGGAATTTAAAGAAGCGCTTGGCGTGCTCCTTCTCATTTTCCGCCGTTTCTAAAAAGATGCCGGAAATTTGTTCATAGCCTTCCTTTATGGCCTGGGAGGCGAAGAAAGTATAGCGGTTCCTGGCCTGCGATTCGCCGGCAAAAGAGGCCAGCAGATTTTTTTCGGTCTTAGATCCTTTTAAACTTTTCATTTTTTTCTCCTTTTCTATTTATTCACCAGCTCATTAGCCTGGTGCTTTTTCATTATATCATCCGCTAAACGGTCGAGTGAAGCAAAATCCTCCGCTTTGGGATAGCCTTTGGCCATGACCGGCGGAATTAATTCTACCTTTAAATTGGGGATCATGCCAGCCAGGGTTTCGACCTCTTTGCTCATCCAGCCGAAAGATCCGATAATTGAAGCATACTTTAATTTTGGCCTAAGAGCATTGGCCAGATAAGCGGCATAAACCGCGGCTGGATGCGGGCCGACATGCACGGTGGGGGCGCCGATCACGATCGTGGCCGCGTCAACCAGCGCCATGGCCAGCTCTCCGATATCGGTCTTGGGCAGATCGAACGGCTTTACCCCTATTCCCCGTTTGATCAGGGCATCGGTAAAATGTTCGACCATCACCCTGGTGCTGCCGTGCATCGAGACATAAGGGATGACCACTTCATTCTTCACATTATCCGAAACCCATTCGCGATATAAACTAATGATCGAATCGGGGCGGTCATAGATCGGCCCGTGACTGGTAGCTACTATATTAATAGCCAGCTCTTTTATTTTTTCCAAATGGCTGCGGATATTCAAACGGAAAGGCATCATGATCTCGGCATAGTAGCGCTTGGCCGATTCCATGGCCTTAGCTTCTTCCCGCACAAACAGGTCGCTGGTCGAAAGATGCGATCCCAGAAAATCGCAGGTAAAAAGGATCTGATCCTCTTTTAAATAAGTAAACATTGTCTCAGGCCAGTGGACCCAAGGAGCTAAGATAAATTCCAGGGTTTTGTCTCCCAGCGAAATGCTTTCCCGGTCCGCCACCGTCTGGAACTTTTCTTCCGGTACCAGGAGCAGGTCCTTCAGCATATCCTTGCACTTCGTATTGGTCAGGACCTTGGCCATCGGGTAAGCTATCAAAATAAACGGGATCGATCCCGAATGGTCCTGTTCCGCGTGATGCGCCACGACATAATCGATCCGATCGATCCCTAATTCTTTCAGATTGGCAAGCAGGACTTCCACTTTGGTCGGGTCGACCGTATCGATCAGCACGATTTTATCCTTGCCCCGGATCAAATATGAATTATAAGTGGTCCCATCCGGCAGCGGGATCAGCTCATCAAACAATCTGCGGTCCCAATCCTTGGCCCCGACCGAATAAATATTTTCTTTTATTTTCCCTACTACCATTTACTTTGTTTCCTCGAATTGGTCTTTGCCCGCGCCGCAGACCGGGCAAACCCAACCGTCCGGTAAATTTTCAAAAGCCGTTCCCGGAGCGATCCCTCCATCCGGATCTCCCTGTGCCGGATCATAAATATAACCGCAAACCTTACATACATATTTCTTCATCGTCATTTCCCTCCTTTGAACTTCTTGTTTAATATAGGTCGGAGCCGTCGCGGGAGAGGTCCCGCGTTTGATATCATGATAATAAGCGTAGGTCATCGGTTGAGCCGTTGGGATGAGGATCTCCGCCTCTTTTATATTAGCAATAAAAAGGGTGTGGGTCCCCATATCAAGCGTTTGCACTACTTCCGCCTCCAGGTAAGCCAGACTGTGATCAATCACAATTGGCATACCCAGCGACCCGGTTTTGGAATTAACCCCCTCGAATTTATTTATCTCCCGGCCTGATTTAAAGCCGAATTGGCCGATAAAATTGAGCGGGGCGTCCTGGGCCAGAATGGAAACCGAAAACATTTTGCTGGCCTTGATAAATTCATGGGTCAGATTGGCCCGATTGATGCTGACCGCGATGGTCGGCGGATCGGAGGTGATCTGAAAAACGGTATTGGCGATCTGCCCGTTTATTTTGTCTCCTTTTTGGGAAGAGACAATATACATGCCATAGCTTATTTTGTACAAAGTTTCCTGATTCATTTAATTATCCTAACACTTAGGTCAGCCCGAATGGCTGACCTAAGTTATACCATTTAATATTCGATCCCTAGGCTATTTCGATCTTTTTCGAACTCTGCCACAGACCGTGAATGTTGCAATAAGAAGTCGCCAGCAGTGTTCCGGCCTTATCAGTCTTTAAACCACAGGTAATTTCCGCCTGGGTAAGAACTGTGCTAGTGTTCGGTCCCTGGGTCGATGCGCCGTGAGCGGTAAATTCAAATCTCCCTACCTGGGACGGGAACTTCTCACCATCCGGCAAGAAATAGACTTCGCTCCACGCGATATGGTGTTCCGTCGTGTTGGGGTGAGCGATCTCTTTCCCGACCGTTACCGTTATTTTAGAGAATTCTCCCTTTTTAAAACTATCCGCCGACTGGATAACCGGAACGTGTTTCTCGGTTTTCCAATCCGCGCTCTGATACAGATCTTTTAAGTCAACCATTTTTATCCGCCTCCAGGCTTTGATTCTACATTATAACCGGTTCACACTCAATCCTATCCCCGTCCGCATAGAAAACCGCATGGATTTTCCTTTGCTAACTACATTCCGATCAATCCCAGACTGAGAGCCATTATCAGCATCCCTAAAATAAAACCAGTGATGCTTAAATGCTCATGGCCGCAGGCCTGCGACGCAGGGACCAGTTCGTCGATCGAAATAAAAACCATGATGCCGGCCACTGCCGACAGGATGTATCCGAGCAGCGCCGGGCCCAAAAATGGCATAAGGAACAATGCGGCGATCCCCGCTCCGGCCGGTTCGGCCATGCCGGAGAGCGCCGACCACAGGAAGGCCTTCCGGCGGCTTCCGGTTGCGGCATAAACCGGGACCGAAACCGCCAACCCTTCAGGAATATTATGCAGGGCGATCGCGACCGCAATAGCGATACCGACTTTGATATCATGGAGCCCCCCGGCAAATACCGCCAGCCCCTCCGGAAAATTATGTATCCCGATGCCGAGGGCAACGAATAATCCGGTACGGGCTAAATTTTTATTCAAGTGCAATCCACCCGGCACGTTATGTTCGGCCATATAATCATGGGGAATAGCAGCGTCGATTATGAACATCACGATCAGGCCTGTAAAGAAAGCAAAATTAGCCGGGGCAAATCCTACCGCCTGTATGCCGCTCTGGAGCAATTCAATAAAGGATACCAGGATCATGACGCCTGCAGAGAATCCAAGCGCCAGCGCCATAAAGCGCGGGCCGGGCTTCCTGACCACGATCCCGATGAAACTGCCGATGATGGTCGAAAATCCCGCCAGAGCCGAAAGTAGAAGCGCATAACCAATATTCATAATTATTTTTTAGCTAAATACCGGTAAGCCACCAGGCTTGTCCTAGCTAATCTTACCCTAACCTGATTTGATTTTCCACTTCCCCTTCTGTTATCATTCAAATTAAGGAGCGTGCAAAAATGAGCGATTTAAAAGCGGAAACCAAACTGGCGATCGAATTGGAGAAAAAAGGCTATGAATTCTACGCTCAATCCGCCAAGAAGACCAAAAACCAACTGGCCGCTTCGGTCCTGGCCAGCTTGGCTGAGAGGGAAAACCTGCATATCGAGCGGATCACGGAATTCTATCAGAATCTGACGGGCGAAAAACAGCTGCCGGGCGACTGGTTATCCCGGGTCGAGGTAGCGCCCAGCCGGGCTGACTTGCTGAAGCCTATTCTTATGCGGCTGAAAAATGAATTAGACAGAAAAGCTGAAGCCAATGGAGATGTCAATGCGGTCTATTCGGTGGCAGAAGGATTGGAAAGGGACAGCTACACATTGTACGAGAAGCTGGCCGCGGAGAACAGTGATAAACTGCCTAATAAATTCTATTCCGCTCTGGCGCAGGAAGAAAGGGAACACTATTCCATTCTGGACGAAACCCTTTTGTATCTCAATGATCCCGGCGAATGGTACCGGTTAAAGGAACGCTGGATCGTCGAAGGCTGATCAATCGGTCAGCCAGCTGGGAGGTCCTTCTTCGTTATTCTCTTCGGTTTTGGCCGGCTTCGGAATAGAAGATACGGATTTTGGTTTGGCAGCCCTGATCGGCCTGGCGATGGCCACCCTTCTCTCTTTTTTCATCTCGGTTTTGACCGGCTCCGAACCGCTTGCGTTATTGATCAACGACTTGATCTCTTCCGCCTGTTTTACCTGGAAGGCTTTCAGGTCCGACTCCTGTTTTGCTTTTAAGGAATCTAGTTCGGCTTCCAGTTTCGCTCTCCTATCCAGTTCCGCCGCCTGATTGGTGGTTGGTTCCATTACAATCGTTTTATCTGATGCTTCTTCCGACACTTTGGGGATTGCCACCCATTTATCAGTGGCGTAACGCCAGGTATCACCGGTCTCCCGGTCTAGTAGTAGGATGGTCCTGCCTCCCCAACCGAAGAGGCCTTTTCTTTCGGAAAAGATCTGATACTTGTCACTCAAAGCCATGGCCACCGAAACCAGACAAACAGATACCAATAATACAAGCGCTATCTTTTTCATTTTCATACCTCCTGAGGGGAAATAAGCGGTTAATCAGTAGTTAATCAGCTTGATAGATTATACCATCCTCCCCCATCAGGCTTCAACCCCTATTTGACTTCGGGCGAGGCGAGGTCATCAAACGGATTAGTACGAATTGCCAGCGAGAAAAGATAGGGATAATTATTTTTAAGATGCCGCATATAATCGAGCCACTGGGAAACCACCTCGGCATAGGCTCTCTCAATATCGCTCGCGATATGAGCTGCATCAGAGGGGATCAACCGGCTGAGATCCTTGCGGCAGGTAAGCTCCTCCGAAACGTGGAATACTGCCCAGAGCAGATCTGAAAAAGATTCATGCTCAAGCAGGACCTGGTTCTCCAGCAACCGGAGCAGGAATTCTCGCTGGCCGGTCAATAACAAGTTAAGTTTATTTAGGTCGACCTGCTTGAGTTCTATATTATACTTATATCTCCGTAATTCCTGGTTAACTTCGGCAAACTTTTCATCCGACCATCTTCCCTCCACCACTAGCTCTTTTTTTATCTCATCCAGTTTAGGATCAGCATTCGTAAAAATAACCAGTAAACGGTTTCCAACCTGGCCAAAGAATGCGCCTATCACCATATTCATTTTATCCATACGTGACTGTCGCTCGCGGAAAGAGAGCAACTCATGCAAAATCAGGGTCACCAGCAAGACTTCGATCGGCAGAAAGGCCAAATTGAAAAGGAGATAGAACAGAATATTGCGTATGTCTCCAAATAGTGCGAATAAAATTATGTAAAGGAGGAGGGATAACAAGAGCAGCGCCACTCCCATTATAAACTGCCAGCGGGAGATTTTCATCTAGCGTCTATTCCCTCAAAATCCCCAAACAACCGATACAGGTTGATATAATTGGCCAGTAGATCGTCGGAGGAGAGATTGATATAAGTAAAATCTCCTTCATTTACCGCCCGTTTGAGCTTTTGCAGGATCTCGGTTTCCGCAATTATATATTTTCTCATCAAGCTCGATTTATGCCAATCGAAGCCGAACAGGGCGCTGTTAAATTCTGATTTAGCGATCTTGTTCCAGAGGGAGACCTCTCTCTCAACCAGCCATTTTAAATTCTTAATATCCTCGGCTCTTAGCTGGGACGGGTCTTTATCTTTGGTCAGCAATATTATTGCTTCCAGCGGCTGGTTGAATTCGATCAGGTAATCGACATAATACTTAATATTATTTTTCCGGCGCATCTTGAAGAGCAGGTCCTTGACCCCCAATAGTTCCTGGTGCGCGAGCCCCAGATCTTTGCCGCTGCGCGCGATCTTATCCGCCGAAAATATTCGCTGATCCACCAGATCAAAGGTCTGTTTCCAGCTCGGATCCTGCGGTCTAAAATTATAATATTTGATGCTGAAATTTTCCCAGCCCTCCCGCAGGGTTTTAATCGCTTTCTTCGCCGCTTCTCCGCTTCCGGCTTCCGTAATAAACAGCGCAGGGATATAAACTTGGTCAAGACTAATCATTTCATTCTGCAGACTTCTCTGGCCGCAGGCGGAGAGCATTAAAATAGAGATCAGAATAGCAGTTAAAAAAATATTTGTTTTGTTCATGACCTTAATTCCCGCAATTATAACACTCCTTAAGAAAACAATTAAGCATTAAAATCCCGGCACTTCGTTTATAAAAATCAGGTTAAGCCTGCCGGGCTGGGACTCCTTCTTACATATTTTACACAATCTCTTCAACTCCCCGACCAACAGTTGAAACGAAGTAACTGTTAGGATATTCCTTCTTTAAGCTGGAAACAATTTTCTCTCCCAGTTGGGCACTCGAGATTTCGCCAAAAACGCTCGATCCGCTCCCCGACATCTGCGCGCTCAGGCAGCCAGCTTCTAAAAGCCGGTCTTTTATTTTCTGGATGACAGGATATTTTTCGATCACAATCGGTTCCAAATCATTCAATATTTTTAACTTTTGCACTTTAAATTTTAAACTTTCCTCGTCCCAGGCCTCATACGCCCACCTGGTTGAGACTTCGACCTCCGGCACAACTAAAACAAAATATCTGCTTACGCCTTGGTCTTCTGTCCGCTCGACCATCTCTCCCCTCCCCCTCACCCGGCAATTCCCTCCCTGCAGGCAAAATGGGACATCGGAGCCAACCTGCGCTCCGACCGCCAGCAGCTCCTCCGCCTGCAAAATATTTCCCGACATAAGATTTAATCCAAAGATCACCGCTGCCGCATCCGCCGAACCGCCCGCCAGGCCGGCCGCCAGAGGAATATTTTTTTGCAGATCGATCTTCACTCCGCCGCTGGTTTTTCTTCTAGCATTGATGGTTTTAAACATGGCCTGGGCCGCCTTGTAGGCCAGATTTCGGTTATCGGTCGGCAACTGGGCGCCTTGCCTGCCGGCAGGCAGGTTGGAAGTCGTAAGCTGGATACCTTCCGGTATCGTTTCCAGCGAAATCAGGTCGAAGAGGGAAATCGACTGCATGATGGAATCAAGCGCGTGGTAACCATCGGTCCGTTTCCCGAGGATCTTCAAGGAAAGGTTGATCTTGGCGTAAGCTTTGAGCTTTAACACCTATTTTTTTATTTTATTATAAGCCAGGTTGAGCCGTGATTTGAGCCGGGCCGCTTTATTGGGATGAATAATCTTGCGTTCCGCCGCCTTATCCAGCACCGAGATCGCCTTTTTCATTTTCTCTAGCATATCTTTGGCTTGCGCGGTGATCGCCGCCCGGGCGCTCTTTAACATATTCTTGAGGGTTTTCTTTTCCTGCAGGTTGCGGGCGTGCCGCTTCTTATTCTTACGAACGTTCTTTATCCCTTTTCTTTTTTTTTCTTTCTTTTCCGCCATGGCTTTCCTCCTGAATTTAAATTACCGATCTTGTAGCTTTACGGTTGACCGTATACTATTACATGTATACGGTTGACAATATAACATAAAATACATTATCATAGCAAGCAGATTGAGCATCCACGATTGGTTTAAAAATAAAAAGCTGCTGCGCGAAGCCGATTACACCCGCGAAAGACTTGACATCCCCGGCAACCTTTGGGTCAAGTGCTATAAATGTAATCAGGCGCTTTTCGCCAAGGATTTGGATGCAAACCTTAAAGTTTGCCCCAAATGCAATTATCATTTCAAGCTGACCTCCACCGAAAGGATCAAACAGCTGGTGGAGAGTGGTTCATTTGACGAGATCAACCATACCCTGACCTCTAAAAACTTCCTCAACTTTTCCGACTCCAAGTCCTACACCCAGCGGATCGATGATTCGATCCTGAAATCCGGATACAACGATGCCATCGCGACCGGCATCGGTAAGATGGGCGAGGTCGAGGTGGCGCTGGGGATCATGGATTTTTCCTTCATGGGCGGTAGCATGGGTTCGGTGGTGGGAGAAAAATTTACCCGGCTGGTGGAAGCGGCGATCGAAAAAAAGATCCCGGTAATCGTCTTTTCCTCTTCGGGAGGAGCGCGCATGCAGGAGAGCATCATGTCCCTGATGCAGATGGCGAAAACCTCGGCCGCCCTGGGCCGGCTGAGAGAAAACGGGATCCCCTATCTTTCGGTCATGACCGATCCGACGACCGGCGGGGTTTCCGCCAGCTACGCCATGCTGGGCGACGTTAATATCGCCGAACCTGGCGCGCTGATCGGGTTTGCCGGACCGCGCGTGATCGAACAGACTATCCGGCAAAAGCTGCCCCCCGGCTTTCAGCGCTCCGAGTATGTACAGGAACACGGCATGCTGGACGTAGTGGTCGAAAGAAAAAAACTAAAGGAAACCTTGTTGACAATTTTAAGGTTTTTCAGGGATTAATATGGCAAAAGAAAAAAACGGAACTTCTCCGCTGCTCGATTTTGAAAAGCCCCTACTGGAGCTTTACACTAAGATCGAAAAGCTGAAGGAGCTGCAGGAGATCAACAAGATCGATCTCTCGGAAGAGATCAAAATGGTGGAAAGGCGGATCGAAGCTTCGCGCCACGAAATATTTTCTAGTCTCAATCCGATCCAGATCGTCCAGGTGGCGCGTTTTATTCAGCGCCCTACTACGCTTGAATACTTCGATATGATTTTCGAAGACTTCGTGGAGCTGCACGGCGACCGCAATTTTGCCGATGATCCGGCGCTGGTGACCGGCATCGCCAAGCTCGACGGCCGATCGGTAGTCGTGATGGGCCATCAGAAGGGGCACTCGACCAAAGAGAACCTGGCACGCAACTTTGCCATGGCCAATCCCGAGGGTTATCGCAAGGCGCTGCGTTTGATGCGGATGGCGGAACGCTACAATAAACCGATCATCTCGCTGGTCGACACTCCCGGCGCCCATCCGGGGATTGGAGCAGAAGAAAGAGGCCAGGCCGAAGCCATCGCCAAGAATCTAAGGGAAATGGCGGAGCTGACGGTCCCTTTCATCTCCATTATTACCGGTGAAGGCGGCTCCGGCGGCGCGCTCGGCATTGCTATGGGCAACCGGGTTTTAATGCTTGAATTTTCCGTTTACTCGGTGATCTCGCCCGAAGGCTGCGCTTCGATCTTATTCCGCAGCGCGACCCGGGCGAAAGATGCGGCAGTCGCCATGAAAATTACCGCCAAGGACCTGCTTGAATTAGGAGTGATCGATGAGATCATCAAAGAACCGGTGGGCGGCGCGCATCAAGATCCGCCGCTGATGGCCAAGCATTTAAAAGCCGCGATCATCAAGCATTTAACTCCCCTGCTCACCCTCTCCCAGCGCGAGCTGATCGCGGACCGCTACAACAAATACCGCAAGATGGGGATCTTCAACGAATAATATTGAACCGATTTCGGATCATTGAGGCGCGAACTTCATAACCGTGATTTTTCCTGCTTGATTAAGGTCTCTAAAAGCAATATAGGGAATTCCATTAAAGATAGATAGCGAGGTATCTGACACTCCATTCGATGTCCCTCCTGAAGAAAAACCCCGGCTGCCGACATAATCCCAGCTGCTGCCGTTAAACTTCATGAGCGAAGCGCGGCTAAACCCCAGCAGACTATCATCCACATAAGCAACATAGGGGGTATCGTTATCGATCGACAGGGAAACAAATCTCGCCTGTCCGTCAGAGAAACCCGGTTTGCCGACATATTCCCAACTAGTGCCATTAAATTTCATAAGGGTTGCCTCAGAAATTAATTCTTGCTGGCTGGCCGGGTTCGGATAATAATGGTCTTCGGCAAAAGCTACATAAGGAGTACCGTTATAAACATAAAGCGATAGATAGGTCCCCGCTCCGGCCGAAAATGCCGGGCTGCCGACATTTTCCCAGCTGCTCCCGTTATATTTGATGACTGAAACTTCATTGCTGGGATCATGGCGATAAGCCAGGTAAGGTATTCCATTATAAACATAAAGGGAAAAATTATGCTGTGCTTCACTGCCGGAAAAATTCGGAGAGCCGACACTTTCCCAGGTAATCCCATTATATTTAGCTACACAGCCGTTAGAGTTGACAACATCATAATAGGCTAAAAACGGCACACCATTATCGACAAACAGATCGCCGTATCCGGTGCCGCCAGCCGAAAAACCGGGATCGCCGCCGATGCTTTCCCAGCTGCCATTTTCA
>Ga0315287_10002967_pt1 | contig 16274 bp, 10 predicted proteins | sample YL17G11_0_MG_FD_205037 | JGI IMG/M metagenome (GOLD analysis project Ga0315287, IMG submission 205037) | Sediment microbial communities from Yellowstone Lake, YNP, Wyoming, USA - YL17G11_0 | ecosystem: Environmental > Aquatic > Freshwater > Lake > Sediment | place: USA: Wyoming | collected... | reverse complement strand
CGTCGCAATCGCCGGACCTACCGGGTCCGTGCGGCGCCTTCAGCGGTTCAACCGGTTCAGCAACAACGCACGCAGCTCGCGCGCCGTCGCGTCGTCGATGGGTGCAAGCACCCCGCGGCTCGCCTCCGGCATGTGCGCCGCAGTCGTCTCGTCTGCCTCGAACACGTAATGCCGGAAAATCTCGAGCCACGCCTCGCGCTGCACCTTCGGCAGGTCGCGCAGGCTGAGCAGCCCGTGCATCAGTACGTTTGCCGGCGTGTCCATGTAGGCCGGGGACTGCCGCCACCAGTAGTTTACCAGCGCGTTGAAGGCATCGAGCGCCTCGACATGGTGCCACCACATGCTCGGGATGAACACGGCGTCGCCCGGTTCCAGCTCCGCGACCTGCGCGTTCCGCAGGGCGTCGGCGAAGCGCGGAAATGCCTGTAAGTCCGGAGCCGCGAAGTCGACGAGGCTGATCGGCTGGCCCGCCGGCGTCAGGTGCAGCGGCCCCACGTAGAGATTGCGAACCTCGCCGGGCGGGAACAGCGTGAAGCGCCGCCGCCCCGCGACCACGCAGGCGAGGTTGTCGGGCACGTCGTAATGCGCTGCGACCCGCGTCCGGTTGCCGATCCAGATGCTGGCGAGCGCTCGCCGGGCACCAAGGTCGATGTCGTTGTGCTCGCGGAAGCCGGGCAGACAGGTGTCGACGGTGGTCGAACCGACATAGATCGCGGGCGGCGACGCGTCGTGCCGATGCTGCAGCAGGCGGTCGAGCACGACGCCGAGCTTGACCATCACCGGCTGGTAGTTGAATCCCGTGAGGTCATCGTCATAGAAGAAACGGCCATCGATCTCCGGCCCGCCGATCCACGCGCCGACGGTGGCGTCGCGATAGAAGCCGCGCAGGTAATCGACGCCATCCTCCACGGACCGCAGGCCCGCGCGCGCAGCGGGCCAGCCTGCCACCAGGCCCTTCACCAGCAAAGGCTCGCCAGCGGCGATGAACTCGTCCTGCCGCGCCTGCCAGTCCGCGGCGGGCAACTGCCGAACCTTGCGCTCGATCTGCAGCATCAGTCTCGGGTCCGCGCTGCCGCCCGCCTCACCGGCGGAGGCGCCGGTTCTTCCTCTCGATCAGCGCGCGGATGTTCGAGAGGGAGGCGATCACCATGAAAATGGGCAGCAGGTGGCCGTCGCGGTTGAGCGCCTCGAGCCGGCCGCCGTCGAGTGCACCCAGGCGCTCCTCGTTGATGGTGTAGAAGCCGGCCACCCGGTGCTCGGTGCCGTCGTTCAGGCGCACGTCCAGCGCAAAGGATTCGAGCAGTTCGTATTCGAGCAGCGCAGCGACGAAAGCCGGCGTGCTTGCGATGCCCTGGTGAATCGCGCGCAGGATCGAGTTGATCCGCCCTAGGTAATCACTGATTCCGCCGTACTCGAGGAACACGCGTTCGCCTTCGGTCCGGCTGATGCGCGGGCTGTCGAGGTCGACGTGCACCACCATCTGCCGTTCTGCGCCCGCACCGGCCGCGCCCGGCTGGAAACCGATGAGGAACGGCTGGCGCTCGATGGTCATGGGTACATAGGTCGCATCCCAGCCCTGGTCGTCGAGAAACAGGTTCTCCTGGTCACGCAAGCCGAACATCGCGAACGGCTGGAACTGCCCCGAGTCGGCGGCCTTGCGGAAGAAGATCGGGTAGTGGGCCTGCACGCCGCGGAACTCGGCGGGAAACGTCAACGCGCACATGACATCGTCACCGAACTGAGCCGACCGTCGCGTGATGACGCGCAGGTCCTTGTGCTCGACGTTGTTCAGCAGTACGTGCTTGGCCATGGCCACTCCGTCATTCATGCGATCGCGTCAAATCCGCTGCATCCCATGCTGCCCGATCTGCTCGAGCAACACCCGATTCTCGGGCAATCCTGCCAGCAGCCGCTGGGTCAATGCGGCGCTCTCACGGAATAATCCCTCGGCCCGCTCCGCGTCGCCCGACAGCCGCGCGGTGACGCTCGCCGCGGGCCGGAAGCCCATGCCGTAAAGCACGTACTGGTAGCTTGCCGACGGGAAGATCTCGTCCACGCGCGGCAGGTCGTACCGTGACGGCGGATGATGCCGCCAGTACGACAGCAGTTCGCGCAGCCGCTCCGGGATCGTCGCAGGCCCGCAGTTGTCGCGCCAGTACTCCGAGTCCCGGCGACCGGTCAGGACGTAGTGCAGCTTCAGGAAATCGACGATCCGTTCCCAGCGGTAGGCGAAGCTCTCGTTGAAGCGCCGGGCGACGATGTCCATCTCGCCGCGGGTCGCGGGCAACTGGTCGCTGATCATCGCGGCCGACAGCTCGATGAGCGCCAGGGCGGAGGCTTCGAGCGGCTCGATGAAGCCGGCCGCAATCCCCACCGCCACGCAGTTGCGGTGCCAGAATTTCGCGCGATGGCCCGGGCTGAAACCAAGCTTGCGCGGCGATATCGCCGCCGCGGCCGGTGCACCGGCCGACCGCTCGACGTAGCGCCGCAGCGCCTGCTCGGCCTGCTCGTCCGTCGCGTGCGCACTCGAGTACACGTAGCCGACCCCGCGCCGCGTCGGCAACCCGATGTCCCAGATCCAGCCGCACTCCTGCGCGGTCCCGATCGTCTGCGACGCGATCGGGCTGCGCTCGTCCGAGTACGGAACCTGGACGGCCAGCGCCGAGTCGTTGAACAGCACGTCCTTGCGGTGCACGAACGGCACGTCGTAGTGCCGGCCGAGCAGCAGCGACGCGAAGCCGGTGCAATCGATGAAGAGGTCGCCTGCGATACGTCCGTGCTCCCGGGTCTCGAGCGCATCGATGTCGCCGTCATCGCGGGCGACGATCCCGGTGACGTGGTCGAGCACGTGGCGCACACCCAGGCGGGCCGTACAGTGCGCGCGCAGGAATTCACCGAACTTGCCGGCATCGAGGTGGTAGGCATAGTTCGCCACGGCCGCGAATTCCGGCGTTGCGATCTGCTTGGGCGCCCGTCCCAGCCGGCACAGATGTGGCTGGTAGCTCACGAGCTCCGCGAACGGCACGTCTGCATGGCCCGCCTGCCACTGGGCGACGAGGTCCGCCTCGGTATAGCCCTGCGGCAGGGCGAACGGATGGAAATACTGGTCGTCATCGCGGCCCGAAACCCAGCCGACGAACTTCGATCCTTGCTTGAAGGACGCGTCGCAGGCGCGGATGAAGTCGGTCTCCGACACGCCGATCCGGCGCAACGTGTCGCGCATCGACGGCCACGTGCCCTCACCGACGCCGATGGTCCGCACCTCGGGGGACTCGACCACCGTCACCTGCACGCGCCCGGCGTCGGCGGAGCGGTGCCCCGCGGCAATTACGCCCGCCGCCAGCCAGCCAGCCGATCCGCCACCGACCACGACGATGCGCCCGACGATCCCGCTCACGAAGTCACGATCTCGCACTGCATTGGGCGTCTATGGTAACCCCGCGCAGGAACAAAAGAGCCGCTTGGACTCAGCGGCTCTTTCGCCTGCGAGGGTTCGAGACCGGCGCCCCGTCGCAGCGGGGCACCGCCGCGCGCTACTTCCCGAAGGTGTAGCGCGCCCCGATCATGTAGCGCGGGCCCGTCTGGGTGACGAACACGGCCTGCTCGTCGGCCCGTCCATGCAGCCGCTGGATCTCGTCGGTGAGGTTGATGCCCTCCACGAACACGTTGAGACTGTCCGTGATGTTGTAGCCGACGAAGGCGTCGAGCTGTCCGTAGGCATCGGTGTAGAGCGGGTTCGGCCCGTTCCATCCGACGAAGGCGCGCGACGAGAGGAACTCGTCACGCCAGTTGTAGGCGAGGCGTACCTGCCAGCCATGCTTCTCGTAGAAGCCGACCACGTTGGCCGAGTCGCTCAGGCCCTCGATCGCGAACTGGTCGTTGGTCGAGTAGTTGTCGTATTTGCGGTTGGAATCGACCAGCGTAACGTTGGCGCTCGCGCCGAAGCCGCTGTCGCCGAAGATGTGCTGCACGGCGAGTTCCCAGCCGTCCAGCCGAGCCGACTTCTGGTTGGACGGCACGGTGATGTCGAACACCATGGCCGGGTCCTCGCCGGCGATGCCCAGGATGGTCCCGGTGAGGTTGCCGTTGGCGTCGACGCCGGTGACGGTGACCTCGGGCGTATCGCCATAATTCGTGAAGATGTAGTTGCGGATGGCCTTCAGGTCGTTGCCGACCGCCGCCAGCGCCTCCTCGTAGCGCGCGCCCGCACCGGGGTTCGGCAGGTTGAACGGCGTGTCCTGAATCGTGGAGACGCCGACGTAGTTGTCGACGTTCTTGAGGAAGTACGCCACCGATACGTAGCTGCCGGGGGCGTAGTACCACTCTAACGACAGGTCGAAGTTGTCCGAGAGCAGCGGCTCGAGGCCGGGGCTGCCCTGCTGACCGGTACCACCGGTGATGCGCGCCAGCTGCGTGAGCGTCTGCCCGCCCTGGATGTCGCCCCAGCCCGGCCGGCCGATGGTCTGGCTGTAGCTCGCGCGCGCGATCACGTTGTCGACGATCTCGACGTTGAAGTCGAGGCTCGGCAAGACATAGTCGTAGTCGCCCTTGAGCGTCGTGAAACCGGGGTCGCCGAACTGCACCGAGACCTCCGAGTCGCCCGTCCAGAGGAGCCCGGTGGCGGTCGGCACCAGCGCCTTCGAGGTGATGTCGGTCTGCTCGTAGCGCACGCCGAGCGTCAGGTTCGACGGCCGGTCCAGCAGGTCGAACTGCAGCTTGTACTGCAGATAGGCGCTGGTCGTCTCTTCCTCGGCGCGCCGGTCGGTGGTGAAGTCGTTGCTCGGCAGGAACTGCGCGTCCCCGCCGCGAGTCGCTGCTGCGATCGCGCGCACTGTCTCGAAGTCCCAGCGGAAGAACTGGTTGAAGAGGTTCGGGTTGCCGCTGCCGGGCATGTTGTCGAAGTAGGGCCGCACGCTGGTCAACTTCCAGATCTCGTCCGGATAGTCGCTGGCCGAAACGCCCCCCCCGCCCCAGTTGTCCTGCTGCACGTTCGAGAATGCCGAACGGTTGTCGACCTTGGTCAGCATGACGCCGAAATCGAGGCTGGAATCGTCGTTGAAGGCAAACTGGCCGCCCAGCCGCGCCTGCTCGACCTCCGACTTCATGTAGCTGTTGCGGAAGCTCGAGCCGGTGGTCAGCATCATCGAGGGATCGAGCGCGGTCATGCCGGCCGGCAGCTCGATGCTGAGCACCGGGAAGTCGCTGCTGAAATCCGCGGTGGTGGTGCCGCGGCAGAAGCAGGCCGTGCCGAGCGACGAGTTGGTGCCGTACGGGCTGTCCCTGCCGGACTCGGCCGATGAATTGTGGTAGTCGAACTCGAAGCCCAGCCGGTCGGTGGCCTGCCAACCGAGGTTGAAGCCGATCGACTCGTTCTCGTTCTTGGAGCCGTATTCGGCACCCGCCATGGCGATGTCGCTGGTGGCAGAGTTGATGATCTCGGAATAGATGATCGGCGATGCCACCGGGCCGTCTGTCCAGCTCGACACCGAGGGGCCGAAGTTGAACCAGGCCGACAGCTCGTTGCGCTGCTGCTGGAGCTTCAACTCGGAATACGTGTAGTCCAGCGTCGCGGTCACGGATTCGATGGGGCGGAACTGCAGGGTCAGCTGGCCGTTGGTGCGCTCGCGCTGCACCTCGTTGAAGCTGTAGAGCAGGTTCTGCGGCACGGAGTACAGGTCGTCCGGCCCGGGGCGGTTGGTGATGTTCTCCGAGCCGGGCGCACCCGGCAGCGGGATGGTGCCCCAGTTGACCTCGTCGCCCTTGAACCTTGGCCAGCCGTTCGCTACCGCCGCCTGGTTGTAGCCGAGCTCGCGATCCTGGTAGCTACCGGTGATGGCAATGCCGAACTTGCCGTCCGCGAACGTGTCGCTGTAGATGCCCGACACCTCGGGCGTGATCGAATCGCCGCTGTCCGTCGACTCGTCCATCACTCCCTTGACGCCGAAGCTCAGGACCCGCCGCGGGTCATCGAGCGGACGCGTGGTACGGATGTTGACCGTCGCGCCGATGCCGCCCGTGGGAATATCTGCGCGGCTGGTCTTGTAGACGTCGACGCCAGCGACCGCCTCGGACGCGAGGTTGCCGAAGTCGAAGGCGCGCGAATTCGACGCTCTGGTCTCCTCGATCTTGGACGCCGGCATCTGCCGGCCGTTGAGGAGCACGAGGTTGTAGTCCGGGCCCACGCCGCGGACCGTGATTCGGGCGCCCTCGCCGATCGAGCGGTCGATCGAGACGCCCGGGATGCGCTGCAGCGATTCTGCGAGGTTGGTGTCCGGGAACTTGCCGATGTCCTCGGCGCTGATGCTGTCCACGACGCCCCGCGACTCGCGCTTGATGTCCATGGCGGACGTCCAGCTCGCGCGGATGCCGGTGACGACGACCTCCTCGAGCTCCGCGGGTTGCTCTACAGGTTGCTGCTCCTGAGCCCGCGTCAACCCAGGCGCCAGTGTCGAGAGGCCGAGGGCCAGTGCGATCCCCTGCGCAAGAGGCGTCTTCTGAAAGGCCGGCTTGTACATTCAAAACCCCCAGTTTGGATTTCCGTCCGAGACCGCCAGCTGCCCTGGCTCGAATCGCCCATCGGCTCTGTTCATTCCCGCAGGCATTCCGCTTTCCCACCGCGGGACGGCTCAGGCTGACAGCGCTGTCAGGTACCCTTATAATTTGGAATGACACCGCTGTCAACAGGATTGAATGTCATTTAGAATCGCATCCGCCCATGCCGCTCAAACAGGTCAGGAATGCCTTCACTACCTGTTTTTCTTCAAGAGCAAAGAGGGGGCCCTGATGTCGCTCGACGTCCACCGCACCATGCGGATTGATCCAAGACGCATTCGATCGGCCTGGGAGGGCCGTATTTCGGGCTGCCTGCTGGGCAAGCCGCTCGAAGTGCTCTCGTTTCAGCGAGGGCTTCGCGGAGTCGAGGAATACCTGCGGACGGCCGGCGCAGTGCCGCTGCGCAACTATGTGCCAATGGTCGAGGGGACGCTGGTGGCCAGCACCGGCCGCGACTGCTGCCTTGATCGCATCGTTCGCGCCGAGCCCGACGACGACATCAATTACACCTTGCTGGCATTGATCCTGCTCGAGGAGCGCGGTGTCGGATTGGAGACGGCCGACGTGGCGCGCGCCTGGCTACGGCTGTTGCCTGCAGGCGGCACCTGGACCGCCGAGCGTGAGGCGTACCGGGTTCTTCTGAGCAAGATGGCGGAGCAGTTCGTCAACGGGGATAAGCCCGGCTTCGACCTGGCCGAGTGCTCGGACAACGAATTCAACGAGTGGATCGGGGCGCAGATCCGCGCCGACCTGTACGGCTGGGTCTGCCCGGGCCGGCCATCGCTCGCCGCAGCACTCGCGCGCCAGGACGCGTCGCTTTCGCATCGCGGCGAGGGCGTCCACGCCGCCGCCTTCATCGCTGCCCTGGCTGCGGCGATACCCGCCTCGGACGATATCGATGCGGCAATGGATCGCGCACTCGAGGAAATTCCCGGGAATAGCCTGGCGGCCGCCGCCGTGCGTTTCGGCCGCTCGGTTGCCGGATCACCGGATGCCGTCACTCGCCTTCATCAGCAATATGCAGGCCTCTCGCCCGTGCATGCGATCAATAACCTGGCCCTGGTCGTGTGGGCGATTTGCTCGTGCGGTGGCGACTTTTCGGCAGCCATCGGCGACGCCGTCACGGCGGGATGGGATACCGACTGCAATGGCGCGACGGTGGGCGGTCTCTGCGGGCTCATGGGCGTGACGATTCCCGATCACTGGACCCGGCCCTGGAACGGCCGGATCGCGGTCGGGCTGGCCGGCCATTCGGAGCTGCGACTCGACGACGTGCTCGAACGCACGGTCGCGGTTGCCCGGAGAATTGCATGATGGATTCACGCTGTTCGAGAGCTCCGGCCACAGGCGCGTCCGCCGCCGGTCGCCCCAGGATCGCCGTGACGGCCTGCTGCAGCCTCATGCTCGCCATGGCAATGCAGATCGCGGTCGTACCGTGGGCGTCTGCCAATGAGAACCACGTCGCGGACCGAACGGAGTATCGGGCGCCCCGGGCCGCGTCGGCCCCGGTCATCGACGCCATTGCCGCAGAGGCGATATGGGATGCTGCCCGCTGGCAGGAAATCGATCAGCTTTGGCTGGGACCGGAATACCGGGATTCCGATTTTCACGGACGTTTCAAGGTCGTCTGGACTCCGCAGAAGATCTACGTCCTGGTCGAGCTCGTCGACGACATCCTGTTCGACAGTCACCGTGATCCGCTGGTGCAGTACTGGGACGACGACTGTCTCGAGATCTTCGTAGACGAGGATTTCTCGGGCGGCGATCACCAGTACAACCACAATGCCTTCGCCTACCACGTGTCGCTCGACAATCAGGCCATCGACATCGGCACCGACAGGCAGCCCCGCAGCTACTCGGATCATGTTCAAAGTCGCTGGAAACAGCGCGGCAACACGATCGTCTGGGAGCTCGCCATCGACATCCATTCGGACCAGTACCAGGACGGGTCACCCGTCAATCAGCCGGTCCGGCTGTCGGCCGGCAAGGCCATCGGCCTCATGCTGGCGTATTGCGACAACGACGGCAGCGCACTCCGTGAGAACTTTGTTGGCTCCGAGTCCGTGCCCTTCGGCAAGAAGGATCGCGGGTGGATCGACGCGGGCCTGTTCGGCAAGGTCCTGCTGGAAGCATCCCCATGAGTGCGGGGGAAAGCAGAAATGCGCCTGGAATGGCATGTCCGGATCCGGTCGCGGGAGGATTCGTCGACGCCGATGGCGAGCGGTACTACGTCATTCGAAATGTCGACAGGATCCCGCCGTTCTTCATCAGCGTCATTTCCAGCGCCGATCACTGGCTGTTCGTTTCGTCGTCCGGAGGCCTGACCGCCGGCCGGGTTTCGCCTGAAACCGCCTTGTTTCCCTACCTTCCCGTCGACCGGATTCACGAGAGCCATCCCCACACCGGCAGCAAGACCATCCTGCGGGTCGGCCCTCAAGGAAGGAAGGTCACCTGGGAGCCGTTCAACCGGGAACACGACGGCCGCTTCGTGACCAGTCGCAATCTCTACAAGAGCGTGCTGGGCAACAAGCTCTGCTTCGAGGAGGTCAATCATGACCTCGCCCTCGCCTTCCGCTACACCTGGGCCACAAGCGACCGGCATGGCTTCGTGCGCCTGTGCGAGCTGCAGAACCTCGGGGACGAGCCGTTGCCGGTCGATCTCGTCGATGGCCTGCAGAACATCCTGCCTGCGGGCACGCCGTCGCCCGTCCAGGCGAATTCGAGCAACCTCGTCGACGCGTACAAGTGGACCGAACTCGACGCGGGTACCGGGCTGGCGATGTACGCGCTTTACTCCGGGATATCGGATCGCGCCGAACCGTGTGAATCCCTCCGGGCCAATGTCGTCTACGGCCTCGGCCTGGACGCGCCCACGGTGCTGCTCTCGTCGCTGCAACTCAACGATTTTCGCCTCGGCAAACCCGTGGTTCGGGAAGACCGCAAGCGCGGCATCCGCGGCGCCTATTTCCTGGGAGCCAACCTCGTGCTTCCGCGCCGCGAGTCGCAACGATGGCAGATCGTGGCCGATATCGAGCGAACCCAAGGGCAGGTCCTCGATCTCATCCGGCACCTCGCGGCTCCGGCCGATGCGGCACTGGCTGTGGCGCGCTCCGTCGATGCGGGCTGCGACGAACTGGCGCGCATCATGGCCGCCGCAGACGGGTTCCAGTCCGCTGCCGAGGAGTCCGTGACGGCGCATCACTACGCCAACGTACTGTTCAATGTCCTGCGCGGCGGAATTTTCCACGACCAGTACAGGGTATCAGCCGCCGATTTCGCCAAGAACGTCCGCCATTTCAATACGAGCGTTTACGAACGTCACCGCGGGCTGCTGGACGGCCTCCACGAGACGCTGGCGGTGGAGGAGCTGCTGTCAGCCGTGCAACGGACCGGCGACCCGCAGCTGGAAAGGCTCTGTTACGAGTACCTTCCGATTACCTTCGGTCGCCGTCATGGCGATCCGAGCCGCCCGTGGAACAGGTTCGCGATCAAGCTGAAGGACGCTCGCGGTGAACGGTTGTTGTCCTATGAAGGCAACTGGCGGGACATCTTCCAGAACTGGGAGGCGCTGACCTTCAGTTTCCCGGAGTTCATCGAGTACGTCGTCGCCAAATTCGTCAACGCTTCGACCGTGGATGGATACAACCCATATCGCATAACCCGCGAAGGAATCGACTGGGAACTCGAGGAACCGGGCAATCCATGGAGTCACATCGGCTACTGGGGCGACCACCAGATCATCTACCTGCTGAAATTCCTGGAACTCTCCAGGCGGTTTCATCCGGCCCGCCTCAGCGAGCTTCTGCACCGACCCATATTCAGCTATGCGAACGTGCCCTATCGGATCAGGAGCTTCGCCGAGCTCGTCGCGGACCCGAAGAGAACCGTGGACTATGACTGCGCACTCGCAGCTCGAATAGCGGATCGCGTCGCCGCGATCGGCGCAGACGGAAAGCTGGTTCTCGAACGCGGCGGAGACGTCTACCAGGTCAATCTGCTGGAGAAGCTGCTGGTGCCCTTGTTGGCCAAGCTCGGGAATCTCGTGGTCGATGGCGGGATCTGGCTCAACACGCAGCGACCGGAGTGGAACGACGCGAATAACGCCCTGGTCGGCCATGGTGTCTCGATGGTCACGCTGTACTACATGCGCCGATACGTGCGCTTCCTGCAGGAACTGCTGGCCGGGGAACCGGGACCTGTCGAGTTGTCAGTAGAAGTCGGCGAATGGCTGGCCGACACGTCCGCCGCGCTCGCAAACATCCGCCCGTTCCTGGGGAAGGACCCGATCGGCCCGGACCAGCGGTGGCACTCGATGAAGGAGCTGGGCCTGGCGGCGAGCCGCTATAGGCTGTCGGTGTACCGCGACCATCCCTTTTCCGGGAAGGTGGAACGACCGCTCGGGCCGGTCTTGGACCTGCTTGAAGACGCCCTCGCGGCGATCGACCACAGCATCCGCAGCAACCGTCGCGAGAATGGCGTTTACAACGCGTACAACCTGCTGGACCTGAGAGGCGACGAGGTCGGCGTCGACGCGCTCTATCTCATGCTCGAGGGGCAGGTCGCCGCCCTCAGCTCCGGCGCGATCGCTCCGCAAGCGGCCGCAGCGCTGGTAGAGACCCTGTTCGAGAGCGACATCTACCGGGCCGACCAGCGGTCCTTCATGCTGTATCCCGACCGCCCGCTGCCGGGCTTTCTCGAGAAGAACCGCATCCCTGCCGACAGAGTCGAGGAAATTGTCCTGCTGCGGCGCATGACCGCTGCAAACGATGACCGGATTGTCTCGCGCGACGTCAACGGCTGCTATCGCTTCAATGCCGATTTCACGAACGTCGGCGATCTGGATGCCCGGCTCGATGCTTTGTCCGGACTCTACGGCGACGACATCGGGGCCTCACGCGAGTCGCTGCGCGCCCTGTATGAACAGGTTTTCAGGCACCGCGAGTTCACCGGTCGTTCCGGCAGCATGTTCGGCTTCGAGGGCCTCGGTTGCATCTACTGGCACATGGTGTCGAAGCTGCTCCTCGCGCTACAGGAGAATTTCTTCGCGGCGCTCGATGGCAATGCCGGGGCCGAGGTCTGCCAGCGTCTCGGCGGCTTGTACTACCGGGTCCGCGAAGGCATCGGCTTCAACAAGACGCCGGCCGAGTATGGCGCCTTCCCGACCGACCCCTATTCGCACACGCCCGGGCACGGCGGCGCCCAACAGCCCGGTATGACCGGGCAGGTCAAGGAAGAGGTGTTGTCCCGCTTTGGCGAACTGGGTCTGCGCGTCGCGGGCGGCGCCATTCGCTTCGACCCGAGGCTGCTGCGCACCTGCGAATTTCCGTCCGCCACTCGCCGGTTCCGCTTCCTCGATGTCCACGGCCAGTGGCAGGAACTGACGGTTCCCGCGTCGGGGCTGGCCTTCACCTGGTGCCAGGTCCCGATCGTTTATCGCTTGCGCCGCGAAGGCCGTCCGGCGTTGACAATTACGCTGCAGGACGGCAGCACCCAGACCCTGCCGCAGCTGTCGCTGCCGCCGGAATTGAGTTCGGAACTTGTCCGGCGCAGCGGCCACATACGCCAGATTTCGCTGGATTTCCCGAGGGAAGCGCTGCTGGGAGCCTGACCGCGCTGACAACTGTGACTGTAATTAACGTACGATTTGCGTCCAGGATTCATACAGCTACAAGAACCGAATCAGATGCCAAGAGCGACCATAGACGACGTTGCAGATCTCGCCGGATTATCGATCAAGACGGTCTCACGTGTCGTCAACCAGGAACCCAACGTTCGTGACGCGACCCGCGCGAAGGTCGAGAGGGCGATCGCCGAGCTGAATTACCACCCCAACCTGTCGGCACGGAATCTCGCGAGCCAGCGTGCCCGCCTGATCGCGCTGATCTACGACGATCCCAGCGCCTATGAGATTCCGAGCTCTGGTTACGTCATCCGGATGCAGGCGGGTGCCCTGTCGGCGTGCCGGTCCGCGGACTTTAGGCTCGTCATCCAGCCGTGCAACTATCGCAGCGAGTCTATCTGCGCAGAGCTGAAAGTGATTATCGAACACGCCCGGCCACACGGAATCGTGCTGGCCGCGCCTTTGTCGAACATGCCGCGGATCGTCCGCGCGATCGTCGCGACCGGGACACCGATGGTCCGTCTTTCGCCGGGTACGCAGGGCGGCAAGCAGTACTCGGTAGCAACGAATGATCGGGAGATCAGCGCAGAGATGACCCGCTACCTCGGATCCCTGGGACACCGGAAGATCGCCTTCATCAAAGGGCATTCCAGCCACAAGGCCGTCGCAAACCGCTATCTCGGGTACCTGGATGGCCTGAAACAAAGCGGCCTGGATTTTGCGGAACGGTTCGTCGAGAACGGTGACAACTCGTTTGGTACCGGCGAGGCCGCGGGTGACAGGCTCATGAAACTCAAAGATCCGCCGACCGCAATTTTCGCGGCCAACGACGACATGGCGGCCGGCGTCATCCGTGCGGCCGCGCTACTCGGAGTCGATGTACCCGGCCAGTTGTCCGTTGCGGGCTGCGATGACATTTCACTCGCCCGCCAGCTGTGCCCGACGCTCACGACTATTCGGCAACCGCTGTCGAGCATGGCCGAGCGCGCAGCGCTGGTGCTGATCGGCAATTCCGGCAAGGACTCGCCGCCGCGGGGAGCAGAAATCGTCCCTGCCGCGATCGTGGTCCGGGAGTCCACCGGGCCGGCACCCGGCTGACGCGCGGCCGCGAAGATCCTGAGACGACCCGACGCTCAGTGCTCGCCCGAAAGGACGCTCACGCAGGCAACTTCCATCGTCACCGGGACCACGGTGCTGGCGACCGGCGACCCCGGTGTCATCACTTCAATCCCAGTTTTGGTGTTCGATCGACATTGAACAGGCCCCAGTGCTTTTCAGCACCGCGCGGATCCTGCGAGTCGCCTTTCCATGGCTCGTCGAACGCTTCGAAGAAGAACACGGTCGTGTTGGTCGCGGCCGCCCACTGCCGCAGCTCGTCGTAGTGGCGCGCCTGGTTGGCCTCGTTGGCCCGGTCACCGAACTCGCTGGCGATCGTCGGCCACCCGGCTTCCAGGACCGCGATCGGCCTGCCGGGCAGGGCGGCACGCACTGACTCGATGTTTTCCACGGTGTAGGCCAGTGCCTCGTCGATCGTCTTGCCCTCCCAGACGGGATAGGTGTGCACGCCCAGGAAGTCGACCTCCGCGGCCAGCGGTGCGCCATGCTGTGCCCACCAGCGATAGTTGTCGGCCACCGTCACCGGCTGGTCGACGGCCGCCCTCACGCGGCGCACGTAGGCAATGACTTTCTCGAGCGGCACCATGTGGTCGTTCCAGTCGACCAGCGCCTCGTTGCCGACATTGACGGCGACCACGATGTCGCCGAACTGCCGCGCAAGTCCGATTCCACGCTCGAGTTCGGCGTCGTTCTTCCGGGCATTGGCCGCGAGCGTCTCTTCGGGAATGGGCTCCTTGAGCCAGGGACAGCCTGCGTGATTGCTGAACTCGGCGTCGAGCCAGATGCCCAGCAGGACCTTCATCGGCAGATCGTGCTTGCGAATCAGCTCGAGCGTGGTCCGCGTATTGTCGCCGGAGTCATACAAGCGAATCAGCCGGAAGCCGTGCCGGACCAGGATTTCGAGATCCTCGAGCACCTCGTGATCGCCTGGATTCGCCGCGCCACTGCCGCGATCCGGATGCTGGCCCTGGCGGAACCCCGAATAGCTCACGGCCATCACCTCTCCGGCCAGCAATGCGCCGGGGGCTTGCCTCGTGGCATGGGTCGCAACCGGCAAGGCCGGCTCATCCGCTCGGCTGCAGCCTGCGCTTGCGGCGAGAACGACGAATGCGAGAAGTCGGCCTGGATTCATCGCCTCTCCCCAGGCTGGACAAGGAACGGGCGGCCTCCCATGTCAGCTCTTGACGAGCGCCGTCTCCAGTTCCTCGAGCGAACGGCCCTTTGTTTCCGGAAGAATGCGCATGACGAAGACCAGTCCAATCAACGCCAACAGGCCGTAAATCAGGAACGTCGCGGAATTTCCCAGCGTCTCGAGCTGCCACGGGAAGATGAGCGTCACCAGGAAGGCAATCGCGGAGTTGATCAGGCCGACGAAGGATATGGCCAGGCCACGAACCCGGTTGGGAAACAGCTCGGAAAACAGGACCCACATGACCGGCCCGATCGAAACGGCGAAGCTCGCGACAAAGCCAAGTATGGCGAAGAGAATGAGCACCGGATTCATCGCGATGGCGCTGCTGACGAGCTGCGGCTCGAATTGCCGGTAGACATCCTGGCCGACGGCACGCGAGACGGCCTCGCGGAATCCGGTATCGCTGTCGTACGTCTTGTCGACCAGGGTGGAGAGCTGTTGGTGGTCAATGTTCGCCGGAAGACCCGCGATCGCTTCCCGGTCGAGCGTGTAGGTTGCCGACCCGAATCCGTAGGCGAGCAGCAACATGCTGACGGCGATTCCGGAGAGGCCGAAACCAAGCAGCGGCCGTCGCCCGAAGCGGTCAATGAGCGCCATCGCGACCACGGTGAAGACCAGGTTGACCAGTCCGACGAAGACCGCCTGCATGAACGCCGCGTTGGTCCCGATGCCGGACTGCTCGAAGATCATTGGCGCGTAGAAGAACACCGAGTTGATGCCGGTGATCTGCTGCAATATCCCGACGGAGATGCCGATGGTCATGACCAGCCTCAGCGACGGATGGCCCAGGGCGCGCCAGGAAACCTGGCCAAGTCTTGCCTCCGCCTCGATGCTGTCCTTGACTGCCCGCAGGTCGCGGTCCGCCTGACCGGCATTGCTTACGCGGCTCAGGACCTCGCGCGCCTCGTCGTCGCGCCCGTGCATGGCGAGCCAGCGCGGGCTCTCCGGGACGAATGACAGTGCAAGGAAATACAGGATGGCAGGCAACGTCTCGATGCCGAGCATCCAGCGCCAGTTCCAATCGCCCAGGCGCAGCGTCTCTGCCCATGCGGCCGGCGATTCGCCGAGCGTCAGGATGAGGTAATTGCTGAAAAACGCCGTGGAGATGCCGACGACGATATTGAGCTGGTTGAAGGAGACCAGGCGGCCGCGCGACGCCGGAGGCGCCATCTCGGCGATGTACATCGGCGCGATGATCAGTGCGGCCCCGACCCCGAGGCCGCCGATCATGCGCGCGATCACGAGCGTCACGAACCCGGGGGCGACGGCGGAGGCGATCCCGGACACCGCGAACAGTAACGCCGCAATCTTCAGGACCGGCCGCCGCCCGATGCGGTCGCTCAACGGGCCGGACAACATCATGCCCAGCGTCGCCGTCAGCGCCAGCGAGGAGACCGCCCAGCCCACCTCGATCGGGGTGAGGGCGAACTCGCCTTCGATGAAGCCGACGACGCCGGATATCACGGATGCGTCGAAGCCCATCAGGAAGCCGCCGAGCGCGACGATCAGCGCCGTGGTGGTCATGAACCCCGTCGGTTTTTCCATCGCGCGTCTTCCCTTCCCCGATCAGCCGGCTCAGATGATGCGGAACCCGGTGCGGACGCCGGCCTCGGGCCTGCCACCGACCCAGCGATGAAAAACCGTATCTAACAAGGTTTGACAGCGCTGTCAACATCGGTGACGATGGCCCGCGATGGACCACTACAAGACGGCGCCCGAGGACCGGATACCGTTTCATCTGAAGCTGGTGTACGGACTGGGCGCGTTCGTCAACAACCTGCTCGCCGCGGCGAG
>Ga0315287_10002964_pt1 | contig 16277 bp, 18 predicted proteins | sample YL17G11_0_MG_FD_205037 | JGI IMG/M metagenome (GOLD analysis project Ga0315287, IMG submission 205037) | Sediment microbial communities from Yellowstone Lake, YNP, Wyoming, USA - YL17G11_0 | ecosystem: Environmental > Aquatic > Freshwater > Lake > Sediment | place: USA: Wyoming | collected... | reverse complement strand
CCCACGTCTTCGTGAACGGCAGACACGTCGTGCGGGATGGTGCGCACACCGGCGCGCGGCCGGGTCGCACGCTGCGCCGGTCGTAGCACTGCTTGCTGTGGGTTCTTCTCACGCTGCTCGCCGCGACGGTGCAGGCGATACGCAATGCGCTCTCGCGACAACTCGTCGGCCAGGTCTCCCCGGCGCTGACGGCCTGGTCGCGCTTCGCGTTCAACCTGCCGTTCTCCGCCGCGCTGGCGCTCGGGCTCGCGCTTTGGCACGGCGCGCCGCATCTCTCGACTGCGTTCTTTGCGTGGGCGCTGGTGGGTGCGGTGACACAACTGCTCGCGAACTTCGCGCTGGTCGCGGCCTTCCAGGTGTCGTCCTTCTCACAGTCGGTCGCGCTGCACAAGCTCGAGACGGTGTTCGGTGCGGCGGTCGGGCTCGCGCTCTTCGGCGAGGTCCCCACGCTGCTCGGCTGGGCCGGCATCCTGCTGTCGACGTTCGGCGTGTTGCTGATGAATCTCGCGCGGCCAGATGACGATGGCATCGGGTGGCGACGCATGTTCGTACTCGACCGCGGCTCGATCTATGCGCTGATCTGCGCGGCGCTCTTCGCGTTCACGTCGTTTTTCTTCAAGGAAGCAATCGAGCACCTGGTGGCGATCAATCCGCCACTCGCGGGCGGCCGCTTCCAGCCCGCGGCGCACACGGTCTTCCACGTCGCGTGGATGCAGGTCGCGATGGCGACGCCCGCGGTCGCGTGGATGCGCCCGGGCGAACTGCGCCGCACCGCTGCGCTCTGGCGCACGATGCTCGGCATTGGCATCACCGGTTTCGTCGGCAGCCTGTGCTGGTTCTGGGCTTTTGGTCTGACGTTGGTCGCGTACGTGCGCGCCGTCGGTCAACTCGAAGCGCCGATCTCGATCGCGATCTCGGCGCTCTGGTTCCACGAACGCGGCCTCGCGCGCCAGATCCCCGCTGTCGCCGCCATCGTCGGCGGCGTCGCGCTGATCCTGCTCGGCTAGGACGAGGGATCGAGCCGGATCGGGGTGGCGTCGTCGCGGCCGAAGAGGGCGCCGATGTAGCGATCGGCGATGCCGTACTTGGCGAGGAAGAGCGCGTTGATGCGATCGCGCTCGGAAGGCTGGGGAACGGCGGTGAAGGTGGCCCGCTGACCGCCGCGTTCCACATCGACCTGCGATCGCTCGGTGAGGCGCGACAACCATCCCGACTTGGGGTCGCCAGCGCGCAGCCACGCGTGGCCGTCCGCGTCGACGACCCAGATGCGCGTCTCGTGGACGGCGCCGGCGGCGTCGGTCGTGCGCAGCGTGACGATCTCGCCGCCCTTTTCGGAGGCGATGAACGAGAGACCGAATACGAAGACCGCGAGACCCAGGGCGAGACCCGCGATGATGGCGATGCGGCGAAGCATGGCGTTCCTCCCGGGCGGCGCGGGCGCAGCCTATCGCGGAATGCGTCGAGAAGCGCTCGGCGCGCCCCGCTCGACGCGCCCAAGGTCGATCTGTAACGTGTTTCAATTCGGAGGAGACGCGTGGCGGACGGCGCGACGACCGCTGGCAGAGTGGGGTTGGTCGACGGAAAGGTCGCGTTGGTGACGGGCGGCGCGTCCGGCATCGGGCGCGCGACCGCGCTGACGCTGGCGCGCGAGGGCGCTCGCGTATTGGTCGCAGATCGGGATGGTGCGGGAGCGGAGGCGGTTGCGAAGGCGATCGCCGAACAAGGCGGTGAGGCGCGCGCGATCACGACCGACGTCGCGCGGCCCGAGCAGGTCGAAGCGATGGTGCGCGCGGCCATCGACGCATTCGGCCGCCTCGACTGCGCGGTCAACGGCGCTGGCATCCTCGCCACGCCGGCGCTGCTCCACGACCTCGCACTCGACCAGTGGGAGCGGACCCTGGCGGTGAACCTGACGGGCGTCTTCTTGTGTCTGCAGCAGGAACTGCGCGTGATGCGCGCGCAGCGAGCGGGCTCGATCGTGAACGTCTCCTCCGGCGGCGGCGTGCTCGGCACACCGGCGCTCGGTCACTACTGTGCGTCGAAGCACGGCGTGCTCGGTCTCACGAAGACGGCGGCGCTCGAGAACGCGCGCAGCGGCGTGCGCGTGAACGCGATCTGCCCCGGCTCCACCGACACGCCGATGCTCCAGGGCTTCATGGGTTCCTCCGCCGAAGCGCGCAAGATGATCCTCGCGAGCGCGCCGGCGGGCCGGCTCGGGACGCCGGAGGAAGTGGCGGAGGCGGCCGTGTGGCTGTGCTCCGATCGCGCTTCGTACGTGAGCGGCGAATCGCTGTTCGTCGACTACGCCGCGGTGTCCCGATGACCCAGGGGGCTTCGCAGCCGATGAAGTTCGTGATCCCGACCGCGTTCTCGCCGACTTCGCAGTTCTGCGAGATGGCGATCCTCGCCGAGCAGAACGGCATCGACGTGATCGCGATCTCCGATCACGTCGCGCATCCCGAACACATCGCCTCCCGCTATCCGTACACCGCCGATGGTTCGATCCGCTGGACGGAGGACACCGCGTGGCCCGATCCGTGGGTCTCGATCGGCGCGATGGCGGCAGTGACGTCGCGGCTGCGCTTCGTCACGAACATCTACGTGCTCGCGCTCCGCAACCCGTTTCTCGCGGCGAAGGCGATCGCGACCGCGGCGGCGCTGTCGGGCGAGCGCGTCGCGCTCGGCGTCGGCGTCGGCTGGTGCAAGGAAGAGTTCGAGTTCGCCGGCCAGGATTTCCACACACGCGGCAAGCGCACCGACGAGATGATCGACGTCCTGCGCAAGCTTTGGACCGGCTCCTACGTGGAACACGCAGGACGCTTCTACCAATTCGGTCGCGTTCGGATGCTGCCGGCTCCGGGCGCAACGGTTCCGATCTACGGCGGCGGTCTCTCGGAGCCCGCGCTGCGCCGCGCCGCGCGCCTCGACGGTTGGATCTCCGATCTACACACCAGCGCCGAACTCGCCGAGATCGCTGCGACGCTGCGCCGCTACCGCGCCGAGATCGGACGCGAAGGCGCGCCGTTCGACATGGTCGCCGCGTGCGTAGACGCGTTCGACGCCGACTCGATCCGCCGCCTCGGCGAAGCGGGCGTCACGCACTACGCAACCGCGCCGTGGATCCTCCACGGCGGCTCGTGGGACTCGCTGCAACACAAGCGCGACGGCCTCCGCCGCTTCCACGACGAAGTCATCACCAAAGTGCGAGGACTCTGAAAAGCAACGTTCCCGCGTAGCGAGCCGCAGGCGAGCGGCGAGATCCATACGGCTCGCGGTCGAGCGAGCAACGAGGTCCGAATGAAACGCTTCGAGAACAAGGTCGTGCTGGTGACGGGTGGTGCGTCCGGAATCGGACGCGCGTGCGCGCTTCGCTTCGCAGAGGAAGGCGCGTCGGTGTTCGTCGGCGATGTGCAGGCCGCCGCGCTCGACGCGACCGCCAAGGACGCGCGCGAACTCGGCGCCAGGTGCGAGACCGCAATCCTCGACGTCACCGACGAGGACGCCGTGCGCGAGGCCGTCGTCGCCTGCGTCGCGCGCTTCGGTCACCTCGACGTGCTCTGCAACGTCGCCGGCATCCTGCGCTTCGATCACACGCACGAACTCTCGCTCGCGGACTGGAACCGTGTGCTCGGCGTGAACCTCACCGGGACCTTCCTGCTGTGCCGCGAAGCGATCCCGCACCTGCTCGCGACGCGTGGCAACATCGTCAACATGGCATCGACCGCCGGCATGACGGGACATCCGTGGTCGGCTGCCTACGCGGCGTCGAAGGGGGGCGTGTTGGCCTTCACGCGCTCGATCGCGGTGGAGTACGCGGGGCAGGGCGTGCGCGCCAACGCGATCTGCCCGGGCAGCATCGAGACGCCGATCACGAAAGCGTTCCACATTCCCGAGGGCGCCAACCCGAAGCTGGTGCGGCGCATCATGCCGCTCACCGGCTTCGCGGGACCCGAGAAGGTCGCGAACCTCGCTGCGTTCCTGGCGTCCGACGAGGGTTCTCACATCACCGGCGAAGAGATCCGCATCGACGGCGGCGCGCTGTCGTGAGCGGGCTCTTGCAAGGCCGCGTCGCGATCGTCTCCGGCATCGGCCCCGGCATGGGCCGCGACGTGTCGCTGGCGCTCGCGCGCGAAGGCGCCGATCTCGTGCTCGCGGCCCGCACGGCGAGCAAGATCCGCGAAGTGGCGGCGGAGGTGCGCGCGGCCGGCCGTCGTGCGCTCGAAGTGCCGACCGACATCACCGGCGTCGAAGACTGCAAGCGCCTGGTAGCGCGGGCGATGGCGGAGTTCGGCCGCATCGACGTGTTGGTGAACAACGCGTTCGACATGGGCGGTTTCATCCGGATGGAAGACGCCAGCGCCGAGGATCTGCTGCGACCGCTGCGCGTGAATCTGATCGGATCGGTGCAGCTCACCCACGAAGTGCTGCCGGTGATGAAGGCGCAGCGCAGCGGCTCGATCGTGATGATCAACTCGATGATCATCCGCGACGTGCTGCCGAACATGGGTCCGTACGGCGCCTCGAAGGCGGCGCTTCTGGCCGCGACGCAGGGACTCGCGCGCGAGATCGGCCCGCACGGGATCCGCGTGAACTCGGTCGTGCCGGGTTACATCTGGGGCGCGTCGCTCGAGGGTTACTTCGCGCACCAGGCGAAACAGCGCGGCGTCGAACCGCAGGTGGTCTATGAGGAAGTCGCCGCGCAGACCGCGCTGCGACATCTACCCACGTCGGAGGAGATCGCCGACGCGGTGGTGTTCTTCGCGTCGGACCTGTCGCGCGTCGTCACCGGCCAGTCGCTCGACGTGAACGGCGGACACGTCTTCCATTGATGGACTTCGCCGGTAAGCGCGCGCTCGTGACGGGCGGCGCGTCGGGGATCGGACTCGCGACCGCGCGCACGCTCGCCGCACTCGGCGCGCGCGTGGCGCTGCTCGATCTCGATGCCGAAGCAACCAGCGCCGCAGCCGGCTCGATCAGCGGCATCGCGCTCGTTGCGGACGTGCGCGACGCCGTGGCAGTCGATGCCGCGTGCGCCGAAGCGGCGGCGGCGTTCGGCGGTCTCGACCTCGCGTTCCTGAATGCGGGTGTCGGCCAGCTCGCGCCGCTGCACGAGTACGCACCCGCCGACGTCGAGCGACTCATCGCGGTGAACCTGCTCGGCGTCTATCACGGACTGCGCTCGGTGGTGCCGCATCTGCGCGCTGCGGGCGGCGGTGCGATCGTCACCAACGCGTCGTGCAGCGGCATCCAACCGACGCGCGGCGAGGCGCCGTACAGCGCGGCCAAAGCCGGGGTGATCGCGCTGACGCAGAGTGCCGCGCTCGAGTACGGCCCTGCGATCCGCGTGAACTGCGTCTCGCCCGGCATGATCCGGACGCCGATGTCGGAGTTGCTCTTCCAGGTCCCGAAGCTGATGGACGCATTCGACGCGGCGATCCCGGCGGGTCGGCCCGGAACGGCCGGGGACGTCGCGGACGCCGTCGTGTTCCTGTTCTCCGACGCCGCACGCTACGTCACGGGACACAATCTGGTGATCGACGGCGGACTCTCGCTGGTGGCCGGCGGCATCGACCCAGTGTTGCGCCGCGTGCTCGCGATGCTCGCCAAGCGCGCCGAGTAGCGGGTTGCGTGTCGACGCACCGTTCGCGCTCGCGAGCCTCGCCGAGGCGGGCGCCGAGGCGCAGCGGCTCGAAGCGCTCGGCTATGACGGGGCGTTCACCTTCGACGGGCCGCACGACCCCTTCTTCCCGCTGGTGCAGGCGGCCGCCGCCACCGAACGGCTCGAGCTCTTTACCGGCGTCGCGATCGCTTTCGCGCGTTCGCCGATGTTACTGGCGCAGATCGGCCACGATCTACAGACGCTTTCGAAGGGCCGATTCCGGCTCGGGCTCGGTTCGCAGGTTCGCGCGCACATCGAGCGGCGTTTCTCGCAGCCGTGGTCACAGCCCGCCGCGCGGATGCGCGAGTTCGTGTCGGCGCTGCGCGCGATCTGGGCGTGCTGGAACGACGGCGTGCCGCTCGCGTTCCGCGGTGAGTTCTACACGCACACGCTGATGCCGCCGCTGCTGCGGCCCGCGCCTTGCCCGTTCGGCCCGCCGCCGGTGTGGCTGGCCGGTGTCGGGCCGCGGATGACCGAAGTGGCGGGCGAAGTTGCGGACGGTTTCCTGCTGCATCCGTTCCACACGCCGGCGTTTCTCCTCGACGTGACCCGGCCCGCGTTGGATCGCGGGCTCGCTCGTGCGGGCCGCGCGCGTCGCGACTTCCGTGTCAGCGCGCAGGTGTTGATCGCATCGGGACGCGACGCGCGCGAGATCGAGAATGCGCGGACCGCGGTCCGTGCGCAGATCGCGTTCTACGGATCCACACCGGCCTACCGCGGCGTGCTCGATTCGGTCGGACGCGGCGCGCTGCATCCGGAGCTGCACGCGCTCTCGCGCAGTGGTGACTGGCGCGCGATGGCGGCGCTCGTCGACGACGCGCTGCTCGAGTCGATCGCCGTGTGTGCGGCGCCCGATGCGCTCGGCGAACGGCTGTTGCAGCGCTACGACGGGTTCGCGGATCGCCTGAGCCTGGTGGCGCCCTGGCAGCCCGACGCAGGCGCATGGACCGAGGTGGTGCGCGCGGTGCAGACCGCGCGGGTTTGACGGCGCGCGGGCTCCGGGATACGAACCTGCCATGAGCGACGCCGCCGCCCTGAATTTCGATCGCCTCGACCTCGCCACGCTGCGGCGCCGCCGCGGCGAGAAGTGGCAGCTCTACGGCCCCGAAGTGCTGCCCGCGTGGGTCGCCGAGATGGACTACCCGATCGCGGCCCCGGTGCACCGCGTCCTCGCGAGCGCGCTCGAGATCGACGATCTCGGCTACCCGCTCGACATCCAGCCCGACGCGATCCCGGCTGCGTTCGTCGAGCGGATGGAGTCGCGCTTCGGCTGGCACCCCGATCCGCGCGGCATCGAAGTGCTGACCGACGTCGTGCAGGGCATCTACGTCGCGATCGATCAGTACAGCGTGAAGGGCGACGGCGTGGTGGTGCAGACGCCCGTCTACGCGCCGTTCCTGATCGCCGTACGCGAGCTCGAGCGGCGGCTCGTAGAAGCGCCGCTCGTCGCCGGTGCGTCGCGCTACGAGATCGAGTTCGACGCGCTGCGGGCGGCGATCGATCCGAGCACGCGCGTCTTCCTGCTCTGCAACCCGCAGAACCCGACCGGTCGCGTCTTCGAGCGTCATGAGCTCGAAGCGCTCGCGGAGATCGTGCTCGCGCACGATCTCGTCGTCGTCTCCGACGAGATCCACGCCGACCTCGTCTACGCCGGGCGGAAACACATCCCGTTCGCATCGCTCGCGCCAGAGGTCGAGGCGCGCACGCTGACGCTGACGTCGGCGACGAAGGCGTTCAACATCCCGGGGCTCCGCTGCGGCATCGCGCACTTCGGCAGCGAGGATCTGCGCCAGCGCTTCCTGCGCGTGCCGCGTCATGTACGCGGCGGGATCGGCTCGCTCGGTCAGGTCGCGACGCTCGCGGCCTGGCGCGAGGGCCAACCGTGGCTCGAGGCGGTGGTCGCGTACCTCGACGGCAACCGGCGCAGCGTCGCGCGTTTCGTCGCATCGCATCTGCCGGGTGTGCGCAGCTTCGAACCCGAGGCGACCTTCCTCGCGTGGCTCGACTGCCGCGCACTCGAACTCGCGCCATCGCCGCAGAAGTTCTTCCTCGACCATGCGCGCGTGGCGCTGTCGGACGGCGCGGTCTTCGGCACGCCGGGTCGCGGTTTTGCGCGGCTGAACTTCGCGACGTCGCGACCGCTGCTCGACGAGATCCTGACCCGCATCGAGAAATCGCTGCGGGAGCGCAGCGCGCGGTGATAGGCTGCGGCCCATGCGGCTCACCATTCGCGATCCCGAAGTCATGGGCGTCACCGCCAGCGGCGTGACGCTCGCGTTCCGTGTCGAAGACGCCGGCGGCGCCGCCGACGCGTCCGCCCGCGTGCTGCTCGACGGCGAGTTGCGCGCGCGCTCGGAGGGGGACGCTGCGACCCGCCTGGTGCGCATCGAAGGCCTCGATCCCGACACCGAGTACACGCTCGCGATCGAGGTCGACGGCGCCGCGCGCCCGGCGCCGGATCGCTATTTCCCGGAGCGTGTGCGCACGCTGGCGTCGACGCGCGCGCGCCGTACTGCCACCTTCGCCACGCTGAACGACCTGCATTTCGGGGAGCCCCGTTTCGGCGGTCAGCTGACCACCGACCACGAGTACGGCGATGCGGCCGACGGTTTCCCGCTGATCCGCGCCGAGGACACCGAGATTCCGTACTGGCGTGTGATGAACGACGACGCGATCGCGGAGATCAACGCCGCGAACGTCGATGCGGTGGTGGTGAAGGGCGACATCGCCGACCGCGGTCTTCCCGAGCAGTTCGGATTCGCACGCGAAGCATTCGCGAAGATTCGCGTGCCGCACCACGCTTTTCTCGGCAATCACGATTACTACGGCCGCCACAATGGCGCCGGCGAGGTGGATGGCTACGCACTGCTCGGCCAGGCGCCGGCGCCGCGCAGTGTCGACCTCGGCGGCTGGCGCCTGGTGTTGCTCGAGACGGCCGAGCCGGGCGATCACCATGGCGTGTTCCACGAGGATCGCCTGCAGTGGCTCGCCGAAACGCTGGCCGAGACGCGCGAACACGCCATCCCGACGCTGTTGCTGATGCATCACCAACCGGTGCCGCCCGAGAAGCGCGATTCGTATCCGAACTCGATCGGGATGCTGCCCGAGCATTCGCTGCCGTTCTTCGACCTGATCGGCGCCAACCCGCAGGTGAAGGGCGTGCTGATCGGCCACACGCACCGCAATCGGGTACGGCGCTATCGCGCGTCCGGCGCAGCGCCGTTCGTCGAAGTGAACTGCACCAAGGACTATCCGGGCGGCTGGGCGCACTACGAACTCTATGAAGACGGCTCGTTCCGCCAGGAAGTGCGGCGCACCAGCTCGACGCGGGCGCTCGCGCACTCGACGCGTTGTCGCGACTGCTTCCGCGGCTTGTACCGCGACTTCTCGCTGGGCGCGCTCGGCGAGCGGAGTTTCGTCGCGGGAGGCCGCTGACGCATGGACATCGCGACGGCGTCGGCAGTGCTTGCTTGAGTCTTCCGAAGCGCATCGGCTGGTACGTGATGGGCGTGTTCTATCTGTTCGCGGGCGTCAACCACTTCTTGTCGCCCGACTTCTACATGCAGATCATGCCGCCGTATCTGGGCGCGCATCGCGAACTCGTCGAGCTGTCCGGCGTCGCCGAATTCGCGCTCGGTCTCGTCGCGCTGGTGCTGGCGCTGCGCGTGCCGCGGATCCGACGCTGGACGGCGTGGGGAATCATCGCGCTGCTGATCGCGGTGTTTCCGGCGAACCTCCACGTCGCTCTCCACAACGTCGCGGTCGGTGGCGCGAGCGAAGGCCTGGGCGTCCTCAACTGGGTGCGCCTGCCGCTCCAGCTGGTGCTGATCGGCTGGGCATGGATCTACACCCGTGCGGATGAGCTAGGTGCGGGCGTCAGGTCATCGCCGAGTCGCTCAATAAGTTGACAAAAAACAAGTTGACGCCGGGCACCTCTTATCTTTCTGAGGCGGCGGTGTCGATTGCGCGTGGGAGGGCGGTGGCGATGAGGTCGATCTCTTCGTCGCCGATCGTGAAGGGCGGGCCGAGGCAGACGAGGTCGCGGGCGGTGCCGGCGCCGCCCGGGTAGAAGAAGGCGCCGTGGCCGAAACCTGCGGCGACGACGCGATTGGTGAACTTCGTCGCGACCGGGAACGGCTCGAGCGTCGTGCGGTCGCGCACCAGTTCGACCGCGAGCAGCAGGCCGAGGCCTCGCACCTCGGCGACGTGCGGGTGATCGGCGAGCGCCGCGCGCAGCCGATCGAGCAGGCGTTTGCCCTGTTCGGCGGCGCGCGCGACGAGTCCCTCGCGTTCCATGATCGTGAGCACCGCGAGTGCCGCGGCGCACGACGACGGGTGCGCGGCGTAGGTGTAGAACATGAACTCCTCGCGCTGCGCCACGAGCGGGGCGAGCACGGCGTCCGTCGCGTAGAGGCCGCCCATCGGCGCGTAGCCGCCCGCGAGACCCTTGCCGCCGACGAGGATGTCGGGCACGACGCCCCAATGATCGACGGCGAAGTTGCGTCCGGTGCGGCCGAAACCGGTCATCACCTCGTCGGCGATCAGCAACACACCGTGGCGGCGGCAGATCTCGGCGAGGCGCGGCCAGTATTCGTCGGGCGGAACCAGCGCGCCCGCGGTCGAGCCCACGACCGGCTCGGCGACGACCGCTGCGATCGTCTCGGGCCCTTCGCGTTGGATCAACGTCTCGATGGCGTCCACGCAGGCGATGCCGCAGCCCGGCCGCGACAAGCCGAGCGGGCAGCGCAGGCAGTAGCAGGCCGGGGCCTTCGGCCAGTCGATCAGCAGCGGCTCGAGACCCTTGCGACGCTTCTCGTGGCCGCCGACGGCAAGCGTGCCGAGCGTCGTGCCGTGATAGGAGAGATCGCGACCGATCATCTTCGAGCGCTCGGGTCGGCCCGCTGCAACGTGGTGTTGGCGCGCAAGACGCAGCGCGGCGTCCATCGACTCGGAGCCGCCGCTCGTGAAGGCGACGCGTGTGAGTCCACGCGGCAGCCAGCGTTCGACGAGGCGCTCGGCCAGCTCGATCCGCTCGTCGGTGGCGAAGGGCGGGACGAGATAGCTCGTCGCTTCGAGCGTCCGTGCGACGGCCTCGGCCACCTCGCGGCGCCCATGGCCGACGTTCGCGACGATCGCACCGCCCGCGGCATCCAGGATGCGCCGCCCGTCTGCCAGGAACAGCCACGCGCCTTCGGCTCGCACGACAGGCACCGCGACGCCGCCCGGCACGAACGGATAGCGCTGCGCGCGCGCAGGGTCGGCGACGGGACGAGTTTGAGAGACGCTCACGGCGGGTCATGATACGTGAATCACCCTCCGCGAGGATCTCGTGACGGATCGATCTTCCAATGGCCGCGATCGGCGCCGCGTGCTGCTGCTGCGAGTGCCGCTCTTCGCACGACTCGCGGCGCCGCAGCTCGATGCGCTCGCCGCGGCCGCCACCACACGCCGGCTCGAAGCGCGCGAAGAACTCTTTCACAAGGGCGACGTGGCGGCGCAGGTCTTCGTGATCGCGAGCGGCCGCTTGAAGGTGGTTTCGACCTCGAGCGAGGGCTCCGAGGTCGTGCTGAACCTGCTCGACGCGAACGAGGTGGTCGGGGAGCTGCCGTTGCTCGTCGGCGGACAGCGTACCGCGACGGTCGTTGCGCTCGAAGCGAGCGAGTTGGTGGTTCTCGAGCGGCGCGAGTTCCTGCGCTTCCTGCGCGAGCACCCCGAAGCGGTGGTGGAGTTGCTCACAGTGCTCGCCGAGCGCGTCGTGGGTCTCTCCGAGTGCATCGAGGACATCGTATTCCTCGGCGTCGCGGGACGGATTGCGAAGAAAGTGCTCGTGCTCGCGGAGAACTTCGGCGAAGAGGGGCCCGGCGGCGTGCATGTGACGCTGCGCTTCTCGCAGGGCGAGCTGGCGCAGTACGTGGGCACGACGCGCGAAACGGTGAACAAGCAGATCCGGATCTGGACCGAGCAGGGCGTCGTCAGCATGGAGGCCGGCGCCATCACGATTCATCGGCGCGGCGAACTCCAGCGGCTCGCAGGGCTGGTGGCCTCGTAGTTGGCTTGCTCGCGCTTCCCGGAGGGGGCCCCCTTGCGGCGCCGAGCCGGCGTCGTCTATACGGCCGTCGATGGGGATCCGCTGGCTCTGTCTCGCGATCGCGCTGGTCGTGTTGGCTCCGCGCGCGAGCGCGGAGGAGGCGCTGCCGACCGGCGAAGAGATCGTGCGGCGTGTGAACGCGCGCGAGGAAGGCGAGTCGGTCTCGCGCACCTGGGAGATGGAACTCATCGAAAAGGATGGGACGGTCCGCACACGAACGCTGCGGTCGTACCGGCGGCGCTTCGTCGACGAGAAGCGCGCGGTGCTGTTCTTCGAGGATCCGCCGACCGTGAAAGGGACGGCGCTGCTCACCTTCGACTATGCCGACCCCGCCCGTCCCGACGATCAGTGGTTCTACCTGCCCGCGCTGCGCAAGTCGCGTCGCGTCGCGCTCTCGGAGCGCGGCCGCGCGTTTCTCGGTACGGACTTTTCGTTCGAGGACATGAAACGCGAGACGCAACTCAGTCTCGAAGACTACGTCTGGAAGACGGTCGGCGAGGAGATCGTCGACGGTCATCGCTGCTTCGTCGTCGAAGCAACACCAGTCGATGAACGCATCGCGCGCGAGTTGGGTCACGGACGTGTTCGCGTGCGCGTCGATGCGGAGATCTGGTTCCCGCGCTTCGCCGAATACTGGGAGCTGGATGGAACGCCCCAAAAGACGATCCGGCTCTTCGATGTCGCGAAGGTCCAGGACATCTGGACGGCCCAGCGCATCGAGGCGGAGAATCTCGTGACAGGGCATCGCACGACGCTGCGTTTCCGCGAGATCGACTTTCGAGCGGAGATCCCCGCCGAGCTGCTCAGCGAGGCGGCGCTGCGGCGCGGTGCACCTTGAGGGGGCCGACCGGGAGCGGCGAGGCGCCGCTCGCGCTATTTTGCCACGTCATGCGGTTGAACGCGCACCGGGTTTCGCTGGTCATCGCCTCCATGGTCATCGGATTGGGTGTTGCTCTGCTCGCCCACGGGGCCGCCGCGCTGGACACGCCCGACGAAGAGTTCGCTCCCGACCAACGCGTCGAAACGTACGCCAGCACACCCGTGCACGATGATCACGATCCGCGCGCAGCGGCTCACCCGCTCCGGATCGTTGCCTACGGACTGCATCCGGTGGGCGTCGCACTCGACTGGATCCTGGTGCGGCCGGCGGTCTGGGTCGCCCGACACGAGCCGTTCCGAACGGTCTTCGGATACCAAGACTGATTCTTTTCCCACTTTCTCGTTGTTCGATCGCGGACCCGGCGGTATGATCCTTGCATGGCATCATGCTCGCTTGGGCGCGCAATCCGCGCTGTCTCCGTCGTCGCCGTCGTAGTTGCCGCCGGGGGCCACGTTCGGGCAGCCGGTCCGCCGATGCGGCTGTCCAAGATGACCTTCGTCGCGTCGAGCAAGGACGTGACCGAAGTTCGCGTCGAGGCGGATTCGGGCGTGATCGACGAAGTGGCCAACACGGCCCATCTCGAAACGGTCCACGCCGAATGGGCTGGCGCAGACGGCAAGCCCTCGCTCGAACTCTCGTGTGAGCGCGGCGAACTCGACCTCGAGACCAACGACCTCGTCGCCAGCGGCAACGTGCGCGGTCTGCTCGCCGATGGGCGACGTTTCGTCGGCCCTTCGCTGCGCTTCGACCGCGCCAAGGGCATCGCCTTTACCGATGCACCGGTCGAAATCATCGAGAACGGCCGCGTGTTGTCGGGCGGTGGATTCCGGTATCACGTGCGCGATCGGCGCCTGCGCCTCACGAGTGGTGCGCGAGTCGAGGAGAACAGAACGCCTTGACGCGACGACGCTGGCTTTGGCTCGTGGGATTCGCTGGGTACTTGCTCGTGTTGCCGCCGCACGAGGCGGTCGCAACGGAGCCGGCTGTCTCGAGTCCAGCGGCAGTTTCGCCGAAGAACGCGACGACTGATCCCGAGGGCGCCGACTCGAGCGCGACGCCCGCCGCAGGGGGAGCGGAGCAGAGCGTGTCGATGTTCCCGATCAAGGGCGACAAGCCGCTTTCGATCCGTTCCGACGAGCTGGAGGCCATCGAGGCCGACGGCCGTCGCCGGCTGGTCTTCACGACCAGGGTGCAGATCGACCAGGGCGATTTGCGCGTGAACTCGGATCATCTCGAAGCGTTCTATCCGCCCGGGGGGTCGCAGCCCGACAAGCTCGTGGCGTCGGGCCACGTGCGCGTGTCGCAATTGGATCGCCGCATGCTCTGCGACCGTGCGACGTTCTTCCAGAGCGAGGACCGACTGCTCTGTGTCGGCAACGCCGAACTCCAACAGGGCGACGACGTCGTTCGCGGCCGCGAGATCGAGATCTTCATCAAACAGAACCGGGTGCAGGTGAGGGGCGGGGCGACCGTCAACGTGACGCCGTCCAAGGCGGGCAAGAAACCCGCCGCAGAAGCCAACGCGGCGCCTGCCCCGAAGCCGCGGAACGCAAAGCCGTGATCGGCCCCGTGCTCGCCGCGCGCGGGTTGCGCAAGCGGTACGGCGACCGCGAGGTGCTGTGCGGTGTCGACCTGCGCGTAGAGCCGGGCGAGGTCGTGGGCCTGCTCGGCCCGAACGGCGCGGGCAAGACGACCACCTTCAACCTGATCGTCGGCGAGGTGCGGCCGACGCAGGGACGCGTCTTCCTCGGCGAGCGCGAGATCACCGATCTGCCGATGTTCCGCCGCGCGCGGCTCGGCATCACCTACCTGCCGCAGGAGCCGTCGATCTTCCGTCGCCTTTCGGTGGCGGACAATCTCAATGCGATCCTCGAGACCGTCGAGGACAAGCCCGCGATCCGCCGCGAGCGGCTCCACGAGCTTCTGCAGGAACTCGGCCTTTCGGGCAAGGAGAACCTGCGCGGCGACGCGCTGTCGGGCGGCGAGCGACGTCGCGTCGAGGTCGCGCGCGCGTTGGTGCTCGAGCCGAAGTTCATGCTGCTCGACGAACCGTTCTCGGGCATCGACCCGATCGCCGTCGGCGAAATCCAGAAGGTGGTCGATCAACTCCGCACGCGCGGCATCGGGATCGTCGTGACCGACCACAACGTTCGGGAGACGCTCGCGATCTGCGACCGCGCCTACATCATCAAGGATGGAACGATCCTGCGCGAAGGTCCGCCGGCCGCGATCGCGGCCGACGCGACGGTGCGCGAGATCTACCTGGGCGCGAACTTCCAGCTGAACTGACCGCGGGCAACAGAGCCCAACCAAGCAACCGAACCCGGATCCAACGCGATGGCGATCGAGATCAAACAACAGCTCCGCTTGAGCCAGCAACTGGTGATGACGCCCCAGTTGCAGCAAGCGATCAAGCTGTTGCAGTTGTCGCGACTGGAACTCGCCGACCTGGTACAGCAGGAGCTGCAGGAAAACGTCGTCCTCGAGGAAGCGATCGAGGGCGTGGACGACCTGCCCCGCGAGGTCGTCGCCGACAGCGAAGAGGCGCCGACGCCGAGTTCCGAAGAGAACGCGGACATCCCCGAGAACCGCGAAGCCAGCAACGCCGAGAAGATCGCCGATATCGACTGGCAGAGTTACGCCGAGGCGTATCCGCAGACCGGCTTCCAGAACGAGATTCGCGAGGACGATGAGCGGCGCTCGCTCGAAGGGACGCTCACACGGCGCGAAACGCTGGCCGAGCACATGAACTGGCAGCTTCAGCTCTCGGACCTGGACGCGGCCGAACGAATCGGCGCCGAGTGGATCATCGGCAACCTCGACGAGGACGGGTATCTGCGCGCAGACCTCGACGAGATCGCACGCCGCTCCGGCGTGGCGCTCGAAGTGGTCGAGAAGGCACTCGCGAAGATCCAGCTCTTCGATCCGGCGGGTGTCGCCGCGCGAGATCTCCGTGAGTGTCTGTTGTTGCAGATCGATGCGCTGCGCCTCGACGAACCGCTGGTTCGCACGCTGGTCGCCGACCACATCGATGCGCTGCAGAAGCGTGACTTCCGCGGTATCGCCCGCGTGCTCGGGGTGACGATCGAAGAGGTGGCCGTCGCATCGCGGGTGGTGGGACGCCTGGAACCGCGCCCGGGTCGGCCTTTCGGTGGCGAAGAAGCCGTCTACATCATCCCCGACATCTACGTTCACAAGATCGGTGATGAGCTGCACGTGGTCCTGAACGAGGATGGCCTGCCCAAGCTGCGCATCAACCAGCTGTACCGCGACGTGCTCGCGCGCGGCGCCGAGGGAGTCGCCAAGGACACGCGCGACTACGTGCAGGACAAGGTCCGCTCGGCGCTCTGGCTGATCAAGTCGATCCATCAGCGGCAGCGCACGATCTACAAGGTGATGCAGAGCATCATCAAGAATCAACGCGAGTTCTTCGAGCGTGGCGTGCAGTACCTGAAGCCGCTGAACCTGCGCGACGTGGCCGACGACATCGGCATGCACGAATCGACGGTGAGTCGCGTCACCACCAACAAGTACGCGCACACGCCGCAGGGCATCTTCGAACTGAAGTTCTTCTTCAACTCGAGCATCAACCGCGTCGACGGGGATGCGATCGCGAGTGAGAGCGTGAAGGATAAGATCCGACGCATCAT
>Ga0315287_10002962_pt1 | contig 16285 bp, 20 predicted proteins | sample YL17G11_0_MG_FD_205037 | JGI IMG/M metagenome (GOLD analysis project Ga0315287, IMG submission 205037) | Sediment microbial communities from Yellowstone Lake, YNP, Wyoming, USA - YL17G11_0 | ecosystem: Environmental > Aquatic > Freshwater > Lake > Sediment | place: USA: Wyoming | collected... | reverse complement strand
ACCGTCGCGCCATGCCATCTGTCTCCATGCTCCCTCCTTGGGTCCGCGCCATGCGGACGTGGAGGGTAAGATTGGCAAATGGCGCAACGACTTGTCCCTGGGTAAGATTTTAGATGGCGCAATACGAGACCTGGCCAACCTTGAAAAAGTAGAATATCCTTGGACCTGCTCCATATTTAAATTCACGCTCATGCATGAGTACCGAAATGGTTCCTTTTCTGGACCTCAATCATGTGCAAAAAGTGCTGAGCTGAATCGTTGATTTCCCGCTTGAAAAGGCGTAAAGCTCTCTCGGTTCAATTGGCTCTGAGGCCGCCCCTGATCAATAAGTAACACCTTTTCACTTTTGGGAGACTAAATGCCAGGTAAGTCTGGAAGAAGAGCACTCAAGATACAGGATATCGAGGTGGATAGGCTCCATCTGGATCCTGATAATCCACGGCTCTCGGACATTGGTACTAAAGGGACCGATGACGAAATTCTCAAAACACTTTGGGACGAGATGGCAGTCAGTGAGGTTGCCTTATCGATAGCTGCAAATGGATATTTTGAGGAAGAGCCGCTTTTCGTTATCCCCAAGTCTCCTAGAACCACAGATCCACAGCAGCAACACTATACCGTTGTTGAAGGTAATCGACGACTTGCTGCAGTTAAGCTGCTACGTGATCCCCAGCTCAGACGTCTTGTTAAGGCGACTGAGTTGGAAAAGATATCATCTAAGTTAAAAGAAAGCCTGGTGACACTGCCGGTATCAATATACCCAGATAAAAAATCTCTGTGGGAATACTTTGGGTTTAGGCATGTTAACGGGCCAAAGGAATGGGACTCATTCAGCAAGGCTGCTTACATTGCTGAGGTGCGAAGAAAGTATGGAATCTCTCTTGATGAGATTGCCAGGAAGATTGGTGACCAGCACAGCACCGTCACGAGAATATATCGCGGGTACGTATTGCTCGAACAAGCTGAGAAGATGACGTCTTTTAGGAGAGAGGATCGAATTGCAAACCGGTTCCATTTTTCCCATTTGTATACGGCCGCAGACCAGAAAGAGTTTCAGTCGTATCTAGGAATTGATCCGGATCGGTCGTTGAAAGATTCTCCGGTTTCTAAATCACATCTTCCTCAACTGGGGGAATTGATGGTTTGGCTATTCGGCAGTAGGAGTGAAGGGAAATCTCCAGTCGTCGAAAAGCAAAACCCTCATTTGAGGTATCTGCGCCTGGCTTTGGGGAATAGGCAAGCCCTGTATGCTCTCCGGTCAGGCATCAGCTTGCAGCGTGCATACGAAATTAGCTTAGGCGACGATAGGCGTTTTCAAGAGGCCCTGGTGAGGGCAAAAGATGCAATGCAAGAAGCGAAAGCAACAGTTACAACAGGATATAAGGGTGAAAAAGATATGCTCAAGGTGATGGGCGGTATTCTTGACCTCGCCAATAGTATTTCACAGGAAATGCGTCAAAAGGCACAAAGCTGAACTGTGAAAGTTTCCCTACCTTCCGACTTATCTGATCCCATCGTACTCGCGGACTGGCTCGAGGTCTTGGCGCTTACTGCTAACGACGGAAACTCGAGTCACGGCGATCTTGAGCGCGAGCTTAACAGACTCGGAGAGGATAATAGGGATAGTCTTTGTAGAGATGCGATGAATGAACTGAACCTAAGAGTCAGCTCGGCCGTGGATAGTTACCCCTTCACCTTTTCCGGCACGTTGCTCCAAGTGAGAGAGGATTGGCGAAGTTTCACCCCTTATGTATTCTGCCTTCTCCTGTCTTACTGCGATGATGGCAAAAAGAAAGTAAAGGGCATCAAACACACTGTGATATTTGAGCAGCTATCATGCATGGCTGCAAAAAACTATATCGGAGGAGAGGTTCTTCGATTTGGAGCTCCGCGTAAGGAGTTGCCAAGCAGTTTCCGCGAAGCCTTGAGTGCTGTATGCGCAAAGGTTGGGGAGTGGAGTTCTTCGTCGACGGCCAGTACTATCCATAAGCAAGATGGTGGATTAGACCTTGTTGCTTGGAAACGTTTCCCGGATCGTAGGATTGGAAAGCTAATCCTATTCGGGCATTGCGCGTCGGGTCAAGACTGGGATGGAAAGATAAATGAATTGCAGCCTGATAATTTCTGTAGCGAATGGCTGGCCGGTGAAAAGAGTCCTATAGTAAAAACGTTTTTTGTTCCTCATCGGTTATCTGATGAGATATGGGCACACCGAGCAATTTCAGCGAAACTTTTCTTTGATCGGTGTAGGATTGCGCACTGGGTAAAAAATGATGAGTTTTGCGACGGTACGGGACAGGAAAACCTCAAATGGTGCGAAACGGTTTTAGAGCGATTATCCTCATGAACCACAGAGTGTTGAAACGGCACGCTCAAGGTTTGTGGCAGATATGAAATTAGAAGCCTGTGTCAGAGATAAGGGCGACCATACAGGCCTGGTGGGCAAATACCTCAGCCCTTTCCGTTATCCTGGTGGGAAGAGTTGGTTTATGGATCACGTTCGCCGATGGCTAAAAGCTCAAATAAAAAAACCCAAGGTATTAGTCGAGCCATTTGGTGGTGGGGCAGGCGTCTCCTTGATTTCCGTAAATGAAAAACTAGTCGAGCGAGCTGTTTTTTCAGAAATTGATCGGGATGTGGCTGCCACTTGGGAGACAGTGCTAAACGGCCACGCCGCTTGGCTGGCTAATGAAATTCTCACCTTTCGAGTGAGCAGGGAACGCGTTGAAAAGAAACTAAAAGAGGAGCCAAAGACTGACCATGAACGGGCGTTCCAATGTCTGCTGAAAAATCGGACTGCCCGTGGTGGAGTTTTGTCTGTAGGAGCAGGCTTAATTAGAAGTGGTGAGAACGGAAAGGGCTTGAAGTCTCGATGGTATCCCGAGACGCTATCAAATCGAATACAGGCGATAGCACGTCTAAAGGGGCAACTGCGTTTTTCCCAAAGTGATGCATTTAAGGTTATCGGTCAGTATTTAGACCAAGCTGATACAGTATTCTTTGTCGATCCTCCATATACTCAGGCGGCACGTCGACTGTATACACATTGGAATATTGAACACGAAGAGTTATTCAAGTTGTTGCGTGATGCGAAGGGACAAGTGTTAATGACCTATGATGATACAAAAGAGGTGCGACGGTGGGCGAATCGATATGGTTTTAAGGTGCGAAGAATATCCATGCGTACGACTCACCACCAGCACAAAAGCGAATTGATGATTTCCCGTGATTTCGAATGGTTGAAGATGAAGAAGTTTCCCGGGTCTGCTTCAAACTGACATGGGGGGCAGAAACGGGGGCATGCTACATTTCTAATCGCTTCGTCCGCGCGCGGCGTCTTGAATATCAGTATTTAGTCCGCCCTCTGTTGACATGATAGGGAAGCACTGGGGTCGGTCCTTGACCTTGCCCCGTCCCGCTCGTCTTGCCTGCCACGAGCTCCTGTCCCAGACATATCGCCATCGAAGTTCTCCTCTGTTTGAAAGGTTTTCCCACAGCCAGGTAGCCTCTCTTCTCTGTGGCGTCTTGCGACAGTGACCAGATTCTCGGCGGGGTTTTTCTCGCCAGTTGCGGGGATCTATCGGCGTCGCCTCCTGGCCCCCTCTCCTAACGCATTGTTTGTGCTGAGTTTTAGCTGCGCACATTTCCACGCTTGGCTGGCATCTCACTCGCACAGTGTTCCCGTAGATTAGAAGGAAGGGTGGTGGCGAGACAGGGCAATCCGAAGGCTGAAGGGGTGCAGCCTGCTTCACCAGTCGCGCTTTTCCCGCCAGTCCCGCCTGTCTCGCTTGAGTCATACAGCTATGGAGGCGACGCGATGAAAGTTGTACTTGTCGGGCTCGCGGTGTTGGCGTTTGCCGGGGGCGCAAGCCTGAAAGAATTGAACGTATCTCAGCCGGAGCGTGATGTGCTCAGCGGCAGAGCCATCTATTCGACGGTCTGCGCCCGTTGTCATGGGATCGATGGGAAGGGAGAGGGGCAGATGAAGTTCACTCCTCCGGTTGCCGACCTCACTTCCCCGGCGGTTCAAGGGAAGCTGGATGCGAGGTTGTTTAAGAGCGTGCATGACGGCAAGCCGAATACCGCGATGGGAGCCTGGAGGGACGCACTCTCAGACGACGAGATTTGGGATGCGCTCGCCTATGTTCGAACGTTGGCTCCCGGAGGAGCTGACGGCATGGGCAGCGGGCTCCGATGAGATCGACGCTCTGCCGGATCACGTTGGGGCTGTGGATCGTGACGATTGGGGTTGCCGGATGGTTCTTCGTGCAGGGGTGGACGACGCCGGGTACGGATGGGCGGATGCACATCGTATTGGCGCCGGCAGAGCGAGACCTGATCCTGGGCGAGATGCGGATGCTCCTGAAGGCGGTTCATGGCGTGGTCACAGGCTTGGCCGGCCAGGATCAGGAGGCGGATCGAACGCAGATTGAACAGGCGGCCCGCTCGGCAGGAATGCACATGGCTGCGGACGTGAATCCGGCGCTCATGGCGAAGCTGCCCCTCCCGTTCAAGCAGATGGGCATGTCGATTCATAAAGATATGGATGCCCTGGCGGATGCGGTTGTCCAGAAGGAGACCCCACAACAAATTCTGCAGCGGCTGTCGAGCATGACTGCGCGCTGCACGACGTGCCATGATTTGTATCGATTCTCGGCGGAGCGTTAAACGTGAAACGTAAGACGTGAAACGCGAGACGTGTGATGGCCGGAACAGAGCGAACAATTGCGAATTCTTTTCAGAGCACGACTCTCCTACAAGTCAGATCCAAGATGAACCATTCCGGGGAGTCCCATTCTTACGTTTTACGTTTAACGTCTCACGTCATCTAACGCGCAAAGGAGAGGCACTTGGAGTTAGGACTTGCTCGTTGCGTCTGTCTCGCATTTCTCGCGTTTCACGCGCCACGGGTTACCTCTCTGGCGGACTTTTTCAGCATTCTGCTAGGATAGCCGCTCGACAGATGAGGTACGGATATGAGTCGGTGCCCGAATGGTTGGGGGCCGAGAACCATGGCGTGGAGATCTTCGCGCGCTGCTCTCAATAAGGTCGGCCGTCTGGTCGGAGAATCGGATAACCAAGGAGGATGTATGAATCGAATACTTGTGGGAACTGCAATTGTGGTGTCGGCATTGGTACCGCTTGCCGGCTGCTCGTCCTATTATAAGGGCGAGCACGAAAAGACCTTGCATGCGAAGGCGATCATTGCCGGTCCCGGCATTACGGGAGAGGCACATCTCTACGAGGAGTATGAAGGGCGCGTCAGGATCAAGTTGAGACTCGAGGGAACGCCGGAAAGCAAGTTGAAGCCGGGACGCCATGCGATCCACATTCACGAGGTCGGCAACTGCGAGCCTTTCTCGGCGGCCAAGGGGCACTATGACGGGAATGTGGATGCGGCGATGAATCCGGAGGCGAACGTCACGTCCGGGTTAGGGAACCATCCCTACCATCTCGGCGATCTCCAGAACCTCTCCGTGAACGACGACCGGAAAGGGTCGCTGTATACGATCACGAGCCGGGTGACCCTGTCCGAGGGGCTCAATTCCCTGTTCGATAAGGACGGGAGCGCCTTCATCATCCATGAGTTGGATGATAAGTATCTGCCGGACCCGCCGACAAAGGATGCGCCGGGTGGGCCCCGCATCGCGTGCGGCGTGATTGTGAAAGAGTGAAAGCTCGTGCCGAATGACAGGAGCATCTCCTTCGTCGGGCTCTACGCGACATCTGGTGCTGGCGGTCATGGCCGTGGTGGTCGTGATCGTAGCGGGGACGCTCGGCTACATCGTGATCGAAGGCTGGTCCGCCTTCGACGCCTTCTACATGACGGTCACGACCGTCGCGACCGTCGGGTATCAGGAAATCCATCCGCTGTCGCCGGCCGGCCGGGTCTTCACGATCGTCCTGATCATCAGTGGCGTGGGGACCCTATTCTATATGTTGGGAAACCTCGCGCGGCTGCTGTTGGAAGGGGAGCTGAGAGTTATTTTCGGACGGTATCGGACTGAGGGGAAGATGAAGGCGGTGACGAATCACTACATCGTGTGCGGATACGGCCGCATGGGTAAGCGGATCTGCAAGGAACTCAGCGCGAAGCCGCTCCCGTTCGTCGTGATCGACAAGAATCCTGACGTGATCGCCGCTTTGCAACGGGAAGGCCTAATGGCAGTGGAAGGCGATGCCACGCAGGATGAGGTCCTGATCCGGGCAGGGATTGAACGGGCCAAAGGGGTGGTGTCGGTCGTGAACACGGACACGGAGAACCTCTACATCGTGCTGACGGCCAGGGGGCTGAACAAAGACCTCCACATCGTGGCGCGAGCCGGCGACGAAGGGTCGGAGCCCAAGCTCATGCGGGCCGGCGCAAACCGCGTGTCGTCGCCCTATCACATCGGCGGGATGCAAATGGCGCAAGCCTTGATTCGTCCTGCTGTGATGGACTTTCTCGAACTGGCGACGCAGAGTGAACACCTGGATCTTCAGATGGAGGAGTTGACCGTCGAAAAGGGCTCACGCTTCGATGGCCGGACCCCCTGCGATTGTGGACTGGCCGAGGATCAAGGCCTGGTCCTGATTGCGGTCAAGCGCGCTTCCGGCCATCTCGAGTTCAATCCAGGCCCCAAGGTCCTGCTGGCCGAGGGCGATAAACTGATTGTGCTGGGTCAGCCGGAGAGTTTGAAGCGGCTCGAATCCGTCATCAGATCCCAAGCAGCAACGTAGCAGGCTGCGGAAAAACCAGTTCGACACAGCAGAACTTCAATGGCCTGCATGTCTGGGGCAAGCCCGGTCTATCTGGTCTGTTCGGTTGGTCTGGTCTATCTGGTTCATCTGGTGAGTTTCGTCCAACCAAAAAACCAGACAGACCGAATAGACCAGACAGACGAGATAGACCGAATAGACCACATGAACAAGACGGGCGGAATCTCGTCGAGATCCGAGACGTGATCTCTTCCCGCATCGAAGAACCAGCCGAGATGAACCGAGGCACCTCCCGGTAATGCTCAATGTTGAATGTTCAATGTTCAATTGAACCTCAGCCTGAACCTCATCCTAGTAGCCTCTTCCTGTGGCATCCCGCAACAATCGCGAGATCGTACTGTGGCCTTTAGCTCCAGCATGATCTGAGTCTGACGGCTAATCGTATGATTTGACAGGTAAAATGACAGGCTAATTGCCTCTATTAGTGGCACGGTCTTGGCACAAGGGAGGGGTATGATGTGGCTCTTGTCGGCTATTCTTGCGATGGCAATGCTCGTGAGCTGTTCAGGCGAGAGTTCTCGGGTCAAGACCGGGGAGCCTCGAAGGGCTGACCAAACGGGCAGAGCGGCGATAGAATTCGCTCCGCCCTCCCCGGAAACCATTCCCGGTAGTCAACTGGGTGAACAGATCCGGCTTGGCTATCAGATTGTCGTCAATACGCAGGAGTATGCCCAACCCTATGTCGGCAATCGCCTCAACTGCACCAACTGTCATCTCGACGGCGGGCTCAATCCGAACGCTGCCTCATTCGTCGGCCTTGCCGCAGTCTATCCTGAGTACCGAACCCGCAACGCAAGGGTGAACACACTCGCTGACCGTGTCAACGAGTGTGTTGAGCGGAACCTGAATGGGCGAGCGCTTCCGCCGGACAGTTCCAAGCTGCAGGCCGTCGTGGCCTATATCACCTGGCTCTCGCGCGGAGTACCGAGCGGTGCGACAGTACCCTGGCGGGGCCTCCAGTTCATTGACTCACGGCGCCCGCTCGATCCAGCCAACGGGAAGAAAGTGTTTGCGAACAAATGTGCCTTCTGTCACGGCTCAGACGGCCTGGGGACGATGGCGGCGCCGCCGGTCTGGGGACCGCAGTCCTACACCATTGCCGCAGACATGGCACGGGTGGCTGTCGCCGCTGCCTTCATCAAATCGAATATGCCGCGTAGCTGGGGTTGGAGCCTGTCGGATGATGATGCGTACGATGTGGCCGCCTATGTGAACAGCCAACCCCGTCCTGACTTTGCCGACAAGATTCGCGATTGGCCGAAGGGCGGTAAGCCTGCGGACGCACCGTATTGAAACGATGAGCTGATCGCGGGAGAGAAGAGCGTATGGCTAATAGCTGATGGCGGGGAACAGGAGCTGATAGCGTATAGCACGAACAAAGAAAGTTCTGCTTTTCTGCAAATGTAATCGGCCATACGCTATATGCTCTTTTCTTTGGACGAGATACGAGATACGAGATACGAACGACGAAGGACGAGGGCCACATGAAACTCACAGCTGCATACCATGGTGGAACTCGGCATGACATCACGAGTGGCAAGCACCGGGTCGTCACCGATCAGCCGATCGAGGATGGGGGACAGGATGCCGGCATGAGTCCTGTCGAACTCTTCGTCGGTTCACTAGCCAGTTGTGTGGGTTATTTCGTGGGTCGCTATTGCGACCGCCATCAGATCTCGACCAAAGGATTGAGCGTCGAGGCGGAATGGACCATGGCGGAACAGCCGCATCGGGTGGGCCAGGTCACACTGGCGATTCTCTTGCCGCATCGCGTCACGGCCGAACACAGCGAGCGACTCCTCAAGGTGGCGCATGGCTGCACCGTGCATCAATCCCTCGCGGTGCCTGCCGGTGTCACGATCGAACTCAATTCCCATCACCGCGGGGAGAAGCCATCGTGAAAGAAGAACCGGCCTCCCGGTCTCTGTCGCGGCGGACCTTTCTGGGAAGGGTCATCCAGGGACTGGGCGTGACGTTCGCGCTGGGTCACGTGATCCCTTGCGTGCAGGCTGAGGAGGGCGCTGTCTCGAAGAATGAGGCCGACCACTTGATCGTGCATGTGGCGCGACCGTTGGATGCTGAAACCCCGGTGCGAGAGTTCGCCTCTTACCTCACGCCGAATTCCCGCTTCTTTGTCCGCAGCCACTTCGGCCCGCCTCCGGCAGAACTGCTCTCCGATCCGAACTGGAGACTGAGTGTGGGTGGTCTGGTGGACCGACCGCTGACGTTCACACTGCAAGATTTGAAACAATTCGAAGAAGTCACCCTCACGGCTGTCGTGCAATGCAGCGGGAATGGCCGCGCCGCTCACCGGCCAAAGACGCCAGGCGTGCAGTGGGACCGCGGTGCCGTCGGCAACGCGCGCTGGACCGGGGTACGACTGCGGGATGTCCTGGCGCAGGCGGGCATGCAGACGAAGGGGCGCCACGTACAGTTTCAGGGAGCGGACCGGCCGGTCGCGGAGACGGTTCCGCTCTTCGTGCGCAGCATCCCGGTTGAGAAAGCGCTGCACCCCGACACGATCCTGGCCTATCAGATGAATGGTCGTCTCTTGCCGCTCTTGCATGGAGCGCCATTACGAGTGATTACGCCTGGGTGGATGGCGGACTCCTGCATCAAGTGGCTCACCGGCATCACGGTGAGCCAGGACGAGGCTCAGGGCTACTTCATGCAAACAGCCTATCGCCATCCAACGAGACCTGTCACGCCGGGCGAAGCCATCGCAGCCGGCGATCTTAAGCCGGTGGAAGCGATGATCGTGAAGTCGCTCATCGCGCAGCCGCAAGACGGAGCGGCGCACGTGCCTGGCCTGGTCACAATTCAGGGCGTGGCCTGGACCGGCGAGGGCAAGATCCTGAAGGTTGAGGTATCCGTTGATGAGGGGCAGACATGGGAGCAGGCCCGCTTGATCGGGGAAGACCAGCCTTATGCCTGGCGCCAGTGGCAATACATTTGGCAGGCGACAGGAGCCGGTCCGCGGACGATTCTCTGCCGCGCGAGCGATGACCATGGTCAGACGCAACCAAAGACGAGTCCATGGAATCCCAGCGGGTTTCTCTGGAATGGATGGGATCGCGTAACCATTACGGTGGCTGCATGACGAACAGCGGACACAGCATGGTCTTCTTATTAGTGATCGGCCTCGTCGGCCTGGCCGTTGTGACGGCAGCGCAAGAGGAAGATCTGGCAACGGTGAGCGCCGCGTTGGCACTCCGTGCAGAGGGACTGATTATCGCGCGCTGTTCCGTCTGTCACAGCGCTGATCTCATCGTGCAACAGCGGTTGCCTCGCGCGCGATGGGAGGCCACGGTCAAGAAAATGGAACATTGGGGTACGGAAATCTCCAACGACGAGGCAGATCTGCTCGTGCGGTATCTGTCGGCGCGGTATCACCCTGCTGCACCGGATCAACTGCCGCCGCTCGACAGTGAATTGAGGAAGGTGGAGCCGCTCACGCAGGAGCCGGTGGCCGAAGGTCCGCTCACGGGGGTCGCGGCCAGAGGAGCCGGTATTTTCGAACACAATTGCCAGGCCTGTCATGGAGCAATGGCGATAGGCGGTATGGGCCCGAAGCTGGTGAAGAACCCGATTCTCAAACACGAGGATCTCTTCCGGGACATGGTATTGCATGGACGAGGGCCGATGCCGGCCTGGGGTTCGGTGCTGAGTTCTCAGGACATTGCGGATATTCATGCATGGCTCGCGACGCGATAGACGGTGGATCAGTTGAACATTGACGGAAGGAGCAGCGACATGAAAGTCAGAAGAGGGGTGGTCATTGGGAGCGCAGTGCTTGCGTTGGTGGGACTCATGTCGTCCCCTCGGCTGTTGTTCGCGAGCGATCAGTCGCGCGCGAAAGACATTATCCAGCAGACCTGCGTCCAATGCCACAGGCTGGAAGGTCAGCCGGAGTCGCGCTTCAATCTGAAGGCGCCCGATCTCATCTGGGCCGGCAGCAAGTATAAGAGGCCCTGGTTGATCCGGTGGCTGACGGGCAAAGAAGGGCCATTGTATGCCAAGGGCTATCGATGGGATTTGACCGAGGTTCCGTCGAAGCATCCAATGGTTACGGAGCCGGAGGCCAATGCCATCGCCGATTATTTTGCCGAGCACAACAAGGATCCGCGAGTCACAGTCGGCGCGTTTGAGCTCTCGAAGGTGACGAAGTTCGAGGCGACGTTCGGGGGGAAGGCCTTCAAGGCACATGCCTGCCTCGGCTGTCACGTGATCGAAGAGGACGGCAAGATCATCGGGGGTCCGCAGAGCGCATCGCTTGTAGCGGCAGGACAGCGGTACGATCAGGATTGGCTCTTCCGTTTCGGGCAGAATCCACAAGACTTCACCCCGCACAGCGGCGAGTTTCTGGCCGATGCGACGGAGCCACAGCTCCGCGCGGTGATCGGGTTCTTAATGGTGCAGGGGGTGAAGGACTTCACGTACTACGAGCCCTGGACGAGTCCGGAGTTCGGGATGGCCAGCGTGGATCGGGGTAAGGTCGTCTATAAGGAATATTGCTCGCAATGCCACGGCGCGACGGGCAAGGGTGACGGACCGGCAGCCTCCGGCCTGGAACCCAAGCCGGCGATTCATGCCAACATTCCATTTGAAAAGCTTCCGATGGAGTATCTCTACAACGTCATCAACCATGGTGGCGCGGCAATGGGTAAATCGCCGAATATGCCGTATTGGAACTTGACGATTGGTCAGCAGGGCGTCGCCGATGTGATCGCGTATTCGAAGGCGACCTTCAAAGGCGTGCCGGACATAGCGGCCGCTCCGAGCGGGGGCCAGGGGGGAGCCTGTGTGCAACTGCGCAAGACGGCCAAGGCGCCGGACGAATTCTTGGCCAAGACGAATCCGCTTCCTGCATCTGCCGGCATGATCCGGGAGGGGAAAACACTGTTCCTCAAGACGGCGCAGCCCGTTGCTTGTGCGATGTGTCATGGAGAACAGGGTGACGGGAAGGGAATCATGGGGGCAGCCTTGGTGCCGCCCCCGAGAAACTTCACATGCGGGTCGATGATGAAGGACATTCCCGATGGACAACTGTTCTGGATCATCAAGAATGGTTCGCTGGGAACGGGGATGATGTCGTACGCCGGATTGCCGGATGAGCAGGTGTGGCAGTTGATTCACTACGTTCGATCGCTGGCGAAATAGGGTGTGAAGGGTAAGGGGTAAGGGGTGAAGCGTAAGGGGCGAGAAGAAAAAGAAACGCGAACGTAAAGGAGCAGGGGAAAATGGCGACATTTATTATTTCCGGTAGCCGAGGCACAGACGATCCGACCATGGCGACCTTGCCCTTCATGGCAGCGAAGGTCGCGAAGGAGCAAGGGCACGAGGTCGTGCTCTGGCTCTGGAATGAAGCCGTGACGCTCGGGCGCAAAGGAACCGCCGAGCACGTGACGGGGGTGAACCTGACGCCGCTGAAAGATCTGCTGGCAGCTGTGCAAGCCGCCAATATTCCCATCTGGGTCTGCGGGGCCTGCGCCGTGGCGCGGCAGATCGGCGCCGGAGATCTCGTTTCTGGTGCGACGATCAAGGGCATGCCGGACTACATTAAGGCCGTCGCCGAACGTGACCGCAACGTCGCATTTTGATTCTGTAGCGAAGAAAGGAATCCCCTATGTCAGCTGATGGTGAATCGATCGGGAAATCAAAAGGCAGCAAAGATCGAGTAGACGAGGCGGACATCGACGAGTTCGTTGCAAAGGACGGGCGTCTCGATGTCAATGGGCTGGAGACCATCCCCACGATGGTACCGCGGGAAGGGGACGGCTACCGACCGCCGCGCAGCGGATCGGGCGGAGAGGGGCTTGGACGCATCGGCGAATCGGGCCATGCTTTGACCGACGATGATCTTCGGCGGGTCAATACGAGAAAAGGCCTTCTTCAACTGCTCGAGAATAAAGCTGTCGATATCGAGGAAGTCCGCAAGACATTGCTGTACGAGCAGGAGTTGCGGGAATTACAAGTTGAGTTGGTCAGGCTTCAACGGTGGGTGCAGAGCAACGGAGAACGGATCGCGATCCTGGTCGAAGGGCGCGATGCGGCAGGGAAGGGCGGTACGATCCGCCGGTTCACCGAGCACCTGAATCCTCGTGCCATGCGGGTGGTCGCGCTGCCCAAACCGTCGGATGAAGAGCGGGGGCAGTGGTACTTTCAGCGCTATATTCGCCAATTGCCCAACAAGGGTGAGATCGTGTTTTTCGACCGTAGCTGGTACAACCGCGCGGTGGTCGAGCCGGTGATGGGATTCTGCAACAAGAAGGAACATCAGCGGTTCCTGCAGCAGGTTCCGGAATTCGAACATATGCTCTATGAAGATGGCGTGACCATCATCAAATTCTGGTTCTCCATCTCCAAGGAAGAGCAGGCACAGCGGTTCGAGGCGCGCAGGCAGAATCCGCTCAAGCAATGGAAGCTGAGTCCGGTCGATGAGAAGGCGCAAGAGCTGTGGGACTCCTATACCCGCTACAAAGAGGAGATGTTCAGCAAGACGCACACGACATTCAGCCCCTGGATTATCGTCAAGGCCAACGACAAGCAGGCGGCGCGATTGGAAAGCCTCCGGCACGTGCTGAACTTGCTGCCGTACAAAGGCAAAGAGGAAGCCTCGATCCGCCTGGCGCCGGATCCCAACGTGATCACCCGATTCCACCGCAAGATGGTGGAACTGGATTTGTAACAGGCTGCAGAAAGACTCTATGCATCCGATCGTGGCCCATTTTCCATTGCGCTGTTGTGCACCAGGCGTTATGAACTTGTCTGAAGATAAAGATAAGGAGGAGGGACGAGTCCGAATGAGATAAAGGGCGAGGTCAATCCAAGACACAACGAATGAAGAATGAAGGAGGAACCAGTCATGATGAATGCCTCTCGATATGCCGCCATCCTCGTATGGGGATCAGTGGTCCTGCTCAGCGCTAACGTCCAAACTGCTCGAGCGGATGGATCCCATGGAGGAATGATGTGTGGCCACATGTGTAAAATGCATGAGGGCCACGATCAGAACAAGGAGGACGAACACAGTAGCCATGACCTGAAGCAGCTCCTCAAACATGGGAAAGAGATCGGCCTCACACCGGAACAGATCAGCAAGCTGAAAACCATGCAGCTTGACCTAGGTCGCGCGCAAGCCAGAGCGGAGGCCGACATCAAAGTGGCAACACTCGAGTTGCATGCGTTAGTCGAGGATGAGCAGGCTGACCCGGCAGCGATTCAGGCCAAGGTGGACCAGCTCAAGAAGGCGGAAGGCGGTCTGTTGTTCACGTCGATCAAGTCGAGGCGCGACGCGATGGCGACCTTGACTCCCGAACAGCGCGAGAAAGACCACGCAATGCGGGGCAAGATGATGGAAATGATGATGGGGGGAGAGGGCCAGCATACAGGTGGAATGAGTGGAATGGGTGGGATGAAAGGCGTGGGGCATGGGAAAGATGGAGGAGCTGGGAAAGAGGGGGCTGCAGAGCACCAACATTAGGGCATCAGCCCGGCTTCAGGATGGGGCAGTCTCCCAGCAGTGAATGAATGATCTGCCCCGAACAACGGGGAAGCGGACGGTTCATCACTGGGAATGACAGTGGGAGCCAGGGGAATGAATGAGAAAGTCCATACTCTTTCTGTTGACGATGATGGTGGTTGTCGTCTGAGTGCGGAAATCTCTGCGATCGACGAATCCATTATGAAGCGACTGTCTCATACGAAATAGAAGAGCGACTTTAAGACAGCGGTAAGGATGCGAACCTTTCCGATCCGTCGGCGGAAGATGTGCCTGGGGGATCGAGGAAGGCGGGAGGAGTGATTGTCAAGGAGTCAGTCAGCTAGAACACACTAACCACAAAGGAGAAGTGATATGCCTACCCGAACGATGCCTGGGGTTCCAGCAGGAGGACTGAAGACAGTCGGTCAAGTTCACGTGACGAACAGTCTGTTGTTCGGTCGCACACAAAATGCCATGGGGGTGGCGGTGGAATTATTGTCGACGCATACACCTGGTGCGCCGGTGCTGGATGATCGTGGAGAGTTCATCGGCTTCATCAGTGAGTTCGATGTGCTCCGGGCACTTGAAGCGGGCAAGGATCTCAACCAACTCACGGCGGAGCAGATCATGGTCAAGGACCGAATTTTCGTGACCGATGGCACCAGCATCGAGGATGCCGTGAAGCTGATGGAAGAGAAGCGGCTTCTCAACCTGCCGGTCAAAGTGAACGGGAAGGTGACCTATTCGATCACGCGACACGATCTGCTGCGGGCTTGGATCGGCCTTGGAATCGACATCGAAACCAATATTGTTCAGTAAGCTGTGCCTGTGCGAGAAGGAGTGACGCCGTCCTTCTCGCACGTCCGGCGCTCGACACAACACACGTTGCTGGTTCGACTCTCCGCACCAGACGATCAAAGGAGGAAGGTGATGAAGCTGAGTATGTTCCCATTGCTAGTCGTAGTGGTCTCACTTGCCATCCCCGCCTGGGCCGCCGAACGGCACATGATGCAGCCGCGGGTGCCGACCGACAAGCTGGCCGAAGCGCGCGCACTGACGAGCCCATTGCCGAGTTCCCCGGAGATCGTCGAGCAGGGCAAAGCGCTCTATCATGGTAAGGGGACCTGCTTCAACTGTCATGGAAAAGACGGGGGCGGCAATGGGCCGTTGGCCGTCCAGCTGAATCCATCGCCCCGCAATTTCCAGCACCATGGATTCTGGCGCCATCGCACAGAAGGCGAAATCTTCTGGGTGATCAAGAACGGATCGGTCGGTACCGGCATGATCGGATTTGGCGGGCAACTGACGGACGAAGAGATCTGGAGCATCATTCAGTATGAGCGCAGCTTCGCCGGCGAGCATGGACCTGGCATGATGGGACATGGAGAAGGCGTGGGATCCATGATGGGACCAGGCGGCGGGATGGGCGGCATGGGACATCGCGGGCCGATGGGCGGCATGGGCGGTTGCGAAGGTGAACAGTGCGGCCGGTAACCGGGGATGGGGGTAAATAGAACGAGACGAGACGCGGCGGCCCTCATGGCTCAGCCCTCGCGCGGAGATATGAGAGGCTGTGCGATGGCCTCGATGCTCAGAGTCCGAGGAGCGAATCAGGAATGAATAGGATACGAGCCTTCGGGGAATGCATGGTCTTGGTCGCGATCTTGATGTTTCTTGCTGGGTGCAGCCTGCCTGCTCTCCCAGACGCAGGCAAGATCTATGTAGACCGATGGGCCGAGATCAAGGGCAGCGACAAAGATGTGAGCGAAATTCTGGCCGCCTTCAACAGGGCGGAGGACGCACTCCACGCGCGCGATCTGGACGGCCTGATGGCCCTGTACTCAGAGCAGTATCGCTACCACGGGTTGTCGAAGAGTGATCTCAGAAAGATCTGGGAGGAGATGTTTGCGAGCTACGACAACCTGGCCAGCACCCACACGTTTTCACGCATTCATGTTGGAGGATCGGCCAAGCAGCCCACCGCAGATATTTCCTGCACCGGCAGCTTGTGGGGATTGTCGAAAGAAACGGGAAAGCGGGTGT
>Ga0315287_10002958_pt1 | contig 16294 bp, 18 predicted proteins | sample YL17G11_0_MG_FD_205037 | JGI IMG/M metagenome (GOLD analysis project Ga0315287, IMG submission 205037) | Sediment microbial communities from Yellowstone Lake, YNP, Wyoming, USA - YL17G11_0 | ecosystem: Environmental > Aquatic > Freshwater > Lake > Sediment | place: USA: Wyoming | collected... | reverse complement strand
GTCCGGGCATAGCAGCGCACGCCGTTGTAGTTGCGGCTGGACTGAAGATCATCGATCACCAACCCGGTGCTGTACATGCCACCGGAGGACACGAACACCACCGATGCGCCGCGCGCCGCGGCCAACAGTGGCAGTAACCGCTCGGTCATCAACTGTGGCCCCAGAATATGGGTGGCCAGTTGCACCTCATGGCCTTCGCGGGTGAGCATGCGCTCCTCAGGCATCAGGCCGGCGTTGTGAACCAGTCCGTCCAACGCGGGCACCCGGCCGGCGAAGTCGGCGCACCAGGCATTGACGGCTTCCAGGTCCGAGACGTCGCACACCTCGGCCACCACGTCGGCGCCCGGGAACTCCCCGGAGATGTCGGCGACGCAGCGTTTCACCTTTTCGGCGTTGCGGCCCAGTACGTGCACGGTGGCGCCGAGTCCGGCGAAGGCCCGCGCCATCCCGAGGCCGATCCCGGCGGTCGCACCGGTCACCAGCACCCGCTTGCCGACCAGGGCATCGGGGGCGGGGTCGGCGGGCCACCATCGCCGGCGCAGTCCGGAGCCGATCCGGGTGTAGCCGAGGACCAGCGCACGGTCCATCGCGCCGTCGAGCAGATCCGTCACCGGCCGGGTGAGGGCCGAGAGATCCACGGTCACAGTCCGTCGTTGATGGGGGCAAGAATGTCGATCACATCGATCAGGGTCGCACGGGCGGTTTCGCGTGGGCCCCCCGCATCGGCGACCAGTGCCGAGACCACCGCTCCGTCGACCGCGCACACCAACGCCGTCACCATGTCGACCCGGGCGCAGCGGCCGGAGCGGTCGACGGCCTCGACGACGGCGTCGACGCGCTGCTGCAATAGCCGCCGCTCCACGCCGCGCAGCGCGGGGTGGCGGGCGCAGGCGATATAGCGCTCATAGCGCGAGATCAACTCATCACCGCTCTTCTCGCCGGCAAGGAGATCGAGCAGAACATCGGCGGTGGCGCCGGTGCTGCGGCGACGCCTCGGCAACTCCCGGACCCGCGCTCGCAACTGGGTGGCTTCGACGGCACCGATGTGTTCGACGGCGTTTTCCACCAACTCGTCCAGCGACGAGAAGTAATAGGTCGTCGACGCCAGTGGCAGTCCGGCCCGGCGCGCGACCGCACGATGGCGTACCGCCTCGAAGCCACCTTCAGACAGCAATGCAGCGGCCGCGCTGACGAGCGCGTACCGGCGTCGTTCTCCCTTGGGGGTAACCGCTGTGGTCACGTGGCCGATGGTGCCAGCCGCCGGGGGAACCCACGGCGCTTTCCCGCAACCAGTGACGGGTGGGGCAGGATAGCGGAATGCCGGACCGCAGCCGTCGCGCCGTGCTGCGTGTGGCGGCGGGTGTCGCCGGCGCAGCGGCGGTGCACACATTCCTCAGACCATCGCCTGCCGTCGCCACGCCCAGCCTCATCACCGGATCGTTCGTGTCGGCCGCGCGCGGGGGCATCACGACCAATTTCGCCGTCGCCCGCCCACCCGGAAAAGCCGGAACGCTGCGGCCGGTGATCGCACTGCACGGCAAGGGCAGCGACGCCGCGGCAGTGATGGCCGGCGGTGTGGAGTCGGGACTGGCCGGGGCGGTGAATGCGGGCCTGCCGCCGATCGCGGTGGTCGCCGTCGACGGCGGCGGCAGTTACTGGCACCGGCGCGCCAGCGGCGAGGACTCCGGGGCGATGGTGCTCGACGAATTGCTTCCACTCCTCGCCCAGCAGGGCCTGGACACCTCGCGGGTGGGCTTTCTGGGCTGGTCGATGGGTGGCTACGGCGCTCTGTTGCTGGGGGCGCGGTTGGGTCCGGCCCGCACCGCGGCGATCTGTGCGGTCAGCCCCGCGCTGTGGCTGTCGTCGGGTGCGAGCGCTCCCGGCGCGTTCGATGGACCGGGTGACTTCGCCGCCAACACAGTCTTCGGCCTTCCGGCGCTGGCGTCGATCCCGATCCGCGTTGACTGCGGGTACGCAGACCCGTTCTACCCGGCGACCACACAGTTCGTCGCGCAGTTGCCGAGTGCCCCGGCCGGTGGCTTCGCACCGGGCGGACATGACAGCTCGTTCTGGAGCGCCCAGTTGCCTGCGGAGATCGCCTGGATGGCTCCGCTGTTGACGGCCTAGCCGGGCGGGCTCAGACGCCGATCCGGCCCTCCGCCGCGGCGAGTCCGATATCGGTGCGGAAATGGCTGCCGGGCAAGCGAATCGACGTCATTACCCGGTATGCGGCGGCGCGGGCTTCGGGCAGGTCGGCCCCGGTTCCGACGACCGACAGCACCCGACCGCCGCAGGAGACGACTTCACCGTCGTCGCGTCGCGCGGTGCCGGCGTGCAGCACCGCGTCGTTGTCCGACCCGGTGATGACGTCTCCGAATCGGGGACGTCCCGGGTAGTTCTCGGCGGCCAGCACCACGGTCACCGCGTAACCGCCGCGCCACCGCAGTGGGCCGGCATCGGCCAGCGCGCCGGTAGCCGTCGCGTAGAGCAACGCACCCAGCGGAGACTCCAGCAATGCCAGCACCGCCTGGGTTTCTGGGTCGCCGAAACGACAGTTGAACTCGACCACCGCCGGCCCATCGGAGGTGATCGCCAGACCCGCGTACAGCAGACCCGAGAAAGGGCAGCCACGTCGCAGCAGTTCAGCCGCAACGGGTTCGACCGCGTCGCGGACGATCGCGGCCTGCACCGACTCCGGCAGCCACGGCAACGGCGCATATGCGCCCATGCCGCCGGTGTTGGGGCCGGTGTCGCCGTCGGCGACCCGCTTGAAGTCCTGCGCCGCCAGTAACGGAACGACGGCGGCGCCGTCGACAAGGCAGAACAGCGAGACTTCCGGCCCGTCCAGGAACGACTCCAGCAGTACCGGGTGGCCGGAATCCAGGAGGCTGGCGGCGTGGGCCCGCGCGGCGTCCCGGTCGGCGGTGACGACCACGCCCTTGCCGGCTGCGAGTCCGTCGTCTTTGACCACCCAGGCCCGCTGGCCGGCCGGGGGGCCGAACCGATCCAGTGCGGCGTCGAGATGGGCAGGACTGTCGATGATTTCGCTGGCTGCTGTCCGTACCCCTGCGGCGGCCATCACGTCCTTGGCGAATGCTTTGGAACCCTCGATCCGGGCGGCCTCCTGCGACGGACCGAAGCAGGCGATTCCAGCGGCTCGGACAGCATCGGCGACACCGAGAGCCAGTGGAACCTCGGGGCCGATCACCACCAGATCGGCGCGCATGCGGGCGGCGAGTGCGGTGACCTCATCGGCGGAGGCCACGTCGACATCGAATTGGTCGGCCACCGCCGCCGTGCCCGCGTTTCCCGGCGCGATCGCGAGGTAGTCGACCGCGGGGTCCTTTCGCAATCCGAGCAGCAGGGCATGTTCGCGGGCACCGGATCCGATCACAAGGACGCGCACGGCGACAACCCTAATCGGTTAATCCGTTGACCTGTCATCCCTCACGATTAATCCGTTGACTTGTCATTGGAGTGCATCTTCAACGCATCCCCGGCGTTGGCCTTCTTGTCGGCGGACCTTCCCGCCGCCGCAGCCTTGCGGCGTTTGGCCGCGACCCGCTCGACGACACCATTGAAGCCCGAGCCGAGTGGGAAACCGACGTAGTGGGTGATGAACAGCGCCATCTCGCGCAATTCGTCGCTAGTCATCTCTGCGTTCTCCAGTGCAGCGTTGACCTGGATCTCAGCCAGATCCGGCAGGCCGAGTGCGGTGACCACCGACAGCGTCATGATCCGCTTGTCCCGCATGGACAGGCCAGGTCGGCTCCAGATGTCGCCGAAAAGGTGGTCGGCGGTCAGTGCGAAGAAATCGCCGGGCATGTCCGGCATATCCCAGGCATAGACCTCGTTCATCTTCGCCAGGCCCTTACGTCGCAATTCGTCCATTTCTCACTCCTTCTCGGTTTGAGCCGATTGTGCGTGCGGCACGCCGAGTCCGGTGGCCAAATTGCGCAGCGCCACTTCGGCAAGCGGCAGATCGACGCCGACTGACTCCCCGAGCGCCAGCGCCAGACTCAGATCCTTCTCTCCCAGACCGCGGGTGTGGGTGAAGGTGTCGTAGAGCCAGTGTCCCGGTTCGAGTTCAGCAGAGTTGTCACGCACCATGATCGCTCCCGGGCCACCGGTCAGCGCATCGGTGTGCCGGACCACCCGGCCGAGTGCCTGTAGGTCCAGGCCCGCGGCCTCGGCCAGCGCCAAAGCCTCGCAGGCGGAGGCGAACGCGGTGAAGGTCAGCATGTTGCGCGCCAACTTCATCCGAGTTCCCGCGCCGGCCTCACCGGCATGAATCACCAGCGACGCCCACTGCTTGAAGACCGGTTTGATGCGCTCGTAGATCTCGCGGGGCGCGCCGACCATCGTCGCCAACTCACCCGTGGCGGCCGCACCCGCTCCCCCGCTGACGGGAGCGTCGATGACGTGCACGCCGTGCGGTGCGAGTTCGGCGGCGAGTTCGGCGGCAGTGGCGTCGCCGATGGTGGAATGGATCGCGATCACCGTGCCCGGCGCGGCGTGGACGGCCAGACCGGTCACCACCTCGCGAACCTGCGCGTCGTTGAGCACGGTGACGCTGATGATCTCGGCCGCGGCGACATCGGCGAGGTTGCCGGCCACGCTTGCTCCGGCGTCGGCGAACGGCACCATCACCTCGTCGCGGACATCGAAGACCACCAGGCCGCCCGGCCAGGCGGCCAGCCGCATCGCCATCGGCGCGCCCATACTGCCCAGCCCGATGTAGCCGAGGCTGGGAACAGTCGTCGAATCAGTCATGGCCGAGCTCCTTCTACGACCGGATGATCTGGCCGCCGTCGACATTGAAGATCTGCCCGGTGATCCAGCTGGCCTGATCGGAGAGCAGGAACAGACACATGCCGACCAGATCCTCGGGCTGACCCATCCGGCTCAGCGGAATGTTCTTGACGATATCCGCCACCATCTCCTGCGGAGTAGTGGTTCGGTTGGCCTCAGTGTCGATCGGGCCGGGCGCGATGGCGTTGATCCGGATGTTCATTCCACCCAACTCGCGAGAAAGCTGTTGGGTGAGGCCGTTGATGCCGACTTTGGCCAGTCCGTAGTAATTGGCGTAGAGCCACGCCGCGGTCGAGGACTGGTTGACGATCGCACCGCCGCCGCGCTTGGCCATCTTCCGGTACACCGCCCGGGTGCAGGCGAGCGCACCGTCGAGGTTCACGCTCATGAACTTCTTGTAGTAGTCCCAGTCCACGGTGACGAGGAAGTCCAGTTTCATGCCGCCGAAAATCGCAGCATTGTTGACTAAAAAGTCGATCCCGCCGAACTCGGCAAGGGTGCGATCGGCCATCGCCTTCGCCGAATCGGGGTCAGACACGTCGACCGGAACCGAGATCGCCGTGCCACCTTCCGCGACGATTCCGGCGGCCACCCGGTCAGCACCCTCGGTATTGATATCTGCCACCACCACCGCCGCGCCTTCTCGGGCGAGAGCCTCGGCATAGGCCTGCCCGATGCCGCCGCCGGACCCGGTGACGATGGCAACCTTCTCCTCGAACTGTCCCATGGTTCCTCCTCGACTGCCGAATTAGACTGCTGTGGCAATGACTTTGAGTTCGAGGTATTCCTCGAAACCGGCGACACCCATCTCACTGCCTACACCGGACTGCTTATAGCCCCCGAACGGAACGTCCGCGGAGTACCAAACCCCGCCGTTGACGTTGACGGTGCCGACCCGCAACCGGTTAGCGACTGCTTGAGCACGCTGGGGGTCCGCGCTGAACACCGTGCCCGACAATCCATACGGGGAATCGTTGGCTATCCGGATCGCATCATCGTCGCCGTCGTGTGCGATCACCGTCAGCACCGGGCCGAAGATCTCCTCGCGCGCGACCCTGGCGTCGTTGGTCAACCCGACGATCACCGTGGGTTCGATGAAGAACCCGCGATCCCGATCGGCGGGCCGACCCCCGCCGCAGGCGAAAGAACCGCCCTCGGCGATCGCCAGGTCGAGATAGGACTGAACTCGATCGCGCTGACGCGCGGAAATCACTGGGCCACAAATTGTTCCGGGATCCAGCGGGTCGCCTGGTTTGAGACCGGACATGGTTGCGGCAGCGGCCACGACGGCTTCATCATAACGGCCGCGCGGCACCACAAGCCGGGTGGTGATCGCGCAACCCTGCCCCGCGTGCATCGACGCGGTGAAAGCCGCCATGGAGCAGGCTCCGGCGAGATCGGCGTCATCAAGAACCAAGAATGCCGATTTGCCACCAAGTTCCAGGAACACCTTTTTGATGGTGGCGGCACCGGCCGCCATGACCGCGCGTCCGGTAGCGGTTGACCCCGTGAACGAAACCATGTCGACCCGGGGATCAGACGCCAACATCGCCCCGACCGCATGATCGTCGGAGGTGACGATATTGAGAACACCCGGCGGAATATCGGTGTGCTCGGCCACCAGTTCACCGAGAACCGCTGCGCACCAGGGGGTGTCGGGGGCGGGTTTGAGCACCACAGTGTTACCGGCAGCCAACGATGGGCCGATCTTGGCGAGGTTGATCTGATGCGGAAAATTCCATGGCGTAATGGCGCCGACGACTCCGACGGCTTCACGGACGACAGTGCGCTGGGTGGCGATTCCCATCGGTTTGGCGACACCGAGGTCGGTGCGCCACGGGTAGGACTCCGCGGTATCGGCGCCGAAACCCAGATCCTCGACCGGCCCCTCCAGTTGCGCCATCGAGGTGAGCATGCGCGGTGCCCCGACCTCGGCCATGGTGATCTCGCGGAGTTCCTCAATGTGCTCGCGCATCGCGTCGCGCAACTGCCGAACACATCGCACCCGAAGTTCGGTGTTGATCGACCAGTCGGTCTTGTCGAACGCGCGACGGGCGGCATCGATGGCGCGACTCATGTCATCTGCATCGGCGTTGGCGGCAGTTCCGAGCACCTCTTCGGTAGCCGGGTTGATGGTCTGGAACCGACCCGCACCGCCTGCGACAAGCTTTCCGTCGATGAACAGATCGCTGTTGCGATCAGCTGCTATTGCCATCCGCGACTCCTCATCCTCTCGTACCGCCGGCCCCGATATCCCCGGTATTCCCGGTATCGAAGAACCATATGGACACCTGTCCGATTACGTTCCGTCGAACCTTAGTCACACCATCGCCGACGATGCAAGGACACTATCCCGAGAAGTACCCGTGAGGTCGGTTTTCTACCGGACCTCTTGCGCGATCACGACACCGGTGATTACGGTGGACATGTGTCCAGCGATGCAGTGGCGATGGCCCCTCGTGACCGGGCTGAGGCGACCCGCCGGCCTCGGCAGGAGGAAACCTTCCGCAAACTTCTCAGCGCCGCACTGGAAACGCTGCGGGGTTCCTCCTACGCCGACCTCACCGTCCGGGGCGTAGCGGCCCGGGCCCAGGTGGCACCCGCGACGGCCTACACCTACTTCTCGTCGAAGAACCATCTGGTCGCCGAGGTTTACCTCGACCTAGTTCACGAGGTGCCCTATTTCACGGATGTCAACGACGCCAGGCTCAACCGGGTCCAACAGGCGCTTCGCAGCCTGGCTCTCGTCGTCGCCGATGAACCCGAGGTTGCCGCCGCCTGCACGACCGCCCTGTTGAGCAACGACGCCTCGGTTCGCGCCGTCCGGGACCGCATCGGCGCCGAGATCCACAAGCGGATCTGCTCCGCGCTGGGACCCGATGCCGACGCACGCACGGTGGCGGCACTGGAGATGAGTTACTTCGGCGCCTTGGTGCACGCCGGCAGCGGCGCCTTCACCTATCGCCAGATCACCGACCGGCTGGGCTACGTGGTCGGCCTTATTCTGACTCCCGGCGACGGAGACGGGCAATGACAGCAGACGTTGTACCGCTGATCCTTGACCCCTACGACTACCACCTTCATGAAGACCCCTACCCGTATTACAAACGCCTGCGCGATGATGCGCCGCTGTATCGAAATGACACCCTGAACTTCTGGGCGCTGACCCGGCATGCCGACGTGCACAAGGGATTTCGCAACAGCACCGAACTGTCAAACAAACTCGGCGTGTCGCTGGATCCGATCTCTCGCAACCCTGAGGCCTACCGGACCATGTCGTTCCTGGCGATGGATGACCCGGCCCATCTACGACTGCGCACCCTGGTATCCAAGGGGTTCACCCCGCGACGAATCCGTGAACTCGAGGCCAGGGTCATTGAACTGGCTAAGGAACATCTCGACAACGCTCTGGAGTCCGAGAGTTTCGATTACATCGCCGAATTCGCCGGCAAGCTGCCGATGGATGTGATCTCCGAACTGATGGGCGTGCCGGTAGAGGACAGGGTCCGCCTGCGCTCGCTGGCCGATGAGGTGATGCATCGCGACGACGGCGTGGCCGACGTTCCGATGGCGGCGATCGAGGCCTCGATGCAACTGCTGGTCTACTACGCCGATATGGTCGCGCAGCGGCGAAAGAAGCCCACCGACGATCTCACCACAGCGCTGCTGGAGGCCGAGATCGACGGTGACCGCCTCGGCGACGAGGAGATCATGGCATTCCTATTCTTGATGGTGGTTGCCGGTAACGAGACGACCACGAAACTCCTTGGCAACGCGGCTTATTGGGGTGCAAGGAATCCCGACCAGCTAGCCGGCGTGCACGCCGACCACTCGAAGATTCCACTCTGGATCGAGGAGACCTTGCGCTACGACACCTCCAGCCAGATCCTGGCGCGCGTCGTCGTCGAGGATATCGAGTTCTACGGCACCACCCTGCATGACGGCGACACCCTGCTGCTGGTGCCAGGGTCGGCACACCGCGACGAACGGGTCTTCGACTCCCCCGACGAGTTTCTGATTGGCCGCGATATCGGATCCAAATTGCTGAGCTTCGGAAGCGGTGCGCATTTCTGCCTCGGTGCCCACCTTGCCCGAATGGAGGCCCGCGTCGCGCTGACCGAACTGTTCGCGCGGATCCGCAGCTACGAGGTCGACGAAGCCAACGCGGTTCGAGTGCACTCCAGCAATGTGCGGGGGTTTGCCAGCCTGCCGATCACGGTGACGAGACGCTAATGGCACGCTTTGAACCACACCCCAGCCGCCGGCCGGTCATCGTCGCCGGCGCCTCGTCCGGGATCGGCGCCGCCACCGCCGCCGAGCTTGCCGCGCGGGGCTTCCCCGTCGCCCTCGGTGCCCGGCGTCTCGACAAGTGCGAGGAATTAGCCGGTCAGATCCGTGCGGATGGCGGCGAGGCCGTGGCGTTGTCGCTCGACGTCACCTCGTCGGACTCGGTTCGGGAATTCGTGGGCCGCGCGACAGCGGAGCTCGGCGACATCGAGGTGCTGGTCGCCGGTGCCGGCGACACCTTCTTCGGGAGGCTCCATGAGATCGACACCACCGACTTCGAAGCCCAGATCCAGATCCACCTCATCGGAGCCAACCGGCTAGCCACCGCCGTGTTGCCCGCCATGGTCTCCCGTCAGCGCGGTGACGTCATCTTCATCGGCTCCGATGTTGCCTTACGTCAGCGCCCCCACATGGGCGCCTACGGCGCTGCCAAAGCCGGGCTGGCCGCGATGGTGAACAACCTGCAGATGGAACTGGAGGGCACCGGCGTGCGGGCATCGGTCGTCCATCCCGGACCGACCCAGACTTCGATGGGGTGGAACCTGCCACCGGAGTCAATCGCGCCAGCGCTGGAGGACTGGGCCAGGTGGGGCCAGGCCCGGCACAGCTACTTCCTGCGTGCTGCCGACCTCGCCCGTGCGGTCGCATTCGTCGCCGAGACGCCGCGCGGAGGATTCGTCGCGTCCATGGAGATTCAGCCCGAGGCGCCGCTGTCCAATGCGCCCAGGGAACGTCAGCAACTTAAGTACCCGGAGGGACCATGACACAGCACCCGGAGGGACCATGACACAGCACCCGGAGGGACCATGACACCCAGCACACCGTTAAAGGATGTTCGCCGGGTCTCCGGCGGCGAGGACGAGCACGGCCACCTCGAGGAGTTCCGCACCGACCCGATCGCCCTGATGCAACGGGTGCGCGACGAGTGCGGCGACGTCGGCTCCTTCCAACTCGCCGACAAGCAGGTGATCCTGCTCACCGGTGCGGAGGCGAACGAGTTCTTCTTCCGCGCCGCCGACGAAGACCTCGATCAGGCGCAGGCATATCCGTTCATGACGCCGATCTTCGGAAAGGGGGTGGTATTCGACGCCAGCCCGGAACGCCGAAAAGAGATGTTGCACAACTCCGCACTGCGTGGCGACCACATGAAGAGTCATGCCGCCACCATTGAGCGGGAGGTCCTCCGCGCAATCGAGAATTGGGGCGCTACCGGAGAGATCGAACTGCTGGACTTCTTCTCCGAACTGACCATCTACACCTCGACGGCCTGCCTGATCGGACGAAAGTTCCGCGATCAACTCGACTCCCGTTTCGCGAACTACTATCACCTCCTCGAGCGGGGTACCGACCCACTGTGCTACGTCGACCCGTACCTGCCGATAGAGAGTTTCCGGATCCGCGACGAGGCGCGCGAGAACTTAGTCGGGTTGGTGGAAGAGATCATGAAACAGCGGATCGCCAACCCACCCCAGGAGAAATCCGAACGCGACATGCTCGACGTGCTGGTGTCGATCCCCGACGAGGATGGCCGCCCGCGGTTCACCGCCGATGAGATCACCGGGATGTTCATTTCCCTCATGTTCGCCGGTCACCACACCAGTTCCGGAACATCGTCGTGGACTCTCATCGAGTTGATGCGAAATCTCGACATCTACGCCGAGGTACGCAACGAACTCGATGAGCTTTACGCCGACGGCCAGGAGGTGAGTTTTCATGCGCTGCGCCAGATCCCCAAGCTGGAGAATGTGATCAAGGAGACCCTTCGGCTACACCCGCCGCTGATCATCCTGATGCGGGTCGCCCAGGGCGAGTTCGAGGTACAGGGCTACCCGATCCACCAAGGCGACTTCGTCGCGACCTCGCCGGCGATTTCCAATCGGATACCCCAGGACTTTCCCGAACCTGACGCCTTCGATCCGGATCGTTACGAGAAGCCGCGCGAGGAGGATGTGCTGCAACGCTGGACCTGGATTCCATTCGGCGCCGGGCGGCATCGCTGCGTCGGTGCCGCGTTCGCCACCATTCAGATAAAGGCGATATTCTCGGTTCTGCTGCGCGAGTACGATTTCGAGATGATCCAGCCGCCCGAGAGCTACCGCAACGACCACTCCAAAATGGTTGTCCAGCTCGCCCGGCCCGCATTGGTCCGGTACCGCAAGCGCACCGGCTAGGAGTCGAACCTGTGGGCAGCTACCGCGTCGAACTTGACCTGGATCTGTGCCAGGGACACGCCATGTGCGAACTGGAAGCGCCGGACTACTTCTCGGTGCCCAAGCGCGGCACCGTCGAGATCATCGACTTCCAACCCCCCGACGAAGCGCGGGCCGAGATCGAACGGGCCGTGCAGTCCTGCCCGACCCGGGCGCTGTTCATCATCGAGAAGGAGGATTAGAAATATGCCCGCACTGCCCAGAGAACTGTTGGAGGACTTCATCGCCCGGTGGATGGAGGCCAACCGCGACGCCGAAGGCAAGGGCGACTGGAAAGGACTCGCCGAATTCTTCGCCCCCGACGCCACCTACGGCTGGAACATCGGCCCCAAGGAGGACGTGATGTGCGTCGGCAAAGATGAGATCCGCGATATCGCACTCGGCCTCGAGATGGCCGGACTTCAGGGCTGGAGCTACCCGTACCAGAAGGTCATCATCGACGACAAGATCGGCGAGGTCGTCGGCTTCTGGAAGCAGGTCGCCACCGACGCCGAAGGGAATCAGGCGACGATCTACGGGATCGGCGGCAGTTGGTTCCGGCTCAATGCCGACGGACTGATCGAATGGCAGCGCGACTTCTTCGACTTCGGCCACGTGCAGAAGCTCTATCTGAAGCTCATCGAAGAGGGCAAGCTGTCAAAAGGTATGCAGGAACGCATCGAGCGCAGCATGGCCGGGGAGAAACTTCCCGGCTACTACCCGCTTGGACAGGCACCTGTACCGATCTGGTGACTTGACACCCGTCACGTCCTAGGATGCGACACACAGAACACGTTCTATTTCAGCCCCACAGCCAGTCGGAGGATTGCAGTGAAGACAAAAGGCGCGCTCATCAGGGAGTTCAACCAGCCGTGGGCGATCGAGGAGATCGAGATCGGTGACCCCGCGAAAAACGAGGTCAAGATCCAGATGGAAGCCTCCGGCATGTGCCACTCCGACCACCACCTGGTCACCGGCGGCATCCCGATGTTCGGCTTCCCGGTCCTCGGCGGACACGAAGGCGCCGGCATCGTCACCGAGATCGGCGAGGGTGTGGAAAGCGTGGCGGTCGGTGATCACGTGGTGTTGTCGTTCATCCCGTCCTGCGGCAGTTGTCCGTCATGTCAGGCCGGTCTTCGCAACCTCTGCGATCTTGGTGCCGGACTGCTGGCCGGCGTCGCCATCTCCGACGGCACCCACCGCATCCACACCGCCGACGGCATGCCGGTGTTCCCGATGACACTGCTCGGCACCTTCTCGCCGTACATGGTGGTGCACGAGTCCTCGGTGGTGAAGATCGATCCCTCCATACCGTTCGAAGTGGCCTGCCTGGTGGGCTGCGGTGTCACCACCGGCTACGGATCGGCAACCCACACCGCCCAGATCAAACCCGGCGAGGACGTCGCCGTCGTCGGCGTCGGCGGAGTTGGCATGGCGGCACTGCAGGGCGCGGTCATCTCCGGTGCCCGGAACATCTTCGTCATCGAGCCCGTCGAGTGGAAGCGCGATGCCGCGCTGAAGTTCGGTGCCACCCATGCCTATCCAGATATCGAGTCGGCCATGATGGGTATCGCCGAGGTCACCGGTGGCTTCATGGCCAAGAAGGTGATCGTCACCGTCGGTGAGGTTGACGGCGCCGACGTCGACAACTACATGAACCTCACGTCCAAGTCCGGCACCTGCGTGATGACCGCCATCGGCAGCATGCTCGACACCAACATCACCCTGAACCTCGCGATGCTGACCCTGATGCAGAAGAACCTGCAGGGCACCATATTCGGCGGCGGCAATCCGCACCACGACATCCCGCAGCTGCTGTCGATGTACAAGGCCGGAAAGCTCAACATCGACGACATGATCACCCGGCAGTACCGCCTGGAGCAGATCAACGACGGTTATAAGGACATGCTGGAGGGACGCAATATCCGCGGCGTCATCCGCTACACCGACGAGGATCGCTGACCTTGTCGCAGGAGACCACCGCGCTGACGCCCGCCCTGACTGCCTCGCGGGAGTCATGGCGGTGCGTGCAGTCCCACGATCGCGAGGGTTGGCTGGCGCTCATGGCGCCAGATGTCGTCATCGAGGATCCGATCGGTCCGTCCTACACCAATCCCGACGGACTCGGCGTGCGCGGCAAAGAGGCGGCCGCGGCGTTCTATGACGCCAACATCGCCGCCAACACCTTGCGGGTCACCTGCGAAGAGACGTTCCCGTCGAGTTCACCCAATGAGGTGGCGCACATTCTGGTGCTGCGCAGCGAGTTCGAAGGCGGGATGACCAGCACGGTGCGCGGAGTCTTCTGCTACCTCCTCAACGACGCCGGCCTGATCACCAATCTGCGCGGCTACTGGAACCTCGAGGGTATGCAGTTCGGGCAGGCGCAACCGTCGGCGTGACCGACCTGCCACTGCGCGAATTCGGCGCGGTTGTCGTCGGCGGGTCCCGCGGGATCGGGGCCTCGGTCGCAGCACTCCTCGCCCAGTTGGGTGCCGGTGTTGTGGTCAACGGCCGCGATGTCGACGCTGTCGGTTCGACCGTGGGCGCCATCACGTCCGCCGGTGGTAATGCTGTCGGGCTCCCCGGTTCGGCCGCCGACGACGCGATAGCGCAAGCCCTGATCTCGCTGTGCGAGAACGAGTTCGGTCAGATCAATGCTTTGGTGAACTGCGCTGGAACCGCTGAGCCATCCGGGTCGTCGATCCTCACCATCACACGGCAGGAGTTTCGGGATTTGATCGACGCCCACCTCGGCACGGTGTTCGCCACCTGTCGTGCCGCCGCGCCCCGAATGGTTGCCCGAGGCGGTGGGTCGATCGTCAACACCAGTTCCTTCGCCTACCTCGGCGACTACGGCGGTACCGGCTACCCGGCCGGTAAAGGCGCGGTGAACGGGTTGACCATGGCGATCGCCGCCGAACTCGCCGAGCACGGGGTGCGGGCCAACGTGGTGTGCCCGGGTGCTCGGACGCGGCTGTCCACCGGCGCCGAGTATTCCCAGCAGATCGAGTCACTCCGCCGACGCGGCATGCTCGACGAGGTCAGCGCGCAGGCGGCACTGGACGCCGCACCACCGGAGTATGCCGCGTCGCTCTACGCCTATCTGGTCAGCGATCTCTCCACCCGGGTGACAGGCCAAACCCTCATCGCCGCAGGCGGTTTCGTGGGCCGCTTCGACCGACCCGGACCCGCACTGCTCGGATACCGCGACCACGACGAATCACCGCCCTGGTCGATCAGCGAAATAGGCCAGATGTTTTCCTGAGTCGAACCCTATGCTGGGTCACATGCCATCGGTCTTCACCATGATCATCAACCGCGACCTGCCGGGTCGATTCGTCTACGAAGACGACGAGGTCGTGGCGTTCCTCACCATCGAACCAATGACTCCCGGGCATACCCTGGTGGTTCCGCGCGCGGAGATCGACAAGTGGCAGGACGCCGAACCTGGGCTGTTCAACCACGTCATGGCAGTCTCGCAGCGGATCGGCAGGGCGGTGTGCACGGCATTCGGATCCGAGCGTGCCGGTGTCATCATCGCCGGCCTGGAGGTCCCACACCTGCATGTGCACGTGTTCCCAGCGTTCAACCTGACCGACTTCGGATTCGCGAACGTTGATCGCCACCCCTCGCCGGAGTCCCTCGACGAGGCCCGCGAAAGGATTATCGCGGCTCTCGTTTGACCCCGCGCCACGTATCGGCCCATACAATCAGTGAATGAATCTGGCCAAGGCACTGGTGGATCTCGCCACCGCTCCAGTCCGGGTCGGCCTAGCGGCGGCTGATGCCGGACTCCTGGTCGCCGAAGCGGCCGTCGAGTACGCCAAAGACAACCTCGGCGACGCAGCCTTTCCATCACCACGGGATTCGGTCGTCCATTTCCTGGGCCTCGATGAGACCATCGAACGCGCAAATAAGTTCGCGTTGCTCATCGAGGACGACGCCCCACTTGGGCGAGCCCTGGCCGCGGACGGCGCCATGGATCGGCTGCTGCGAAAAGGCGGCCTGATCGATCGGCTGACCGCACCCGACGGGGTGCTGGAGCAGATGACCGCCGAGGGCGGCGGACTCGACCGTGCCCTGGCACCAGGCGGTCTGGTGGACCAGATCCTGGCCGAGGGCGGCCTAGCCGACCGACTACTGGCCGAGGGCGGCCTGGCCGACCGACTACTGGCCGAGGGCGGCCTGGTGGAAAAGCTGACCGCGCGAGACGGCCCGCTTGAACAACTGGCCGACGTGGCCGACACCCTCAACCGGCTGGCGCCAGGCCTAGAAGCGCTCACGCCGACCATCGAGACACTGCGGGAAGCCGTCACCGCCCTGAGCCTCGTGGTCAACCCACTGAGCAATATCGCCGAGCGCATTCCGATGCCTGGTCGCCGGCGGTCCGGGTCGCGGGCGCTGAACGCCGAGATCGACGCGGAGTGAACTCAGATTGCCTCGGCGGCCCGTTAGGCTACTGACTCGGCGAAACCGGATCGCAGAGGTCGCGCCCGCCTCCTTAGCTCAGTGGTAGAGCACTCGCCTTGTAAGCGAAAGGTCGTCAGTTCAATCCTGACAGGAGGCTCCATCGAGCGAATCAGTGAATGCCGAGTTCAAGACGGTTTTCACGCCGTGTAATTCGACCCGGCCGAAGTCGATGGACGCATTTTGGACACAGCTTGATCCAACCGATCGGCTACTAGGTCCAAATCGTCTTCGAACAGATCGGCGTAGACGTCTAAGGTCATCGCCGCCGACTTGTGGCCCATCATCCGTTGGATCACCTTCGGGTTGGCGAGTTCCTTCACTGCCAGGGACGCCGCAGTGTGGCGAAGGTCGTGGGCAGTCACCCGCGGAAAAACCGGCGTCTTCGGCGCGCCGAACTCTTGGGTCTCCCACGCACGGGCCTCGTTTGCCGCCTTGATGCATCTGCTGACCGCGCCCGACAACCATGAGTCTATGGATGCCGGCGGGCCCATGTAGCCACCATCCCTGGAAGGCCAGAGGATGTCGCCGTGACCCTT
>Ga0315287_10002955_pt1 | contig 16295 bp, 11 predicted proteins | sample YL17G11_0_MG_FD_205037 | JGI IMG/M metagenome (GOLD analysis project Ga0315287, IMG submission 205037) | Sediment microbial communities from Yellowstone Lake, YNP, Wyoming, USA - YL17G11_0 | ecosystem: Environmental > Aquatic > Freshwater > Lake > Sediment | place: USA: Wyoming | collected... | reverse complement strand
AGAGAGAGAGAGAGAGAGAGAGAGAGAGAGAGAGAGAGAGAGAGAGAGAGAGAGAGAGAGAGAGAGAGAGAGAGAGAGAGAGAGAGAGAGAGAGATATAGAGAGAGAGATAGAGAGAGAAAGAGAGAGAGAGAGAGAGAGAGAGAGAGAGAGAGAGAGAGAGAGAGAGAGAGAGAGAGAGAGAGAGAGCAAGGAACGTTTTTCCCCTTTTGCTTTCGTTTTTCCTTACCTCTCGGAGGAGAATTGCCCTCTCGACGAGGACCGCGACGACGAAGGGCCGAGGATGGGCAGCGTGGACGGCGAGGGCGAGAGGCGGGGCATCTTTGCTTTCATGTGCTGGGGTCGAGAGAGTCGGGTTCTTCTTCTCTTTCTTTCTTTTTTTGGGGGGGTTGTTTCTGAAGCACAGTTTTATTAATTTTTTCCCCACTTTCCTTTTTTCGGTCTTCCTCCCTTTTGGTGCCCTTGCGTTTCGTTTCTTTTGCTTTTTCTCATCGGGAAAAAAGAGGAAAACAAAAACTCGCGGAATGTCCAAGCCTGGTGGCCGCTCCGCCCTGACGGCTGCCCTCACGGGCACGGGAGGCGAGGGCGCAGAGGCTGCCCCGGCCTCGGCCTCGGCCGCAGGGAGCCACGTCCGGCTCGATGCCGCGGCGTTCCCGTGCCTGGCGTCGGTGCTCGGCAAGAGCAGCAAGCCGGTGCTCGCCGGCGCCGCTGCTGCTGCTGCTGCCTCCGCTGCTTCGGACACCGTCGGAGAGCTCTCTTCGGGCTTTGAGCGCGTCAAGCTCCGTGGTAATGATGTTCTGGCGGGCTCGGCACCGACGGCGCACCTCTTGCCCGACGGCTCCGCGGCGGTAAGTGGGCGCGAGAAATGGAAGAGATGGAAAATCGGTTCGGGATTCAGGCAGTCGCCTCTCTTTTTTTCCCCATTCGGCGCCTTTTCGCTCGCTTCGCTTTACTCTTTTTTAGGGCACGCTCTTTCCACCTCGTCGCACGCGTCTCCAAAGCTTCTATTGCCACGAAGGGGCGTGGTAACGCTCTCTGCTCGCGGAGGAGGGGAAATTGAGAGCTGTTGACTCGTGGAGAGAGAATGAGAGAAGGGGGGGATGGGTTTTTTTCCTTTCTTCAGGTGCCCGTCGACGCCGTCGACGAATGGTGCACGTGACCTTTGCCCCTTGTGTTTCCTTCCCCTTCGCGGTGGCGACCGGACAGCGGCGAATTGGTGCCTCTCTCCTCGATCTGAGTACGGTGACGCCCTTGCGGTGGTGGTCACGAGAGTGCGAGCCTCGGAGCGGGAGGGAACGAGTGGCCTCCTGGCGGCTACCGTTTTTCGTTTGGCGGCTAGTTTTTTTTTCCCTCTCCTTTTTCGAAAAAAAGCTGCTCTTCTTCCTCTCCCTTGCTCTCTTTCCCTCACCTGTCCTCTTTCCTCTTCCGCCCACATCCTCTCCCGCAGGCCGACTACGAGCTCAACCCGTACCGCAGGCGCGGTGGACAGGAGCGCGTGCCCTCTCTGGCGTCGTCGCTCGCGGACGCGGCACGCTGGACCTCGCTTGGCTCGGCGTCGCTCACGACAAACCTGATCTCGGACGCCTCCATTGGCTCGCTGCCGGCGGGGCTCACCCTCGGGGAGCGCGAGCGGATCCAGCTCGCCACGCCGATGTCCCCGGCGCTCAACATGCTCGCGTCGCTGGGCGCCCCGGACCGCGTCTCCGCCCGGGACGCCGAGGGGAAGCGCCTGCGCCGCCAGGCGCTGCGCGGCGCCGTCGTCGTCTTTGTGACGGCGGGCTACTCTGGCAAGAAGTTCATCTTCGAGAAGGCCAGGGAGCTCGGCGTCCGCTCGATCGTGCTCGACGGCCCGGACTCGTGGGCGCAGTCGCTCGTCGCCGAGGGGGTCATCGAGAAGTTCGTTCCCGTCGACTTCGGGGACGCGGACGCCGTCTTCGAGCGCGCGCTGTCGGGCGTGCTCGCGGCGCGCGCCGCCGTCGGCGGCGAGCTCGACGGCGTCTGCACCTTCTGCGAGATGGCCGTGCCGCTCGTCTCACGCCTGGCCGAGCGCCTGGGCCTGCCGTGCAACTCCCCGGCCGCGGTCGACTCGGCCAGGGACAAGAGCTCGACGCGCAAGGTCATGGAGGCCGCCGGCCTGCCCAACCCGAGGAGCTTTCTGATCGAGGACGCCGCGCAGATCGCCGAGGCGGCCGCGCACGTCGGGTTCCCGGCCGTGATCAAGCCCATCTTCGGGGCCGCCTCCATCGGCGTCGTCCGCGTCAACTCCGAGGAGGAGCTCGTCGCGGCCTACAAGAGGGTGCAGAAGGAGATGAGCTCGGCGAGGATCGTCGCCGGCGCGCTGCAGCAGGGCGCGGACGAGGACGAGGTGGAGGCCTCGACCTCGGGTGCCGACGCCGCCAAAGCTGCCACCGCGGCTAACGGCGCCGCCGCCGCCGCAGCCGCTCCTGCTGCCGCTCCCGCCGCTCCGTCGGCCTCGGCCTCGGCCTCGGCCTCCACTTGGATCAAGACCACGCTGATGGTCGAGGAGTACCTCGACGGGCCCGAGGTCGACGTCGACCTCGTGCTCTCCGAGGGCGCGCCCGTCTACGGCTCGATCACCGACAACTGGCCCACCGTCGAGCCCTACTTCAACGAGACGGGCTCCAACTGCCCCTCCATCCTGCCCGCTGAGCAGCAGCGCGAGCTCGTCGACCTCGCCGTGCGCTCCGTGCACGCGCTGGGCCTCTCGATCGGCGTGTTCCACGTCGAGCTCAAGCAGACGTCGCGCGGCGCGCGGCTGATCGAGGTCAACTGCCGCATGGGCGGCGGGCCCGTCCGCGCCACCAACCTGCTCGTCTGGGGCGTCGACCTCGTCGAGGAGCACCTGCTGACGGCCGCGGGCATCCCGTCGAGGCCGCCCGTGGCGCCGGCGCCGCTCAAGTTCATCGCCGAGTACTCGCTCAACGCGAAAAAGACGGGAAGGATCGGCGCGACCGACTTTTTGCAAAAGTACGAGGCGCACCCGGACGTGCTGTACGCGCGCCCGCTGGTCGCCGCGGGCGAGAAGGTCACGGCCGTCGAGGACGGCATGCCCACGTGGGTCGCGGAGCTGATGGTCGAGAAGCCCACGGTCGAGGAGGCGATCGACTTCGTGCAGCAGATCGAGCGCGAGACGGTGGTGCCTGTGGTTTGACGATGGTTGAGGTTTGATGCCGGCGAGGGGTGCGTTTTGAGAAAGAGAGAGGGAGAATGAAAGAGTGGGAGAGAGAGAGAGAACGAATTCTTTTTAGCAGGCGTTCGTGAGAGAAAAGAAAGAGAGAGAGAGAGAGAGAAACAACGGAGAAAGAGAGGGTGTGTTTGTGAGAAGAAGGAAAAAACAGAAACAGGCCGAGAGTCCAAGGAGAAAAAGCACTCTCGATTGCTCTCCACCCTCAAGCCCCGCCTTGCCTCTCGGAGAAGAAGCAGTTGGTCAATTCTCCAACGCTGAGCGGCTGCCTGCTGCCACCCTCGCGTGCCCAGTAGCACAGTGATTGACCAAGCGCTGCTTGTGCTCATCAACTCGGAAGCGCTGGGAAAAAAGAAAAACTGCCGAAAATGTTGATGGCATCGACAGCTCTGCCGTCGGCGGCTTTCCGCGACATCGGCCGGCCGTGCCGTGCCCAGCCCCTGCGAGCTCCCAGGAACCGCGCCTGCGCTCGTTCAATGCTCGTGCGCTGCTCTGCTGAAAAAGTGAGGACGATCAGAAGAGTGGAAGCAGGTGGAATTGGGCTCTTTCGAACGTGTTTTCTTTCCTTTCCCCTCTCGTTTTTCGATCGAAAAAAACCTCGACCTCGACCCCGACCCTGACCTCTTTTTCCTTCTCTCTCTCCTCTTCCTTCGCCACATCCAGGTCAACGTCCTCGTCGTGGGCTCCGGAGGGCGAGAGCATGCCCTGTCGTGGAAGCTGGGCAACTCTCCCCGCTGTGGCTCGCTGTTCTGCGCGCCGGCCAACGCCGGAATCGCACTGGAGCCCGCGGTGACCGCCGTCCCGAGCCTCGACGTCGCCGACAACGGCGCCGTCGTCTCCTGGTGCAAGGAGCAGGGGATCGGCCTCGTCGTCGTCGGGCCCGAGCAGCCCCTGGTCGACGGCCTGGCAGACGACCTCCGCGCCGCGGGCGTCCGCGTCTTCGGGCCCTCGGCCGCGGCGGCGCGACTCGAGGGATCGAAGAGCTTCCTCAAGGACCTCTGCGCCGAGTACAACATCCCGACGGCAGCCTACCAGCGCTTCACGGATGTCGCCGCGGCCAAAGAATACGCCACGTCCCTCGGGGCCCCTCTCGTCGTGAAGGCCGACGGCCTGGCAGCGGGCAAGGGCGTCACCGTCGCATTCTCGGTCGAGGAAGCGCACGCAGCCATCGACGACGCGCTCGTCGCTCGCAGGTTTGGGGACGCCGGCGCCGAGATCGTCGTCGAGGAGTTTCTCGAGGGCGAGGAGGCTTCCTTCTTCGCGATCATCGACGGGGAGACCGCTCTGCCGCTGGCCTCAGCGCAGGACCACAAGGCAGTGGGCGAAGGGGACACGGGTCCCAACACGGGAGGCATGGGCGCGTACTCCCCGGCTCCCGTCGTGACCCCCGAGATCGAGGAGCAGGTGATGGAGACGATCGTCAGGAGGACGGCGGCGGCGATGGCCGACCGCGGCTCGCCCTTCACCGGGGTGCTCTTCGCCGGCCTGATGATCAAGGACGGCGTCGCCACGCTGCTGGAGCACAACGTGCGCTTCGGGGACCCGGAGTGCGAGGCGCTGATGCTCCGCCTCGAGTCGGACCTGCTGGAGCTCCTGCTCGCGGCGAGCGAGGGCAAGCTCTCCGAGGCGAGCGCTCCGAGGTGGTCCGATGACGCTTCGATGACCGTCGTCCTGGCCGCCGAGGGGTACCCGGGAGACTACAAGAAGAACACTGAGATCCGAGGGATCAAGAGGGCGGAGGCGGCCGGGACAGAAGAGGCCATCAAGCGCGGCTCCAAGGCCGAGACTCCGGCCAAGGTTTTCCACGCCGGGACGAGCAAAAGTAACAAGAGCGACGCCGGCGACGACGACCTGGTGCTGTCTTCCGGAGGGCGCGTCCTGGCTGTCACTGCGCGCGCGCCTGGAGTCGCGGCCGCTCAGGCTGCTGCCTATGCTGCCGTCGACCAGATCGACTGGCCCGAAGGGTTTTGCAGGAGGGACATCGGCTGGCGTGCGGTCGGAAAGTGAACGCGAGATTTTTCCTCTTTTCAGGATTTCGGGTTTTTTTTTTTCATTTTCGTATCATTCTCTGGTGCAAGGGAAAAGGAAAAAAAAAGCAGTTCTGATTTCTCGTCGCTCGCTCGCTCGCTCTCGCTCTCTCCCTCTCTCTTTCTTTTCTACAGAAGGCGCGCGCCATCGTCGCCTCGCCTCACCCTCATCATCGTCGTCGCTTCCCTCCTCCTCCTCCTCCTCCTCCTCCTCATCGCTTCACCCGCTGCCTGTTCTTGACCTCGGCCTCCTGCGTCGGGTGCAGCAGGATGTGGTGCTTGGCGCCCGCCGCCGCCCCCTGGTCCCCGTAGCCGTGCGACCAGTCGTAGCTCACAGCGTAGCTGTAGATCGACCCGTCGCGGTTGAAGGCGCCGCAGGGGATCGGCGCGTTGCTCTTGGCCATCGCCTTGAGCCGCTGCTTCGAGTCCTTGTCCCAGAAGTTGTACGCGCCGTCGCCGCCCGTCGTCACAAAGGTGCCGTAGAGTGGGTGGAACGAGATCGAGTTGACCGCGAAGATGTCCGCGCCGTCGCGGTGGCACTTGAACGTGAAGTTCTTGGCGGCCTGCGCGTCCTCGACGTGCTGCACCGCGACGCGCCCCTCGATCGAGCCCACCAGGTAGCCCGAGGTGTCCGGGAACGCCGCGATGCACCGCGTCTGGAACTTGAGCGGGCTCTCGATGTCCTTGTACGGCTGCTGCGGGCTCGTCAGGTTGAAGACCTGGATCCTGCGGTTGGCGGTCCCGACGACCAGCAGCGGCCACGCCACGTCCGCGGCGTATACCCTCTCGGGCACGGGCTGCGTGTGCGCCGGCGAGGCCTGCCTGAGGTCCCAGTACTTGATCGTGCGGTCCCAAGACGCCGTGACGAGCATATTCGAGAGCTCCTTGACGAAGAACGCGTGCTTGACCGGGGCGTCGTGCGTGGCGACGACGCGCGTCTGGTTGGTGGCCAGGGACCACATCTTGACCGTCTTGTCGCAGGAGCCTGGTTTTTTGGTCCGCACAGGGACATTTTTTGTCGGGGAGGAGGGGGTGGTGAGAAAAAGAGAAAAAGAAGAAGAGGTCGAAGAAAAGAGGTTGACGAGAGGGTCAACGACGAAGAGAAACGGAACAGCGCCTAAAGAGCCGAGCCTGTCGATCGACGTCCCCTCTATCAATCGCAGTGTATGTACATCGACGCCCCCTCGTGCTCCTCAAACGGAGAGAAGAAGAGAGCGACCAGAGAGAGCAAAGGAGGCAGGCTTGACGATGTTCCAATTGTCGAATCCTCATCAGACGTCTCGCCCCTCGACGTCAATCGTTGAATCGTTCCGCTTCATCGTTTTCTCACCTGAAAACACCGTCGTGCCGTCGGCGGACCACGCCGTGCAGAGCACGGGCTGGTCGTGCTGCGTGGCCGCCTTGGGCAGGCTCGTGCCGTTGGGCTGCACGTCCCAGCAGCGGACCTGGTTGTCCCACGAGCCGGCGACGAGCAGGTTGGCGACGGGCGAAAACGCGAGGCTCGAGACGCCGTCCGAGGGCGGCGACGTGACCTCAAAGTCCTTGTTGGGGTTGTGCGTCGGCACGGGAGCGGCCGCTCCGAAGGCCGTGCCGAAGGCCGACATGGCCTTGGAGGGAGAGCGAGCAGAGAGAGAGAGAGAGAGGGAGAAGAGAGAGAAAGAGAGAGAGAGCAGAGTCTCCTCCCTGAATGATCGATTGTGTTTTTTTTCTCGCGCTTCCCTCTCTCTCTCTCAAAGACACAAGCAATCGTCTCTCGCCAAGTAGAAAGCGCCTCCAAATTCTCTCTCTCCCTTGCTTCTCTCCTCTTTTTCATTGACCCACAGCCCTCCACAGGCAGACTCGCACCTACGCTCCTGTTCGGGAACGAAAATTCGCCGCGTTTCCGATGCAGAGCGCGGCCGGAATACGGCCCAATCGGCACTTGCCGCCCCGAAACAGACGAAAGCCGCCGGTTTCGGGCACTGACGGCGCTCTCGTCGCGCAACTTTCGAGGTAGGAGACGCAGAGGAGGGTGTGCTTGCGCGGAGGCTGGGCGCCGAGGCTACAAAAGGCTTGAATTTCGGCTGGCGTTTCTTCTTGCGGTGTTGAATGAAATTGATGTTTTTTTACGCTGCCGTCGTCGACCTCGACCCCTCTTCTTCTCCTCTCTCTCTTTCCTCTTCTCTCACACCCCGTCCATCCCTCCTGCTTTATACCGCCTCCAGGCCCAGCTCGACACGGCGACAGCGCGCCATCGTCGTGAAGACGCGCGCTGCAGCGGAAGGATTGGATCCTTCCGCGACTCCACCTCAAACACCACCTCCGCCGCCGCCTCCGCCTCGACCCACGTCACGCACCCGGCTCGCCACCACCATCCTCACCGTCCCGCGCCGCGTCGACCTCTACTTTGCCGGGAAGCCCATCCGCCGCGCCTTGTGGACGGCCATCTCGTTCGGAGTGGGGTTTTACGCGGCCAACACGGTCTCCCTCTCCTTTGGGGCCCTGGCCATCAACGACGTCATTGCCGCGGCGCTGAGCGTCGCCGGGTACGAGGTCGCGTCGGCGCTTGTGTATGCGAGCCCGGGGGCGACCAGGAGCTTGAGGCTGAGGCTGCTGAACGCCTTCAAGATCGGGGCAGCCTGCGCGTTTATCATGGACGCGTTCAAGCTGGCCGGGTAGGAAATGAGCTTGGTTGGTTGGTGGTATTGAGAAGAGAGAAAGGGAGGGAAGAGAAACCGAATGAAAAAAAGTGAAGAGAGCAAACAACGAACGACAACACTGCTTTACAAACTTGCCAGAATTCCAACCTGTAAAATGACCCTCCCTTGTCGAGAACACGATCAAGAGTTTTGATACACGGTGCTGATGGTGGAAAAGAGAGAAGTAGCGAGAGAGAGAGAGGGAAAGAACAGAGAGGGGCAGAAGAGGGGGGGAAACAAGCAAAAAGAAGGAAAAGGGTTTTGGTGTCTCTCCGAGAGCGCGCCCGAATATTCGACCGCCTCTTTTGCTCAAACCGCCTACCTCGTTGGAACCGGATCAACGAGCTGAGTGCTCTCGTGTAATTTTCGGGGCCAGTCGACGAGTGGAAGTTGGGGGAAATGAGCGGTGAGCTCATTTTTGGTGGCAGAGATGATGATGGTATGGTGCCCTCGAGTCCAGCTGCGCCCTCGGTGGCGCACCAAGTAGCTCGAGCAAACAGATAAATTCGAGTCGGGTATATGGCTCGAAAGCGGTGCTCACGGATGTTGCGAAAGCGTGCTGATGCGCCCTGGGAGGGTGGGAGAGCGCGGGCAGGCGCCGGGGAAGACGCGGATGGTATTTTTGGAGGTGTTGAGTGCAGGGAGCGACGGCGGCGACGCGAGCGAGCGAGCCTCGGAGAAATCCAAACTCGGCGCTGCGCCTATTCTCCGCAGCGCTTTTTCCTCGGCTTTCCATTCATCGCACGTGCGTTGCACAGCGAACTGCAGCTTCTCAGGGTCGTCGCGAAAAACAGCGCGCTAGTGCGACGAAATGGCGAGAAAGGCTTGATCGTGATCGCGTTGAGGGCTCTAAAAACGCTCTTCCCCATCGCCGCGTCTTTCCTCCCTTTGTGCCACAGCTTTTAGCGCATCATGTAATGCATGCGAGCCGTACAAAGGCGATTTGGTCTGGCGCTTGCGTGCGAGGAAACGCAAAGTTTGCAACGTCCGGGGGGCAGATTTTTCTTTTCGACGTTGCCACGCGTTTTTCATTCTCTAGTTTGCGTTCTAAAGATCAGCGCATATGTATCGCTCCGGTGCAGTATGTTTGGAAGTGAAAGCCGCGTCGAAAATGCGCCGCACGACGATTCCGCATAGTCGAGTCCTCGGGTGACTTGCTCCGCATGCAGCCACGCGGGCTCTTCGGGCCACGATGATTGCGTCGCAAGGCTTTAACAGGTAGTCGAATGCGTCGCACGCGCAATGTCAACCTTTTTCAGCTGCGGGAATGCAGAGTTTTCACCAAATTCGGGCGTTACGCGCTCGGGCCTCATTCGTCCTGCTTTATTTGCGCATCGTTCCTCTCATTGTTCAGCGCACTCGCATCGTGTGTCGATTTAGAAACTGCAAGTGAAGAATGCGGCAAAAGAACGACGGAAAAGCACATTTTGGCGCATTGGCGGCGAGAGGCCTGCGCCGAGATGGCCCAAGTTGCGGTGTTCCGCTTCTCGTCTTGCGCCGCAACTGCATTTACCCACTTTCTATATGCGTCGCATTGCTTCGTGTTCGTTTACGAGGCCCGCTGCGGGCCTCCTGCGCTTCAACTTCCACTTCGCCGCATCGTCAACTCTCTCGACCTTACTTTGCGTCGCATGTGCCGTTGCTGTTACGAACGCCTTTGCGCATATGCTGTTGTCCATTACTGACGCAGGCCGTTGATATTTTTGCCGGATCCAATGGGCACGAGGATCTGCGGGAAAATGGAAGAACGAAAAAACAACTCTGCTGCTAGACTGAAGTCAACTCTGAGTTGACCTCCTCCTCTCGCAGCCTCCCAGCGTCTCGCTCCCTCTACGCCTCCAGCGACCCCGCCGCTGCCATGTTGGAAGCTTCGCCGGTTTCTTCCGCGCTCCTTTATCCTATTTTCGTCTCGCGCGAGACGGTGGATTATCAAAGCGCTCGAGTCAAACCCGGCCGTTTTTCTCTTTTTTTTTTTTGCCTTCGCTCGCTCGCCGTTGTCAGGCTCTGCTCGCAAACGCTCCCCAGTCTCTTTTTTTCTCTCTCTCGTTCGCCTTTTTCCGCTCCCTTCCAAGCTTTCAAATTCATATATTCGTGCTCAGTACACTCTCAATTGTCGATCTACGTGAGTGGCATGACGAAAGCGTGACTCGAATTTACGGGGCTCGGCTGGCACCTCGCGCGCCGGCACTCCCGCTTCCTCCTTCCTCTCTCTCGAGAAGACAACAACCCGCTCGTTTTTCCATCATCCACTTTATCTCCGTCCATGCCAGGCGAATTGTTCTACTAGGGACGGCCAGATGATTCTACTAAGACACGCAAGATGCAGAAAGAAGCGGTGCACTTGAATTTATGTCGAGAGAGAGAGAGAGAGAGAGAGAGAATCTCGACGACGACAGGTATCGTCCTGCGGCCACTTGCAAAAAAAACTCTTTCTCTCCTCGCCCCTCCTCCACTTCGAACCCGCCATCGATTTCTTCCTTTTTTTGCGCTCGGCGAGTACCTCTTGATACATCGATAACAATTTACACGTTCAAGGCAAACAGAACGCAACGCATTCTCTTTGAAAACGCCGGCAAAGATGCAAAAAAGACACAAAAATGGTTGTTTTTGGTCGTTTCGCGCAGTTTTGGGGCACTTTCGACCTCTACTCCTCCTCGATTCGCTCCAAATCTTCGCCACAGCATCACTTCATCATCTATGCAAACATGAGCTGCAGAAGCGGTGGTGAAGAACAAAGTGAAAAGTGGCCAAAGCTCAACGTTCTGCTTTTTGGCCCTCTTTTTGCCTTTTTCACCTCGCCCGCGTCACCTTATCGCCTCCTTCTCCGAGGTCAAGAACGCCACGACGGACGGCGACGACGCCTCGGGCCCGCCGCCAGCGACAAGCGCTCTCGCCAGCGAGCGGAGGCGCGTTCGTGTTGCTGCTGCTGTTGTCGTTGACGTCATCATCATCATCGTCGTCGTTGCCGTCTCTCGTGTCGTCCTCGCCGTCGCCTCCACTGCTGCTAGCCCATGTTGTTCTCGTTGCTGTTTCCGCTGATCATGAGGCGGGTACGCGCCCCTCGTCGTCGCCTCAAACTCACGCAACGCCAGCGCTTTCCCGTCGCTGCGCAGAGCCGCGACGCTCTCTGCCGCCGCGGCAGCGGCGACGAGCCCGTTTTTGTGCTTTGATAAAAACGCCGCGGCTTCGTCGAGCTGACTCAAAGCCATTAGAAAGGGACCCAAGTTGTCTCCTCGTGGCCCGGCAAGCACGACAGACTCTAGCCGACGAGCCGCGTCGAGGTGCTCGAGAGCCATTTCAGCGGTCACGAGCGACGAGCGGATTTCGTTGCGAGCGGCGCGCAGGGCCTGTTTTTTTTGTTTTTTTTAGGTTTTTCGAGGGTGGTTTCATGAGCTGGATACTGCGAGGACCAAGATCCTCGGGGAACATCGCTGGGTGGTTTGCGCCGGGGCGCGGAACTCTCCTCTCGGGAATCGAGTGATTCCTCGTGGAGGTCGGGGTCGAGGAAGGAAGGAAGGTTTCGCGATGGTCGAGCGTTTTTTTCCGCTCGAACCATCGTCTCACCTGAGTTCTCGCGACCGTGGGCGCCGCCAGCTCGGCCGCTCGCCCCAGGTCGGACTCGCAGCGCGCCAGGGCGACATCCGTTTCGGTGCTGAGCGCCTCGGACCGCGAGAGCAAGGAGCGGAGGCGCTCGGCGCGCCGGTGCGACGAGGAAGCCATTCTGCGTGTGTCGAAAGTGAAAAGAGAGAGGGAGAGAGGGAGAGAGAGAGGGAGAGGGAGAGAAAGGCGAGCGATCGAGGGGGAACATCAAATGTTTTCACTTTTCTTCCTTTTTCTTTTTCTGAGAAGAAAAGAAACGAGTTTTCTCCCTCTTTCTGCAGCACGCACGCAAGTCACTTTTCTCTTCGCCCCGTGTCGATAGCACGTCGCGCGCCGCGATCCTCCCGCAGTCAAGAGAGCTCCGAAATATAACAGCCCCGCGTTCCTATTGAGCCTCTTGTGACCTTTTTTCAAGCGTCAGAGATCGACGGCTAGTAAGAAAAGAATCGACAGTCACAGATGGCCTCTTCTCCCAGCGAAAACGGCAATCCATTTGCTGCTCTCGCCGCTGGTGCGTTTACGAACAGCGTGGTGGTGCCTTGGATACATGCAGAAGAGAGAGAGAGAGAGAAAGAGAAAGGTGCAGAAGAGAAGAAAGAGGACACGCGCTGATTAAATGACCTTCGAAAATTCGGCCCCGACCTCGCTCCAACAAACAAACAAAAAACAGAGGCCTCTGCCTCCGCCTCTTCTTCCAGCAAAGATGGCGCGCCGCTGACCCCGGAGCAGGTCGAGAGAAACATCCAAGAGGCCCTGGCGTGCCCCTGCATCGCGGACTTCCGCGACGGGCCCTGCGGCCCTTCCTTTGTGGCCGCCTTTTCGTGCTTCCTGAGATCTACTTCTTTGCAACAAGCGGGGACGGGCGCGAGCGCGGGCAGCAGCAGCAATAGCGGCGGAGGCGGAGCCAACGCGCCCGAGTGCCTCGGCGCCTTCGAGGCAATGCAGGCATGCATGGTCAAGCACCCGGAGGCGTTCACCGACTTTGTTATATCAAAAGAGGAAGCCGAAGCGGACGAAGACGCAGAGGAAAGTGGAGGGAGCGGAAGAGAAGACAAAAAGAGGTGATTTTTTACTATCTTCGTTTCTTCTTTCCTCCTTGTGTCAAAAGAACTACAAAAAAAACAGCACTCAGCACTTGAGAGACGAGAATGAAACGAAGGGATGGAACGGAACGAAGTGAATGGATGTCGCTCCGGCCAGAGGAGCCTCGGCGGGTGCGGTGCGGCGACGGCGACACCCGAAGAAAGAGTCTTTTCGTCTCACAAATGCTGCTACACAGTTTCATCTCCTTTCTTTTTCGCGGAAAGGCTCGCCTCAAAGAAACGAAAAGAAGGAGAAGATGAACTAAGAGAAAAAAAAAGAATTTCGAGCTCGCCGGTTGCTTTTTTCTCTCGGCAACCGGCCGCGGCGTCCCTGCTGCGGAAGAGTTTGAGAGGCGAAAGAGTTCCGTTCCCCTTTCTTCTCCTCCCTTCTCTTCTCTTCTCACTTTCACCCGGACTTGAACAGCAGCACTGCGTAGTGTCCCAGGTAGAAGTAGATAAAGTGCTTGGTCTCGTGCGTGACGTAGGATCCTGGTGTGCGGGAAAAAAGAGGGGGTGGTTTTTGAGGGTGAAAGAGAGAAAGAACAAGAGTGAGAGGTTTATTTTCTTTCTCTCCCGACCGTTCTTCTCCCCCCCTTCGTTTTCTCTCTCCTCCGTACCAAAGTTCCTCCCGACGACGCAGTGCCACAGCGGCGAGTGCCTCCTGTCAAACTCCTTCTTGATGTACGCGGCGATGTCCTTCTCGATCGTGTACTTGTCGATGGCCTGGTATTCTCGGAGGAGGAGGGCGGGAGGAGGTGGGAGGTTGGGGTTGAGGGCGAGAGAGAAGAGGAGGATTTTTTTTCAAAGCGACAGCTCCCGAGTCGAGAAGAGCAGCAGCGAGTGGTTCGGATTGGCCGTGTTTTCTGCGCTCGAGAGCGGTTTTCTTCGCGTTCAGAACACAGTCATGTCTGCAGCCGTTCCGTCGCATCCCAGAGACAACGCATTCGACGAGCGCGAGGCGCCGCGGAGAGCGCGGCGACGGCAAAAAGACGAGAGCGGAGAGGACGACATCGACGTCGTCGGCGTCGCCGATGTTGTTTTTCCGGGCGACCAAAGCGCTCTTCCATCAACGCTTACCGTCGTCGCGCAGTCGATGGCGTCCTGCTGGAGGTCCTCGGCCATGTCGACGGCCTTGATGGTGGCCTTGCGCTCCTCCATTTCCGGTGGCTTGAGTGGGAGAGGAAAAGAGGGGGAGATTCGAGCCGAGCAAGATGAAGAAAGAGAAGCAGAGTGATTTTATTTTATTTTCGGAAGAGCAAAAGTCTCTTTATTTCCTTTCGTTCCGCTCTCGACGCTGTGTTTGTTCGACGGCGGCGACAGCAAAAAAGGAAGGGACAATCCTTGCAAAAATGACGCGCTACTACTGCGACTACTGCGATGCGCACCTCACGCACGACTCGGTGAGTGTGTCTTCTCCGTGCACTGCGAAAGAACGGGACGATTCGAGCTCTGAGGCTCGCTGAGGAGGGCCCATGCGCCTTCTCTCACGGCCGCCGCTTTTTTCCTCGTTCAATCGGCGATCGCCTTTTCTCTTTCTCAACCTTCTCTTCTTCTTTCTCCCTCTCTCTCTCCCTCTCTCTCTCCCTCTCTCTCTCCCTCACGAACACAAATACACCTAACGAGCACAGACGGTCGTCCGCCACCAGCACAACACGGGCTTCAAGCACCGCGCCAACGTCCGAAACTACTACGCCCAGTTCCTGCTCGCGCAGGCCATTCCCCCGGGGCCCGTGCCGGGCCCCGGCGGCGGCCCCGCGCCGCAGGCCTACACTGCGTCGGGACCGCCGAGGCCCGGGGGGGGCTTCGCCGGGTGGAGGCCGCCCGTGCGCGGTCCGCCCGGGGTGAGCGTGTACTACCCTCGGGGGCCGCCGCCGCCGCAGGGTGCCGGTGGCGGTGGCGGGTTTGGAGGAGGAGGGGCGGGAGGAGGCGGAGCGCCCGGGTATCAGCAGCAGCAGCAAGGCTTCCGGCCGCCTTTTGCCGGCAGCGGCGGCCCTCCTGCTCCGCCGCCTCAGCAGCAGCAACAGCAAGGATACTTCCCTCCGCCACCTCCGTTGCAGTGAGAAAAGAGAGAGAGGGAGAGGGAGAGGGAGAGGGAGAGAGAGAGAGAGGGAGAGGGAGAGGCGGGACGCCTTTGTAACAAACAAGTTGTACTTTTAATCAATCAAGAGTTTCTCTTTTTCTTTTTTCGTTTTTCTTTTTCTTACTGAAGTCTAAATGAAAAATGATGGATGATGCGAAGAAAAAGAAGAAGAAAAAGAAAAAAAAAACGGAAACGGGGGGAAAGAATTGTCTCGAGGCTCGCATGCATTTTTTTTTAATCCAGAATCTAATCCACTGTAGAAAAACAGGAAAAACGACAAGGCCTCCGAAATTTGTTGCGAAAGTGGGCGGCCGCGGGGGTGGCGTTTTGAAAAAAAAGCTAGGTGCTTCGTCCCACTTCAGGGAGAAAGAGAGAGAATTTTCTTTTTCTTTTTTCTTTCTTTTTTCTTTCTTTTTCCTCCAGGGCAAAAAAGAAAAAGAGGCCAGCTATATGAAAGAGAGGGCAGAGAGATGACGTCCCGTCAATCTCGATCAATGCTCAAAATCGATAAGAAACGACCAATCACCGCATCCTGAAGCTCTGCTGGCGCGGGCCCACGGCGCCGCGCGAACCGCCCGAGCGGTACTCGAGCTCGATGTCGAGGTCGCGCGGGTTGCCGGCGTTGGGCGCGCAGCGCAGGCTCGCCTGCATCTTCTCCCCGGCGCAGAGCACCACGGGCTCGTCGAGGTAGAGGACCGTCTGCTTCCAGTGCGTGGGTCTCGAGCCGGGGCCCGTGGAGAAGCTGGTGGATTTTTTTTTTTTTTTTGGCGAGGTCGGCGAAGAAAGCAAAGTGAGTGTTTTTTTTTTCATTCTTCTCTCTTTCCGCTCTTCTCGCTCTCTCCTTCTCGCCCCGCCCCCCTCCCCACCTCCCCCTCCCTCCCAAACTCACCCGACCGACTTGTGGCACCCGCCGAACGTGACGTCGAAGTACGCGACCAGCGCGTGGACGTAGTCGTTCCTCGTCGCCCTCAGCTCAAACTCGGACGAAAACGCCGCGTCCTCCTTGGTCATCGTCGCGATGTCAAAGGTGCGCACCACGGCAGACTCGGTCGCGACCTGCTCCGAGTCGACGGTGTCGACGAGCGGCTCGGCCATCGCGAGTTTCTTGATGGACTTGAAGTCGAAGCCGTAGACGTTGTCCCAGAAATCGATCTTCTCCGAACGGTAGTCGGCGTCCTCGATCGCGCACACGTAGAGCGTCGCCTTGTCCGGCAGCATCAACCCCCCGGGGGCCAGCCACCTGTCCCTGGCGTAGATCACCGAGTCGAGCATCGACTCGTAGAGCAAGAAATAGCCCATCCACTCAGAAATGATGATGTCGACCTTTTCGACGCCGTCGGGGAGCGCCGTGATCTCCTCGACCTTCTGCTTGACGACGGTGATTCTGTCAGAGTAGCCGTTGTCCGCGATGATCTGCCTGGCCTGGTCCGCGATCGCGGAGCACTCGATCCCGTACACGTGCTTGGCCCCGGCCCTCGCCGCGAACAGCGACAGGATGCCCGTGCCGCACCCGACGTCGAGCACGATTTTGTCCTTGAAGAGGAACGGGTTGTTCTCGATCGCGGCCTGGTAGGTGCGCGTGCGGACCGAGTCCTTGAGCATCTCCTCGTGGATTCCTATGAAG
>Ga0315287_10002954_pt1 | contig 16295 bp, 13 predicted proteins | sample YL17G11_0_MG_FD_205037 | JGI IMG/M metagenome (GOLD analysis project Ga0315287, IMG submission 205037) | Sediment microbial communities from Yellowstone Lake, YNP, Wyoming, USA - YL17G11_0 | ecosystem: Environmental > Aquatic > Freshwater > Lake > Sediment | place: USA: Wyoming | collected... | reverse complement strand
CCGATCCCAAACCTTCCCCCCAACCAACCCCAAAACCAGAAAGCGGAACCCCGTCGCCCGCTTCCTCGCCAGACACGGCGCCTCGCTCTCGCTCCTGCTGCTCGTCGTCCTGGGCCTGGGCGCCGCGGCGCACCTCCGCCAGGCGCGCTCCTGCTCCCAGCTCACGCAGAGGCTCCACCACGACATCACCGAGCTACAGAACGAGCACGGGCACGCGGTCTCGTCGAGCGACGCGACCGCGCAGCAGGCCGGGGCGCTGCAGCACCAGCTCGACGAGGCCCGCCACGAGCTGGCCGCGGCGCGGGCCGCCTCCGCGGAGAGGGACCGCAGGCTGGCCGAGGCCGAGGCGGCCGCGCACGGGCACGCGGCCAGCGCGCACGGGAGTTCCGCCGAGGTGCAGGCGCTGCGGTCGAGGGCCGACACGCTCGCGCTGTCGCTGGCCGCGGCCGAGCGCGAGCGTGACGAGGCGAGGCACCTGCTCGAGGCGGAAAAGGCGCTGCTGCTGAGAAGGGAGGCCGAGTGGAAGGCTGCCGAGGCTGCTGCTCACGCCAAGGGGGCGGAGTCGTACGGGGGGCACCAGGGCGACGGGGACAACGACCACACGGGCTTTCTGCAGGTGGCCAAGCTGCTCGAGGTGAGCAGCTTTTCGGTTCTTTCCCTCTTCTTCTTTTTTTGCGGTCGAGAGAGAGAAGACGGGAGGTGAGACGAAAACAAAAACAAAACAAAAAAACTCAAAACCCACTTTTTCTTTTCCTTCTTCATCAAATTCCCTTCCCCCCACAAAACAGGACCAAGGCGTCACCCACCCTCAGGGCCACAGGGCCATGGCCTCCTCCCTCGCCCGCTTCTTCGAGGACCAGATGGCATCGGCCCTCGCCTCGGCCGAGCGCGGCGAGGCCATGCCCGACGTGCCCGTGCACGACGTCTCGACCAAGCTGATCTCGCACCTCAGCCACGCCGGCGTCGCGTCGAGCCACGGCGTCGAGCACCTGTTCCAGACGGTGGACCACCTGGTCGACGCCGCGCTGACGCACTGGAGGCCCCCTCCGCCCGGGGCGACGCAGCCGGCTCCTCACCACGAGGAGCACCACGACCCCCACGCGCAGCAGCAGCACCACGAGGCGGCAGCGGGTCACCACGACCCCCACGCGGCGGCAGCTCACCACGAGGCGGCAGCGGGTCACCACGAGGCGGCAGCGAGTCACCACGAGGAGCACCACGACCCCCACGCGCAGCAGTACCACCACGAGGCGGCCCACCACGACCCCCACGCGGCGGCGGCTCACCACGAGCAGCAGCACCACGACGCTCACCACGACCCCCGCGCGGCAGCTCACGCGGGAGGAGGTCACGTCAACGCCCACGCCACGGGAGACCCGCACCACGCACCCGCTGTCGCCGACGCCCACCACCACCAGCACCACAAGGTGGACTCGAGCGGGTTTGTGATGTGAAGAGAGGAAGAGAAATGGAGAGGGAGAGGGAGAGAAAAAAAACATACTTGAGAGGGAGAAGAGACTTGGGCTTTGGGCAGCCGAACGAAAGACGCACCTTTTTATCAAGGCACGTCGTTGCTTTAACGTTTTTTTTAGTTTCCCGTTTTGATGTCAATCAGAGACAATCGTGAGGCAACGCACAATGAAGAATTCAAAAAAAAAAAAAAAAGGAAAGAGAGAGAGACAGAGTGGTCGAAGAGGAGGTCGAGAAGAAAAAGGAGAAGATTTCTTTTTTTCTGTCTCTTTTTCATTTTCCGTTTGCCCACTCAAAGAGGGCGAGAAGAGATTCTTCTCTTCTCTCTTCCTCTCTCTGCTGCACTCGCTCTTTTCCTCTTCTTCTTTTCCTGACTCGACGCCTGGGGGAGCACCTCTCCCTCTTCGTCGTCGGTTGGGGCTCGAAAGACAAAAGAGCGAGAAGCAAAGGGTGGCTCTTTCTGACACAGCAGAAGGGAAAAAAGAAGCAATTGCTTCGTTTCGAGCATCGGTTTTTCGATCTCGGTAGAAGTTCTAGCACAGGAGAGGGGTTTTTCCGCTCGCTTTCTCTCCCTCTCTCTCTCGCCCTCCATCTCCCCGCAATTATGCTCCGCTCCATGCGGTCAAAGCTAGCGAGGAGGAGCAACGAGAAGAACAACAACGGCGACAAGAACGCAGCGGCAGCTCCTTCGTCGGCGTCGTCGCTCGATGCAGAGCAGCAGCAGCAACAAGCCGCGGCGGAAGCGCCATCGGCGGGCCCCTCGGGGCGCTCGCACGCTGCGCCTGGCCCCGGCGCCTCGTCAGCGCTCGGGAGCGACACTGGCGGTGCCGCGCAGGGCGAAGGGCGGGGGCTCGGAAGCAGCAGCGGGCCTGGCCCAGGGCCGGGGCCTGGAGGAGGAAGTGGAGATGGAGGAGTCGACGGCGGCGAGGCGAGCAACGGCAACGGCGACCGGTCCCCTGCCGGTGCCGCTGCTGCTGCAGCTCCGTCCTCGTCGTCCGCTCCCTCCACCCCAAGAGGCGCGGCAGCAGCAGAAGCGACAGCAGCAGCACCGCCATTGCAACCGCCACAAACAGCAACAGCAACGACGTCGTCGATCGCCAACCTCGCAGCGGCCCGGGTCTTTGCCTCCCCGCTCCCCTCGTTCCGCGACGTCACCTCGGCCGAGAAGCCCGCGCTCTTCCTGGCCAAGCTCCGCGCCTGCTCGGCCGTCTTCGACTTCGGCGGGGACCCCACGGCCTTTGCGCGCGAGAAGGAGGCCAAGCGCCAGGCCCTGCTCGAGCTGGTCGACTACGTCAACGGCGGGCCGGGCAGGTTCGCCGAGGCGGCGGGCGCCGACGTCGTCGCGATGGTCTCGGCCAACCTGTTCCGGGCCCTGCCGCCGAGGCGCGGGGGCCTCGGCATCGGCGCCGGGGGCGGCGCGGCGGGAGCAGGCGGGCCCTCCTCCCCGACGGACGGCGGCGGCGGGACGGACCCCGCGGGCTCCTCCTCCTCCTCGTCCTCGTCGTCGCCCTACGTCGCCGCGCCCGTCTCCTCCTCCTACTCCTCCTACGCCTCGCTCGCCGACCCCGAGGAGGAGGAGCCCACGCTCGAGCCGGCCTGGCCGCACCTGCAGATCGTCTACGAGCTGCTGCTGCGCTACGTCGTCAGCCCGGACACCGACGCCAGGCTCGCGCGCAGGCACGTCGACCAGGCCTTCGTCGTGCGCCTGCTCGAGCTCTTCGACTCGGAGGACCCGCGCGAGCGCGACTACCTGAAGACGATCCTGCACCGCGTGTACGGCAAGTTCATGTCGCACCGGCCCTTTGTGCGCCGGTCGATCAACCACGTTTTTTATCGGTTCGTGTTCGAGACCGAGCGGCACGCCGGTATCGCCGAGCTGCTCGAGATCCTCGGCTCGATCATCAACGGGTTTGCGCTGCCGCTCAAGGACGAGCACAAGGCGTTCCTCAGCCGGGCCCTGATGCCGCTGCACAAGCCAAAGTGCGTGGGGATGTACCACCAGCAGCTGGCCTACTGCGTGACGCAGTTTGTGGAGAAGGATGCGCGCCTGGCCGCGCCGGTGCTCTCGTCGCTGCTGCGGTACTGGCCCGCGACCAACTCGCAGAAGGAGGTGCTCTTCCTGGGCGAGGTCGAGGAGCTCCTCGAGCTGACGCGCGAGGAGGAGTTTGCCGCCGTCGCCGCGCCCCTCTTCTCGCGCGTCGCGCGGTGCCTGACTTCCCCGCACTTCCAGGTCGCGGAGCGCGCGCTGTTCCTGTGGAACAACGAGTACGTCGTCACGCTGGTCGCCGGCGCCAGGGAGGCGGTGCTCCCGCGCGTGTTCGGCGCGCTGACGTCCAACGCGGCGGGCCACTGGAACGGCGCCGTGGCGGGGCTGAGCGCCAACGTGCGCAGGCTGTTCCAGGAGATGGACCCGGTCCTGTTCGACCGGTGCGCTGCCGCCTGGGAGCAGGAGGAGGCTTCGAGGGTGGAGGGCGAGGCGCGGAGGGCGAGGCAGTGGGAGGCGGTGGAGAGGGCCGCCGAGGCGGAGAGGCGGAGGAGGGAGCAGCAGCAGCAGCAAGGGGGAGGGGGAGGTGGTGGTGGGGGAGCGAGGAGGAGGAGGTGATTTTTGTTCTCTTCCGTTTGCGGTGGGTACTTTTTTCAGAAAAGTGTGTAAGCACACCACCAGAGCAGCAGCATCGCGCGCAATCACTCTCCTCAGCTGATCGGCAGCAGCAGAAGCAGCAAACCTCGTCGTGGGAGAAGGGGCGTCGACTGTCGTTTTATTCAAAAAAACAAAAACAAAAAATTTTTGTTGAGGTCGAGACTGGCATGTTTTTTCATTTTTGACGAAAAAAATCTCGAGGAAAAAATGCCAGTGGCTCGTTAAAACTCGCGCGTCTCTTTCCGCCGCGAAGACACCATCACGATGCTGCCTCGCACGATGAGCGCGTCCGTAGCGTCACGCTGCTGCCCAGCGAGCAGCAACAGAAGGGAAAGAGCATCAGCAGCCGTCATGAAGCGGGCTCGGAACCTGCACCGGTCGTCATCGATCGTGGCATCGTCCTCATCGCCATCATCGACCTCTGCGGCATCGCCTCGACCTTCCTCTCCTCCTCCGCCGGACCCTTCGGTCGACGCCCGCGCGCGCCACAACGCAGAACAGGCCTCGATCTTTGACTCCGCCGTCGAGGCGTTCGTGGAGACGCCCGCAGAAGTGCTTCCGGTGAGAGGGCGGCAGGAATGCCATTCGATCGAAACGAAACCGGACCTCGACCTAGGTCCCTCTCTCTCTTGCTCTCTCACACACAGACCGTCGTCCTCCTCCCCTCTCTCTCTCTCCCCCTCCCTCCCTCCCTCCCTCCCTCTCTCTCTCTCTCCCTCCCTCTCGACCCCCGCAACGACAGCGCCTCGAGCGCATCGCCGAGGCCGCCCGCCCGGCGCTCGCCGCGGCCTTCGGGGACCAGCCGGACGCTCCCTTGTACCCGCCGCGGGTGCTCGACGTCGGGGCCGGGACTGGGTGCCTGATCCCTCCGCTGCTGCGCGTCGCCGGCAGCGAGCGGCGGAGGAGGGAGGCGGCGGCGGCAGGGGAAGGAGGGGCGGGAGGACACCTCGCCTCCTCCTCCCCCTTGCCGATGGATTACTTGGCCGTGGACGTCTCGTCGGGCATGCTCGACGCCCTCGAGAGGATCCACGGGGCTGCCGGACAGGGAGCAGGAGGAGAACGAGGAGGAGGAGAGGGAGAAGAGAGAGACCCCTCGCTCGTCCTGGGGAACCTCCCTCGGATCCGGACCTGGCTCGGCGACGTCGAGTCCGTGCCCCAGTTCCAGGCCCCCTTCGACGCCTGCCTCTTCAACGCCGTCTTCGGCAACGTCCACGACCAGAGGTCGAGCCTGCTGGCGGCGGCGCTGCTGCTCCGCCCGGGGAGCGGCAGGGTCGTCGTGGCGCACCCGATGGGCCGCGGGTGGCACGAGAGGCTCCGCGCCGCGGACGCGGAGATCGTGCCGCACGCGCTCCCGCAGAACGCGGAAAAGTGGGCGGAGCTGCTGCGGGGCTTGCCGCTGGAGCTGGTGGACGCCGCGGCGGAGCGCGGGGAGGGGCGGGGAGCGGAGGCGGCGGCGGCGGCGGCGGCGGCGGCGGCGGCGGAGGGGGCGGCCGGGGCGGCGGCGGCGCGGGACGGGCGCGGAGGCTCCCCTCCCCCGCCTCCCTCCTCGCCCTCTCCCGCCGCCGCTTCGGCCCCCTCCGCCTCCTCCTCTCCGCGCCTCGTCATAGACGACGAGGACTGCTATATCGCGGTCCTGCGGGTCCCGCCGGCGCGGCGCCTCCCGGCGAGCCTCTACGGGACGTCTCCTCCTCCCGCCTCCGCTTCCCCCTGCTCCGCCGCTGCCGGCGGCGGCGGCGGCGGCGGCGGCGGCGAGGAGGGCAGCGGGGGGGCGAAGCAGCCGTCCCTCCCGCAGCTCCTCCCGCAGCTCCTCCCGCGCCTCCCGTGGCAGGAGAGAGCGGAGAGGGGAGAGGACGGTGGCGGCGGCAGCGACAGGGGCCCCCGCCCCCCTCCTCCCTCGCCGCTGCCCCCCCTGCTCCTCGGAGGCACCGTCGTCAAGGGCTTTGGGAGGGGAAGCGCCAGGATGGGCGTCCCCACGGCCAACATCGACCCGTCCCCCCTGGAGGAGGCTCTTTCTGGCGTGCCCGACGGCGTCTACTTCGGCTGGGCGAGGCTGCTGCCCGAGGAGAGCGACGACCCGGGAGCGGGAGCAGGAAGAGGCGCGGAGGAGGGGGGCGGCGGCGGGGCCGAGGGCCGCGACGGCCGAGCTCACAAGTGCGTCCTCAACATCGGCCGGAGGCCGACCTTTGACGGCGAGAACAAGGGCGTCGGAGTCCTTTCCGTCGAGGTCCACGTCCTGCACGAGTTCGAGGAGGGCGGCAAGAAGAAGGAGAAAGGGGAGGGGGAAGGAGGAGGGGGCCAGCAGCAGCTCGTCGATTTCTGCGGCCGCGAGCTCCGCGTCGTCGCGACTGGGTTTATCCGCCCCGAGATGCGCTTCGCCGGGATCCAGGCACTGGTCTCGAGGATCCGGTCCGACGTGGCGACGGCCTCCGCGGCTCTCGAAGAGGAAGAGCACGCGTGGGCGAAGGGGCACGGGTACCTGTGGCGGAAGAAAGAGGGAGAGTGAGTGAGTGAAGGGGAACAGAAAACAGAAAAGGCAAAACGAACGAAAAATGTCAAAGAGAGAAAGAAGAGAGAAGAAAAACTGCTGCTCTCTCATTTTTTTTCCTTTTTTCGTTTTCTTTCCTCTCTCCCCCACCACCACCCGTCATGCAGCAGCAAGCGAGGATCGAGGGCGACGAGCCCGAGCAGCATGCTCCTCTGACTTCTCAGCAGCTCGCTCCCACGAGCTCGCGCGTGCCCCTCGTGAGCGGCAACGACGGCGACGAGGGCAGCCGCCAAAGCAGCGGCGACGGCGGAGGCGGCAACGGCCTGTCCCTTGCTGCTGCCGCTCCTCCTCCTCCTTCTTCTCTCCCTCCTTCCTCAGCCAGCGCCCGCGTCTTCCCCGAGCAGAAGAGCTTCCTTTCCACGGCCACAGCGACTGCACAAGTCACTCTAGACGTAGGATGGAAAGGAGACGGGGGAAAACCCGCATCCAAGGGCGAAACGGCCGGCGGCAGCTTCTTCCGCCGCCGCCGCGCTTCTTCGTCGTCGGCCGGAAAAACCGCCGCCGCCGGAAACGCCGACGCCGACGCCGAAAGAAGCGCCGACGAGTCGCGGCTCGACGTCCCCTCCGAGTCTGAGGCCTCGAGCACCGACAGCGAGAGCAGCGGTAGAGAGGGAGGTGGGATTTTCCGCGGGGGCACCGAGAACGACGGCGGGGGGACTCCCCGCCGGGGGAGCGGCCTGCGGGCCGCCTTCGGGGGCGGCAACGGCCGGCTGACTTCGATAATGCGGAGGAGGCAGCCGGCCCGCGTCGCGCCGGGCGGGGGGGAAAACGTCGAGGCCGGAGGAGGCGCGGACGCCGATCCTTCTTATGAGTCTTCTTCTTCCGTGGCTTCCTCTGCTTCCTCCTTCTCGACGGCGCCCTATGCTCCTCCTGCTGCCGGTGGTGGCGGCGGCATTGGTGGCCGCGGAAACGCCGCCGCCGCTGGTTTTGCCGCCGCCGGCGCTTCGTCTTCTTCTCCGAGCGCCGCCGCCGCCTCCCGCCGCCGCCGCCGCCGCGACGACGCCTCCTCCTCCGCCTCAAACCGAAACAACAAGGCCTCCGTCTTCGACGCCACCACCGTCGACAACCGCCCACGGTGGAAGAAGCGCGCCGCGGCCCTCGTCGACGGCCTCCCCGCCACCCTCGCCATCTCCTTCATCACGGTCGTCGCGATCTTCCTCGACGACCTGCGCCTCGCGGCCCTGCCCTCGTCGGGGCCCGCGGACCGCGCCTGCGAGGTCATCGCCGGCACCATCTTCGTGTTTTACCTGATAGACACGGCGGTGGGCTCGCTCGTGAGGCCCGGATACTTCGGGAGGCTCTACTTCTGGATCGACGCCGTCGCGACGTTCTCGATGGCGCTCGAGGTGCCCTCGCTCGTCGCGCTGGCGCTCGGCCACCGCGCCCGGCCGGCGGGCGCGTCGGTGCTCGCCCGCGGCGTGCCCGACGCGCTCGACGCCCGCGCGAGGCAGATCACGAAAGTGGCGCGCATCCTGCGCCTGATGCGCATCGTCAAGCTGGTGCAGACCTACGTGGCGCACCAGGAGAACGCGAGCTTCGAGAGGGAGCTGCTCGGCGGCGCCGCCGCGGCCGGCGCTGGCGCCGGGGGCGCCGCCGGCGCTCCAGGGGGCTCGGGCTCCGCTGCCTCGTTCGCGTCCCTCTCTGCGTCCTCTTCCGTCTCTGCCGCTGGAGGCTCCGCCTCGGGCTCCGTCTCCTTCTCCTCTTTCCTGAACAAGAACAACAGCAGCAGCAGCAGCAGCAGCAAGAAGAAGAAGTGGTGGACGACGCCCCCCAAGCGCTCCCGCGTCGGGCAGCGCCTCTCGGACCTCTCGGCGTCTCGCGTCGTGATCGGCGTGCTGGCGCTGCTGCTCGCGATCCCGGGGTTCAACATCAACTCGGGGCTCTACGGGGACTATCCGCCGCTGGCCGCCGGGGGTTTGTGGATGCTGCACGACACGTGCGCCAGGGTCGCTGCCGACGAGGCTGCCGCGGCGGCGGCGGCGGCGAGGGCGTCCGGGTTGAGCGACGAGGCGGCCGTTACCGCTCTCGCTTCCGCGGCCGCGGCCGACGCCGCGAGGGAAGTTGTCACCTCTGCGTCCTTCGCCGCGGCGACAGACGAGTACAGGTCCAAGACCGCTTACACGCTCTTTGGGAAGAGGACCAGCGAGATCCTGGCCCTGACCGCTTGCGGTGTCGTTGTTGTGTCGGCAGACGGTAAGAGTTTCGGAGTTTTTTCAAGGTCGAGGTCGGGAAAAAAAAAAACTCACTCCCTTCTTTCCTTGCTTTCTCAACCTCGTCGATCCTCTTCCCTCTCCCTCTCTCTCTCCCCCCAACCCAATCCAATCCAATTCGACTCTCGAACTCCAAACACCAACCACCAAACCACCGACCAGCATCCACCCTGTCCCGCGGCCGCCGCTCCTCGGAGATCGCCGTCGTCCGCGACGCCACCCCGGCGGGCTGCATCCCCGACCCGGAGGACCCCGGCTCCTCTTCCTCGTCCGGCCTCCTCTTCGCCGCCCCGCCGCCCTTCAACGCCTCCTGCTCGGCCTCCATGGCCGTGCTCGACGTCCGCTGGAACTCGCAGATTACCGCCACGCTCAACCTCGTCAGGACCGCCTTCATCGTCGCGGCGCTGGCCCTGGGCATCACGCTGATGCAGCGCGACGCCGCGCGGCTCGTCCTGCGCCCGATGGAGCGCATGCTGTCCAAGGTCCGCGCCGTCGCCGAGAACCCGCTGGCCACCAAGCGCGCCAGGCTCGAGTCGCGCGGCGTGCCCGAGAGGGAGAAGCTGATGGAGACGCGCATCCTGGAGAACGCGATCAACAAGATCTGCTCGCTGCTCGCGGTTGGCTTCGGCGACGCCGGCGCCGAGGTGATCGCCGGGAACATGCGGTCGGGCGGCGAGCTCGACCCCGTGGTGCCCGGCAGGCGCGTCGCGGGCATCTTCGGCTTCTGCGACATCAGGCAGTTCACGGACGCGACCGAGGTGCTCCAGGAGGAGGTGATGGGCTTCGTCAACACAATCGCCAGGGTCGTGCACCGCGAGGTCTCGCTGCACGGCGGCGCGCCGAACAAGAACATCGGCGACGCGTTCCTGCTGGTGTGGAAGTTCCCCGAGGGGGTCGACGACGCGAGCCTCGCCGAGGCGCTCAAGTGGGTCGAAGCGCGGGAGGAGGAGGCGCAGGTCGGCGGCGCGGCGGCGGTTGGAGGAGGAGGAGGAGGAGGAGGAGGCGTGGAGGGAGGAGGGGCGGGCGGGGGCGCTTCTTCTGCCGCCTCCGCCGCGCCGGGGCACGAGCTCGACATTGCAATCACGTTGCAAAAGGTAATGGAAGAGCGAGCGAGAGTTTTTTGTGTCTTTTTGCTTTCGACTTTCGATTTTCGATCGGCTTCTTTCTCCCTCTTTACTCTTTGGAGAAGATCATCGAGGGAGAACGGCTCTAGAAGGACTTTTGTTTTTGGTTGCGAAGGAGAGAGAGAGGGAGGGAGGGAGGGAGGGAGGGAGAGAGCAAGAAAGAAAGAGAGAGAGGGCGAGAGAGGGGCCTTCTGTCGCACTCGCTCGCTCAAACGCCACCCTCAAAAAACTCCTCTCAAAAAAAATCAGGCCCGCCGCCTCGCCGACCAGGCCCTCGCCTCCTTCCTGACCATCCAGGCCGCGCTCCGCCGCTCCTCGCGCCTCCGCGAGCTTACGGCCAGGTCAGACGTCCAGGAGCGGCTCCCCGGCTTCGGCGTCAGGATGGGCTTCGGCCTGCACGTCGGCTGGGCGATCGAGGGCGCGATCGGCAGCGAGTACAAGATCGACGCCTCCTATTTGTCGCCCAATGTCAACATGGCGTCGAGGCTGGAGGCGGCAACCAAGCAGTTTGGAACGAGCCTGCTGATGTCGGGCGACTTTGCGAGGCTGCTGAGCCCCGCGGTGAGGGCGAGGACGCGGCAGGTGAGTTTGAGGCGGTTGAAGGGTTCTTTCTTTCTTTCTTTCGAGGTCAAAAATTTCCGTCTTTCTCTCTTTTTCTCATCCCTCTCTTCACCCCTCTTCTCCGACCTCCAACCTCGCCTCCCAACCTCCTCTCAGATCGACGTCGTCACCGTCAAGGGCTCCGCCGTGCCCATGTCCCTCCACACCTACGACTTCGAAGTCTCGCAGGCCCCGGGGCCCAGGCTGGTCCTCGAGGAAGGGGTGCTGCAGATGCAGCAGCAGCAGCAGCAGCAGGCAGGCTTCGCCGACACCGGCGCCGGCGAAGCAGCAGCACAGGCGGCCGCCGCAGCTGCAGCTCTCGTCCGCCAACAGCAGCAGCAGAAGTCCTTCCGCGCCGTCGGCGGCCGCTACCCGAGCAGCAGGGCCCACGGCAGACTCGACGCCGACGCCCTGCTCGCGGCCACCGACGGCGGCGACGCCGACGACGCCGAGACGTTCTCGCACAGGCCGTACGCCTCCGAGTTCGAGGAGCACCCCGACCTGGCCTCGACCTGGGCCGTGGACAGGCCTTTTTTGGACGCCTTTGCGCGAGGGCTCGCCGAGTACAGGATGGGGAGGTGGGAGGAGGCGAGGCGGGAGCTGGAGAGGACGCTGCGCTGGCCAAAGGGGAGCGGCGGCGCGGCGGGCGGCGACGGACTCCCGGGGGGGCCCCCCGACGGGCCCTCCGCCGCCCTGCTCCGCTTCATGGAGTCGCACAACTTCGAGGCCCCGAAGGCGTGGAGGGGATTCAGGGAGCTGACGGAGAAGTGAGCTGGGGGGTGGGCGAGGAGGAGGGAGCTCTCGAGGGGGTGACCGAGCCAGAGAGCAGGGAGCAGCAAGAGAGGGCCACGGAGCGGCGCGGCGGCGGCGGCGGCGGCGACCCGAAAACGGACGCCGTGGCTCTTTCTCTCGAGCTCGTTCCCTCTTCATTCTTCTCAGCGGCTCGCTCTTGTTTGTTTCGATCTCTCTGCCTTCCGCGCGTCTCTTCGTCTCTTCCCCTTCTTCTTCCTTTCGCCGCCGCTCTGGTCTTTTGAGCTTTTGCTCTCGAAGAAAAAACAGCAACGTCCTCCCTCCCCCTCTTTTTCTCGTCTCTTTCGCCCGCGTTTGATTTTGAAGTCGAGGAGAAGAGAAACATCTGTTTCTCTTCCGTTTTTCTTCTTCTTCTTCTTCTTCTTCTTCTTCTTCGATCGATCAGATGCGCCTGCGCGGCAGAAGGGGCGCGCGAAGACCGCGGCCAAGTAAAAAAAATGAATGCCAATGTAATCTGTTACTTTCCTTTCTTTTTTTTCGAAAACCGGAGGTGAAAAAAAAACTTTCTCTTGCTCTGTTTCTCTCTCTCTTGCTCTCTTTCTCTCTCTCTCTCCTTCGTCTTCGACACCACTTCCTCAACCCAAAAGAAGCGTCGCCCCTGGTCTCCTGCTCCGAGAGGGAACCAGAGAGCGGTCGGTCGACAGCTCTTCGACCCACCTTCTCTCAGAGGTACTTCTCGATGTCTTTCCTGAGGCTCTCGGGCGTCGACGTCGACGCGTACCGCCCGACGACGTTCCCTTCCCTGTCGACCAGGAACTTGCTGAAGTTCCACTTGATGTCGCTGGTCAGCAGCCCGCCCTGCTTCTGCTTCATGAACTGGAACAGCGGCTCCGCCGAGGCGCCGTTGACGTCCACCTTGGCCATCATCACGCCCTTGAAGCCCTGCTTGCTTGCGAAGCCCTTGACGTCGGCGTTGGAGCCCGGCTCCTGCGAGCCGAACTGGTTGCACGGGAAGAAGAGGACCTCGAGGCCCTTCCTGCCGTAGGCCGCGACGAGGTCCTGGAAGCCCGCGTACTGCGGGGTGAAGCTGGAGGGGACGGCGAAGGGGAGGAGAGGGGGGAGGAGAAGGAGGAGAGGGAGGAGAGGGAGGAGAGGGAGGAGAGGGAGGAGAGGGAAGAGGGAGTGAGTGAAAGAAAAAGACGGGGGGGGGGGGACGAAGAAGAGGAACAACGTTCCCGTGCAGTCCGGGTCCGGCGCGGTCCCGGGCAGGATGCGCCGCGAGTACCCTGTCGCCGACTTCGAGGCCGCCGCCGCGGCCGTGCGGAAGGGAAAAAAAAACATCTCTTTCCCGGGGGGGGAAAAAAAACGCACCCGCACGCCGACGCGACGTTGACGACCACGAGCACCTTGCCCTTGTACTTGCTGAGCGGGATCTTGTTGCCGTCGATGCCCGTGACCGTGTAGTCGTAGACGGTGTCGGTCTTCTCCTTCGTGGCGGAGGCGCCGCCGCCGAGGCCGAAGAGCGCGGCGGCGGAGGTCGCGGCTGTTTGGTGTGGTGGGGAGGGGGGGGGAGGAGTCAGGGGGGGAAGAGGGGAGAAGGCGTGAGAGAGCAGGGTTTTCTTTTTCGTTTTTGCTGTGTTTTCATGGGCCGACGTCTCGAAGGCGCGCCCAGGGATAGCGAACTCCGAGACGGGGCGGAGTTGCCCCGGTTTCAGAAGAAGAGAGACCAACAGAAAGGGCGAGTACAAAAAGGGAAGAGGGGAGCAGTTTCGGGTTGCCTTTGAACGATGATGACGTTCGACGCGTGGCGCGTCGTCGGCTAGCTCACGACTATGCGATCGTCCGGGGCAAGTTTCGGGCCCACGAAGCGTTTCTCTTTTTCTTTTTTTCATTCTACTCGAAAGAAGCAATCAAGACCTCCACAATGCGATGAAAATGCGAGCAAAAGAAGCTCGCAAAGTTTGAACGCGAGGCTTTGCAAGATGAGATTCCATACGTCGTGTTCAATCGATCGCCAACGAGAACAAAACTCACTTCCACGCTGGGCGCGCTTCGAGGGGGCGGCCAGGGGCTGCGCCGCCGAGGGGCGGGCGACGACGCGACGGGCGGCAGCCGCGGCGCGGACAGCCGGGCGGGCGAGGGCGCGCGAGAAGGCGGAGAGAGTGGCCATTGTTGGGAGTTCCGTTGAGTTGGTGGAGTTGCGTGCGAGGGAGGCAGCGAGGGAGGCGAGAGAAGACAAATGGTTTACGGCAGGGGAAGAAAGAAAGGAAAAACACTTTTTTATCCAAATTTTCTCACGACCAGATCCCGTGTCTCTACCTTGGTTTTTTAAATCACGACGTCGCGATGATGATGTCTTCCTCGCCATCATCAGCTGCTGCTGCTGCTGCCTCAGCTCGCGGCTCCTCGGCCGCCGCCCCCTCGGCCGTGAGCTGCAGCGGGCGAGCACAGCTCTCGACGGCGACGGCGTTTGCTCGATCGTCGCCTCGCCAGCTTTCTTCGACTCCTCGCCAGTCCTGCCAGTTGTCGCCCCGCTCCCCTCTTCGGCAGCACGTCCGATGCAGGGTCGCCGACATGCCCGGCGGCATGCCGGACCCGGAGGCGCTCAAGGCCGCGATGGCCGACCCCGCGGTGCAGAAGCAGGTCGCGGAGATGTCGGCGGCGATGGAGAACGAAAAGGTGCAAAAGCGCTTCGAGGAGCTGAGGGTAAGGCGTCTGAGGCGTGTCGACAGCTATCCTGTCGCGGCACGGGAAAGAAAAAAGGGAGCGAGGAAAAGAAGGGGGCGGGAATTGCGGGGTCGAATGCGCTTTACCCAAACGCCCCCCCTCTCTCTCCCTCCAACCCTCACCGACTTCGCTCCCCCCCCCACCTCCTTCCTTTTTTCTCCCCTCGCCACCGAAAAAAAAAAAAAAAAAAAAACTATCTCTGACAGAACGACCCGGACCTCAGGCCCATGTTCGAGGAGATCGAAAAGGGCGGCATGCCGGCCCTGATGAAGTTCATGAACGACCCCGAGTGGCTCGCCAAGGTCGGGTCGAAGATGGGCGACGTCGCCGAGATGCTTGCCGCGGGGGGGGGAGGGGGAGGAGCTGGGGCCGTGGCAGGAGGGCCTCCTTCCTCCGCTGCCGCTGCCGCTGCCGCCGCTCCGATCCCGACGGTCAACAACCTGTTCGACGCCGCGAAAGCCGGCGACCTCGAGGCCGTCGAGGATTTCGTCGCGATCGGCCGCGACGTCAACGAGGTCGACGAGGGGATGAGGACGCCGCTGCACTTTGCCGTCGCCTACGGCCACGCCGACGTCGCGCGGGAGCTTCTGAGCTCTGGGGCGCACCTCGACGCCAGGGAGAAGCAGGGCAACACGCCGCTGCACTACGCCTGCGGCTACGGACGCGCAGAGCTGGTGAGCTTGCTCGTCGGCGCGGGGGCGGACGCGGCCGCCGAGAACGGCGAGGGCAAGACGCCGCTCGAGCTCGTGACGGGCGAGCCGAGGAACCCGCTCAACCGGGACAGGGACACGCTCGGGGCGCTGGAGAACGCGGAGATGGCCTGCGCGGAGAGGAGCGGGTCTTCGTGATGAGTGGAGTGGTTGGCTGCGAGGTGGTGGGCGTGGAAGAGAGGGAAGAAGAAGGGAAGGGAAGGGAGGGGGGAGAGAAACTTTTTTCTCCGTGTGATAATGATGATTTTACTTCTTCTTATGAAACAACTCCTCTCTTTCTCTCTCTCTCTCACGCCCCCAGCGCCGCCCGCACCGCCGCGAGCGCCCTGGCGCACTCCCCGACGAGCCTCGCTGCCGACGCGCGACAGCTGCTGTCGCTGCTGTTTTCGTTGATGCTGCCGCTGCTCCCTCCTGCTCTTCCTTCCCTTCCTCCCCCGCTGCCGCTGCCTCCTCGCCGCTGCTGCCTCAGGGCCAGCGTCGCGTCGCGGAGGGCCTCCACCAGCGCCTGGCGCGCGTCGACGAGGGCCGAGTCCTCAGCCTCGGAGACCGAGGCTGCGGCTGCTGCTGCGGCTGAGGCGGGCGGGCGGCGAGGGGCGGCGGCAGCGGCGGCGGCAGAGGAGATCGGGGCGGGGCGGCGCGCTGCTGGGGGAGCTGCTGCTGCCGAGGCGGCAGCCGGGGCCGCTGCTTCCTCCTCCTCCTCCTCCTCCTCTTCCTCCTCCTCCTCCTCCTCCTCCTCCTCCTCCTCCTCCTCCTCCGAGGCCTCCCCCCCTTCCTCGCCTTCCTCTTGGTACCTCACCCACGCGCGGCACTTGACGCAGTAGGTCTCCCCCGCGTTCGCCCCCCCCCCGCGCTTGCGCATCAGCGGCGTCGACCCGCCGCACGCCGGGCACGCCTCCCCGAGCATCGTCCACCCTTTGAGCAGGAGGTCGCCCATCGCCGATGAGGGCTCCCTGTCGGGCCCGGGGAGGTCCGGGTCGGAGGCCGCCGCGGCGGCGGGGGGAGGAGGAGGGGGGCGGTTCGCGCGGCGAGGTCGAGGTCGAGGCCGCGCAGGGTGGGGAGGAGCGGCCAGGCGCGAGAGCGCCGCGTCGACCTCGCCGCCGATGCCATCGCCGCCTTCATCTTCGTCGCTCTCGCTCGCGCTGTCTCCCTCGCCTCCGTGCACGCCGTTCGCTAGAGGCGTCGCTGAAGGCTGGTTGAGCACGCCGCGCAGCTGGCCCGCGTCGCAGCGGGCGCAGACGAGGCGGGAGGGGGGCGAGGACGAGGCATCGATCGACGACGCCGATGCCGCCGACGTCCACGACAACCCAGCAGCCCTCTGCGGCGGCGCCTCCTGCATCATCGGGCCTCCGCAGCCCGGGCAGCCGTCCGAGGTGAGGCGGTAGCCCGCCATGAGCATGCGGGAGATCGCGCTGAGGCCGGAATCCGAGGTCATGACCGCGAGAGGAAGATATCGATCTGAACGAAAGACCAGCGGTCAGGGGACCGACTTTTCTTCTGTTCTTTTTTTTCGACGAGAGA
>Ga0315287_10002953_pt1 | contig 16295 bp, 16 predicted proteins | sample YL17G11_0_MG_FD_205037 | JGI IMG/M metagenome (GOLD analysis project Ga0315287, IMG submission 205037) | Sediment microbial communities from Yellowstone Lake, YNP, Wyoming, USA - YL17G11_0 | ecosystem: Environmental > Aquatic > Freshwater > Lake > Sediment | place: USA: Wyoming | collected... | reverse complement strand
GATGTCGAACGCGCCACCGGTGAGCTCGCTGGCGTCACGCGCTTCTTTCAACACGGCATACAGCGTGGGCGACACGTCCTGCCAGGCCTGCGTCTCGTCGCGGTTGAGCGCCGAAATTTCGCTCGCCGCGTTGTAGGTCGAGAGCTGGCGGTCGGCTTCGCGCAGCACCTTATCGATGATCGACTGTACTTCCGGCCGCGACGCGGCGGCGCGCGCCCCGGACACGGTCACGTGGTAGGTCGTGCCCATTGCCGGGCCGGTGAACTGCGTCGGTGGTGGTGTTCGCGCGCAGCCAGCCAACGCCGGTAGCGTGACGAGCGCGACCATGAACCCGGCCATGCGCATCCAGGCTTGGCACTGCACCCGGTGCGTTGAGTACACGGTCACTGCCTGGCGATCGCCGCCTTGCCGCCACGCAAGACGTACTTCTGGATCTTGCCGGTGGCCGTCTTCGGCAGCTCGTCCACGAAGTTGAAGACGGTCGGCACCTTGAAATGTGCGAGCACGCCACGCGCGAACTCGCGCAGCTCGGCGGCGTCGAGCGTTTGACCGGGCCGCAACACCACGAACGCGTGCGGTGATTCGCCCCAGCGCTCATTTGGCATGCCGACCACCGCCACCTCGAGGACCGCCGCGTGGCGCAGCAGCGCGCCTTCGACCTCGATCGAGGAGATGTTCTCACCGCCGCTGATGATGACGTCCTTGTAGCGGTCGCGGATCTCGACATAACCGTCCGGATGCACGACCGCCGCGTCACCGGTGTGAAAGAAGCCGCCGCGGAACGCCTTCTCGGTCGCCTCCGGATCCTTGTAGTAGCCTTTCATCACGACGTTGCCGCGGGCGACGATCTCACCCATCGTGGCAGCGTCCCAGGGCACGTCGCGCATGGCCTCATCCACCACGCGCAGCTCCCCCGACGTCATGAGCTCCACGCCCTGGCGCGCCTTGATGCGCGCACGCTCCCCTGGCTCGAGCGCTGCGTGCTCGGGTAACGGCGCGCTGATCGAGATGAACGGCGCGGTCTCCGTGAGCCCATACACCTGGGTGACGTTCCAGCCGAGCTCCCCCTCCATGCGTTCGATGGTGGCGGCCGCCGGCGGAGCGCCTGCGGTGAGCACCCGCACGCCGCGTCGCAGACTCCGCCGCCCCGCCTCAGGGCCGTTCGCGATGCCAATCAGTACCGTCGGCGCGGCACACAGCATCGTGATGCGCTCGTCGTTGACCAGCCGGTAGATCGCGTTCGCTTCGACCTGGCGCAGGCAGACGTGAGTGGCGGCCGCGGCCGTACCGATCCAGGTGTAGGTCCAGCCGTTGGCATGGAACATCGGCAACGTCCACAGGAAACGATCGGCCGGCGACAGCGGCACGTGCGCGAGCGTGCCCACGCAGTTCACCCAGGCATTGCGGTGCGTGATCATCACGCCTTTCGGGCGCGAAGTCGTGCCGCTCGTGTAGTTGATCGAGATCAGGTCGCTCTCGTCGAGCGGCACCCTGTCGAAACGGCCATCTCCTGCGGCCAGCAACCGCTCGTAGTCGAGCCAGCCGTCCTTGCCGCCCTCGAGGGCCACGAAATGCTCGACTGTGGTCATCTGCTGGCGGACCTGATCGACGGTGTCGAGGTAGTCCGTGTGTACGCACAGCACCTTGCTGCCGCTGTGGTTTGCGAGGTAGACGAAGTCCTCCGCAAGAAGGCGGTAGTTCATGGGCACCAGCACCGCACCGAGTTGCGGTACGGCGTAGTACTGTTCGAGATGCTGGTGGGTGTTCGGCGCGAGCGTCGCGACCCGGTCGCCGTGCTTCACGCCGAGCCTGGCCAGCGCTGCCGACCAGCGGTCGCAGCGCTCGGCGAACTCCGCATAAGTCAGGCGAAGCTCCCCGTCGACGACGGCCTCGCGGGCGCCGTGTATCTTGCGTGCACGACGCAGGAAGTCGAGAGGTGTGAGGGCGATCTCCATCGCTGCACCCTGGTCTGTCCGGTCAGGCGATTATGATGCCCGCTCCCGCGCCCCGCTGGGCGGGGCGTTGGACGATTTTGGCGGAGAGGGTGGGATTCGAACCCACGTACACCCGTGAAGATGTAACTGGAATTCCAGTCCAGCGCCTTCGACCACTCGGCCACCTCTCCGGACAGGGGGCGCAAGGGTACACGGCCCCCGACCACCCGGCTAGCCCGAGTCGCGCCGGGTGGCCCGCCCAGTCAGTCAGGCAATGCCCACGCCCGCCGCCCTCATGGCCGCCAGAACCTCGTCCTCCAGCCGTTCGGACAGGGGCGTCAATGGCAACCGTATACCGCGCTCGATCAGTCCCAGCCGCGCCACGGCCCACTTGACCGGGATGGGGTTGGACTCGACGAACATCGCGAGGTGCAGCGGCATCAGCTTCTCGTTGAGGGCCGCGGCCTGCACGTGCCGGCCGGCCAGCGCGGCCGCGCACATCTCGTGCATTGCGCGCGGCGCCACGTTGGCGGTCACCGAAATCACGCCGCAGGCGCCTCGTTTCATCAGCCCGGCCGCGGTCGGGTCGTCGCCGCTCAGCAGCAGGAACCCGGGCCTCGATGCGTCCAGGATCGACTCGGCCCGCGACAGGTCGCCGGTCGCCTCCTTGATCCCGACGATCCGTGGATGCGCCGACAATCGGACGACGGTCGCCGGCAGCAGGTCGCAGGCGGTGCGCCCCGGCACGTTGTAGAGCACGACCGGGAGCTGGACGGAATCGGCAATGGCGGTGAAATGCCGGTACAGGCCTTCCTGGGTCGGCTTGTTGTAGTAGGGTACGACGGCCAGCAGGCCATCCGCGCCGGCCGCTGCCAGGGCCTGCGACAGTTCGATGCTGCCGGCCGTGGCATGGGTACCACTGCCGCCGATCACCGGCATCCGACCGGCTACCCGCCGCTTGGCGCTGCGCACCAGTTCGACCAGTTCGGCACGTTCCAGCGTCGGTGATTCACCGGTGGTGCCGCCCACCACCACGGCATCCGTGCCCTCGGCGACGTGGAAATCCAGTAGTCGCTCCCAGGCCACGTAGTCGACGGAACCGTCCGCCCGCATCGGGGTCACGAGTGCCGGGATACTGCCCTTGAACATTCTGCGGCCTCGGTGGGGTGACCGCTCATGCTACTGAAGCGCGGAGCAGCGAAGCAAGGCACAATCGTGGTTCACGCGCGCCCGACGCGCCGCTAGACTGGGCCCGAGCATCCATGAAGCAACTGATCGCGATTTGCGCCATAGGCAACGACCGGACCGGACTGGTCTACGACCTCACCCGCGTGGTCGTCGAGTGCGCGGGAAACGTCCTCGAGAGTCGCATGACGGCGCTCGGCAACGAGTTTGCGATGCTGCTGCTGGTGGCTGGCAACTGGCACACGCTCGCCAAGCTCGAGGGCGAACTTGCCAAGCTCGGCGAGGCCTCGGGCCTCACGATCACCCTGCGCCGCACCGAGCAGCGCCCGCCGCGCGTCGACATGATCACCTACTCGGCCGACGTCGTCTGCCTCGACCAGCCTGGCGTGCTGCACGCCTTGTCCGGGTTTTTCTCCTCGCGCGGCATCGACGTGGGCGACATCACCACGCGCACCTACAACGCCGCGCACACCGGCGCGCCTATGTTCTCCGTCTACATCCTCATTCATGTGCCGACGCGGGTGCATATCGCCGCTTTGCGCGAGGAATTCATGGATCTCTGCGATCACATGAACCTCGATGCCATCCTTGAACCTGTCAAGCCCTGAGCCCGCCATGACCGACAAGACCGCAAGCCCTGGCCGCAAGGTGCCCGCCTTCTCGTTGCCCGCCAGTGGTGGCGGGACCTGGAAGCTCGCCGACGCCGCCGGACGGAAACTGGTGCTCTACTTCTATCCGAAAGACAACACGTCGGGCTGCACCAGTGAAGGCGAGGCTTTTCGTGACCTGCACCCGAAGTTCCGCAAGGCCGGCGCCGAAATCATTGGCATATCACCGGACAGCGTCGCGTCGCATGACAGGTTCATCGCGAAGCACGGCTTTCCGTTCGTGCTGCTCGCGGACGAGGAGCAGGTCGCCTGCCGGCTGTTCGACGTCTGGAAGGAAAAGAGCATGTACGGCAGGAAATACATGGGTGTCGAACGCAGCACGTTCCTGATCGACGCCGGCGGCGTCCTGCGCTGCGAATGGCGCAAGGTCAAGGTACCTGGCCACGCGCAGGAAGTGCTTGCTGCGCTGGCCGCGCTCTGACGCCGCCGCACCCTCCCCGCCCCAACGAACACAGCGGAGTCTTACTTGGCCAAGTCCCGTAAGCAGAGCGAGCCACGCAGGATCTATGTACTCGACACCAACGTGATGATGCACGACCCCTCGGCCATCTTCCGGTTCGAGGAGCACGACATTTTCATCCCGATGAAGGTGCTCGAGGAGCTCGACGCCGGCAAGAAGGGGCTCTCGGAAGGCGCGCGCAACGTGCGCCAGGTCAGTCGCTTCCTCGACGAGCTGATGGCCGACGCCGACAAGCAGCACATCGATCGTGGCATCGAGCTCCCGGCAGCCAAGTACGCACCGGGCGGCAAGAAGCCGCCGAGCGGGCGGCTCTTCTTCCAGACAAAGCAGCTGAATGGCGGACTGCCGGCCACCCTGCCCGGCCACGGCGCCGACAATGCAATTCTTGCACAGACACTTGCCCTGCAGCAGCAGCGACCCGAGTCGCGCGTCACCCTGGTGTCCAAGGACATCAACCTGCGCATCAAGGCTGCGATTCTCGGCGTGCGAGCCGAGGACTACTACAGCGACAAGACCATCGAGGACGCCGACCTCCTCTACACCGGCGTCGAAAAGCTGCCCGCTAATTTCTGGGACAAGGCGGGCCGCAAGCTCGAGTCCTGGCACGAGAACGGCGGGCGGACGTTCTACCGGGTACGCGGCAAGCTGGTTGCCGACTGGGCGCCGAACCAGTTCGTGTACCAGCCGGACGACCACGGCCTGGAAGGCATCGTGCGTTCGATCGAAGGCGAGTCTGCGGTCATCGAGGTGGTGCGCGACTACCGCAGCGATCGCCATGGGATCTGGGGCATCAAGGCCCGCAACCGCGAGCAGAATTTCGCGCTCAACCTGCTGCTCGACCCGGAGATCGACTTCGTCACGATCCTGGGTCCGGCGGGCACGGGCAAGACGCTGCTCACGCTCGCCGCCGGACTCTCCCAGGCGCTAGAGTCGAACCGGTTCTCCGAGATCATCATGACCCGCGTGACCATCCCGCTGGGCGAGGACATCGGCTTCCTGCCGGGCACCGAGGAGGAAAAAATGGAGCCCTGGATGGGTGCGCTGATGGACAATCTCGAGGTCCTCACGCAGAGCCAGGAAGGTGGCAGCTGGGGTCGCGCCGCGACCAACGACCTGCTGCGCAACCGCATCAAGATCCGTTCGCTCAACTTCATGCGCGGTCGTACCTTCCTCAACCGCTACCTGATCCTCGACGAAGCGCAGAACCTCACGCCCAAGCAGATGAAGGCGCTGGTGACCCGCGCCGGCCCCGGCACCAAGCTGGTGTGCCTCGGCAATATCGCGCAGATCGATTCACCCTATCTCTCGGAGACCACCTGCGGCCTGACCTACGTCGTCAACCGCTTCCGCGGCTGGAAGCATTACGGGCACATCACCTTGACCCGCGGCGAACGCTCCCGGCTGGCGGACTTCGCGTCCGAGATCCTTTAGTCACGCCGCGAGGAACCCTCGCCCGGGCCGGCTGTCAGACGCTGCACATGAGTCCCAATCACTTCGCGCACCGGCTGCTGCCGCTGCTGGCCGGCCTCGCCCTGCTGGGCGGGTTGCCGCCCGCGGCCGTGGCCCAGAATTCCTCGCAGGACCAGCTTCCCGAGATGGGTACCGCGGCACAGGAGGCCCTGAGTCTCGAGGACGAAAACCGCATCGGCCGCATGGTGATGCGTAACCTGCGCGAAGGCGGCCTGGTGCTGGACGACCCGGAAGTCCACGAGTACATCCAGTCGCTCGGCCTCAGGCTCTCGAGCCTGGCCCAGGACGGCAATCGCGACTTCAACTTCTTTGTCGTCCGTGACCCGGCCATCAACGCCTTTGCGCTGCCTGGCGGATTCGTCGGCATCCATTCGGGCCTGATGCTCGAGACCCGCAACGAGAGCGAACTGGCCGGCGTGCTGGCGCATGAGGTCGCGCACGTCACGCAGCGGCACATTGCCCGTGGCCTGGAAGCACAGTCGCGGGCCAACCTGATGTCAACCGCCGCAGTGCTGGCCGCGATACTGATCGGGGCCGCCGGCGGTGGCGGCTCGGACGCAACGATGGGAGCCATCACCGCGGCGCAGAGCATGGCGGCGCAGGCCAGCATCAACTTCACCCGCGAAAACGAATACGAGGCAGACCGCATCGGCATCGGCGTGCTGGCCTCCGCCGGCTTCGATCCCAACGCCATGCCGGCGTTCTTCGACACGATGTTCCGCCGTACGCAGCTGGGCCCGGACCGGGTTCCGGAACTGCTGCGGACCCACCCGGTCACCAGCAATCGCATCGCCGAGTCCAAGGATCGCGCGTTGCAGTACCCCCCCGTCAGCGTCAAGGACAGCCTCAGCTATTCGCTGATGAAGGAACGCATCCGCGTGCTGCTGATCGCGCGCAATGGCGACCCTGGCGAGTACTACAAGGCGCTGGGCGACAACGCCGCCGACCTTTCGCTGGCCCAGACCTATGGCATGGGCCTCGCGCAGCTGTATGGCAACGAGGCCGCGGCCGCGGAGAGGACGTTCGAGGGCTTGCGCCGGGAGTACCCGGAAGTGATGGCGTTCCACACCGCGCTTGGCCAGGCGGAGCTGGCCGCCGGCGACACGAAGGCGGCACTGGAAACGCTGGAGAAGGCGCGCGAGCTCGCGCCGCGCAACGTGCCGGTCACAGTACGCTACGGCGAAGCGCTGATGCAGGCCGGTCGACCGAAGCGTGCGCACGAGGTATTGCTCGACCTCTTCAACAACGTGCCACCGACGCAGGAGCAGATCCGCCTGACCGCAATGGCGGCCAACGCCGCGGGCGACGTGGCGGACGCCTATTCGTACATGGCCGAATACCACCTGATGGGCGGCGACCTGATGCTGGCCATAAACCAGCTGGAACTCGCGCTGTCCGTGCCGGGTATTACCGACGTCCAGCGCTCGAAGTTCGTTGCCCGCCTCAAGGAAGTGCGTGAATGGTTGCCGAAGGAGCGAAACCGATCGAAACGCCCGGACGAAAAGCAGCCGCCTGACCAGCGCCCCGGGGGCTGAGGCACGACTCGCCAGCGGTTAGAATGCCGGGCCCGGGGATCAGCCGGCTGGGCCGTCCCGTAGCACTGGAACTGGATTCTATGTTTTGTAATATGCGCGGCCGACCCGGGACGCTCGCCCGATGGCTTGCCACCGCCGTCACGCTGACCGCGCTGGGGGGTTGTGCAACGACCACCACTGCGGGTGGCGCTCCGGCCGAGAAGAATCCGGACCCGTTCGAGAAGGTCAACCGCAGCGTCTACAAGTACAACGACGCGCTCGATCGCTATGCCTTGAAGCCCGTAGCCACCGCTTACCACGACTACACACCCAAGCTGGTGCAGACCGGCGTCGGCAACTTCTTCGAGAACCTGGGTTATCCGACGACGATCCTGCACCAGTTCCTGCAGGGCAAGTTCAAGGAAGGCGCCCAGGACACGGGACGTTTCCTGCTGAACACCACGCTTGGCTGGGGCGGCGTAATCGACGTGGCATCCGGCGGTACCAATCTACCAAAGCACGAAGAGGACTCGGGCCAGACTCTCGGTCACTATGGGGTCCCGCCAGGGCCGTACCTCGTGCTGCCGTTTCTCGGGCCGGCGACGGTGCGCGATGCGCCGGCGCGCGTCGCCGACGACTTCTCGCAGCCATTCCGCTGGTACAAGTCGGGCGCAGAGCGCTACTACTCGCTGGGCCTCAGCCTCGTCGACACGCGCGCGAAGTACCTGCCGTTCGACAAGACCCTGCAGCAGACCTATGACCCGTACGCCTTCATCCGCAACGCCTACCTGCAAAGTCGGCAGTACGCCGTGTATGACGGCAATCCGCCGGACGACCCTATCGACGACGAGGCGAGCTGGGCCGAGGAAGCGCTGCGCGAGGACGGCGCCGCGCCCATCGACCAAGCGCCCACTGCAGCGCCCGCCACCGCAGCGGGCCCGCCCGACGAGAAGTAACCCGTGGTGCGCAGGGTAGCTCGGCTCGCTTGTGCGAGTCCGGGGACGGCGGATGTCGTTCCGGCGCTCCGTGTCGAACGCCGCAGCTCGAGCGAAGGAGCGAAGCGGCACTGAAGCCTGGTCGCTGCTGCGCTGGCACCATCGCTTCGCTCCCGGTCGAGCAAGGACTGCCGTGAATCGTGCGGGTCCTCCGCGCGATTCACGAAGCGCGTGAGACTTTGGAGCGCCGGAACGACATCCGCCGTCCCCGGACTCGCGCCAATCTACCGAGCGTCGCCCGAGCGAATCGCGAAATGCTTAGCGGCTGTCGATCAGCAGGCTTTCCAGGTCGGAGATGCGCGCCACGGCCAGGATCTGCGCCGGGATGCCCTCGTAGCGGATCTGTGCGCCGCGGTTGCGCGCCGTCGCCAGCCATTCGACCAGCACCGCCAGACCCGCACTGTCTGCCTCGATTACGCGGGACAGATCAATCGTGCAGGGCTGACCCCGGCTGATCAGCGCCAGGCCGGCCGGCAGCGCCTGCCCCGCACTCTCATAGCCGAGCGCCCCGCTTGCCTCGAGGCGGCCTTCGCTCACTCGCCGGATGTCGAACTGCGCCAAGGTCGTTGCGACGAGTCTCAGCGGGCCGGCTTGGCCGGCGCCGCGCCCGGTGCATCGGGCCTGCCCGAAGCGTTCTGCGCCTCGAGCCGCTGGATCACCGCGTCGATGCCCTTCTGCTCGATCTCGGCGCCAAAATCGGTGCGATAGTTCTTCACGTACGAGATCCCTTCAATGGTGATGTCCCACGCTTTCCAGCCCTCCGGCGTGGCACGCATGCTGTAGTTGACCGGCACCGGCGTGCCGTTGCTGCGCTTGACCTCGGTACGCACGGTGGCCGTGCCAGAGGCGAGATCGCCCTTGAACGGCAGCAGCGTCAGCCGGTCGGCGGTGAACTCGGCGACGGCATCGCCATAGTTGCGCATCAGCGACTGGTAGAACGCGTCGATGAAACGCTTCTTCTGCGCGTCTGTGGCGGTACGCCAGTGCTTGCCCAGCACCAGGCGAGCCGAGTAGTCCACGTCGAAGTGTGGCAACAGGTATTTGTCCGCAAGGCCGCGCAGTTTGGTCGGATCCTTGGCGTAGGCGGCACGGTTGGCGTCCAGTTCGCGCAGCAGGTCCTGCGAGACGCCCTGCATGAGTTCCTGCGGCGCCGGACCCGGCACCGCCGCAGCCACATTGGCCGGCGCAGTCTGCGCTACAAGTACCATAGGCCCGAGGCCCAGCAGCGCCACCAGGATCAACTGCACACCACGTATTGCGCGCATTTCCGCCATCACTCCTGCGCGGCCGGGGCGGTCGCGGGCGGCGTCTCCGCCGCGGATTTCTGGGCCGCCGAATTGAACAGGTACTTGCTGATCAGGCTCTCGAGCACCACCGCATCCTGCACGAACTCGACCCGGTCGCCGTTCTTGAACGGCTGCTCGGAACCACCCGGCGACAAGCCGACATACTGTCCACCGAGCAGGCCCGCCGTGAAGATGCTCGCGTCGCTGTCGTTGGGGATCTCGTTGTAGCGGCCGTCGATGCGCAGGGTGACCACCGCCTTGAGCAGCTTCATGTCGTACGAGATGTCCTCGACCCGCCCGACCGTCACGCCGGCCATCGAAACCGGCGCGCCCGGCTTCAGTCCGCCGATGTTCTCGAACGCGGCCTTGAGCCGGTAAGAATTGCTCATCAGCGAAAACTCCCGGTTCGTGATCTGGGTGACCATGAACAGGATCGCGGCAAAGCCGAGCAGTACGAACAGCCCGGTGGAAATATCGATGGTGCGCGTTGAACGCATGTTCCGTCCTACAGCATCAAAGCCGTTAGTAAGTAATCGAGGATCAGCGTAACGACGGCCGACAGCACGACCGTCCGCGTCGTCGCCCGCCCGACGCCTTCGGCCGTGGGCAGCGCATTGTAACCTTCATAGACGGCGATCAGGCTGCACGCGATCCCGAACACGAAGCCCTTTATCAGACCCTCGCGCACGTCGGAGAGTTCGACGGAGCTGCGCATCTGCGACCAGAAGCTGCCGGCATCGACGCCAAAGAACTGCACGCCGACCAGTTGCGCACCGAACAGGCCGACCACGATGAAGATCCCCACCAGCAGCGGCATGGCGATGACGCCGCCGAGGAAGCGCGGCAGCACCACGCGGCGCAGCGGGTCGACCGCCATGATCTCCATTGCGGCGATCTGGTCGGTGGCACGCATCAGGCCGAGTTCAGCCGCCAGCGCGGTGCCGGCCCGGCCGGCGAACAGTAGCGCGGTCACCACCGGGCCGAGTTCGCGCAACAGGCTCAGGGCGGTGGCCGTGCCCAGGTACTCCTCCGAGCCGAAGCGCGTGAGCAGGTCATAACCCTGCAGGCCAAGCACCATGCCGACGAACAGGCCGCAGGTCATGATGATCACCAGCGACAGCGCACCGGTGTTGTAGACCTGCTCGATGATCGGACGGACTCGCAGCAGTCCGGCTGGGGTAAGAACCAGCAGCTGCAGCGCGAAACGCGCCAGCAGGCCGACACGCTCCAAGAAGGACAGGAAGCTCTGCAGCAGTTCGCGCAGGATCGTCATGCGAAGGCCTGCCCGCCGAGCAGCTGGGCGTGATAGTCCGGCGCCGGATAGTGGAACGGCACTGGCCCGTCGGCGAGCCCGTCGACGAACTGGTGCACGATCGGCGAGGGATGGTCGCGCAGCTCGGCACTCGTGCCGCTCGCCACCACCCTGCCCTCGGCGATGATGAAACTGGCATCGGCGATCTGCGAGATTTCGCGCACATCGTGCGTGACCACGATGCTGGTGATGCCGAGCGCGTCATTGAGGGAGCGGATCAGGCGCAACACGACACCCATCGAGATCGGGTCGAGGCCGGCGAAGGGTTCGTCGTAGATCAGGATGTCGGGGTCCATCGCGATGGCGCGCGCCAGCGCGACCCGGCGCGCCATGCCGCCAGACAGTTGCTGCGGCGACAGTGCCGCCGCTCCGCGCAGCCCCACGGCGTGCAGCTTGGTCAGCACGATGGTGCGGATCAGGCGCTCCGGCAGCCGGGTGTGCTCGCGCAGCGGGAAAGCAACGTTCTCGAACACGTCCAGGTCGGTGAGCAGCGCGCCGTTCTGGAACAGCATGCCCATGCGCCGGCGCAGCGCGTAGAGGTCGCGGCGCTTGAGTCTGGCCACGTCGAGCCCGTCCACCGTCACCTGGCCGCGATCGGCCAGTACCTGGCCGGTGATGAGCCTGAGCAGCGTGGTCTTGCCGGTGCCGCTCGGCCCCATGATTGCGGTGACGGCACCGCGGCGGATCTCGATATCCAGGCCGCTGAACACCTGCTTGCCCGAGTCCACCGCATAGTGGACGTCGCGCAGGACGGCAATCGAGGGGGTTTGGCCGCCCGGAGCAGGGGCACCGGCAGGCCCGGATGGTTTGTTCACGGGTTCGTCGTTGTGGTCGCTTAAAGGCAACGGACCGCACGGGTCCGGTCGAGTTCCCGGGTCACGGACTGCCGGGGACAAATACCACAGCCTGCGGGGGGAGGCGGATTCTAGCAGATTGCCCGCCATACCCCGGGTCGAGCGGCAAGCGGGGTTGGCGCACGGCCCGTATAGGACTAAAATCGTCCCAATTGGATCCAAGCCATGCTACGCATCAGCAAACTTACCGATTACGGCACCGTCATCCTCGCCTGCCTCGCTGGCACGCCCGAGTGCCGCCTGACCGCGAGCGAGGTCGCTGAACGGACCCGCGTCGGTCTACCGACCGTCAGCAAGCTGCTGAAAAGCTTCCACCGTGCTGGCCTGTTGACCTCGACGCGTGGGTCCCGGGGCGGCTATCAGTTGTCGCGGCCCGCGACAGCCATCAGCGCCGCGGCGATCATCGACGCCATCGAAGGACCGGTGGCTATAACAGAATGCAGTGGAAACCACAGCGCCTGCGATCTCGAACTGTCCTGCAGTACGGGCAGCGCCTGGCAACGCATCAACGGCGCCATCCGCCGTTCGCTTGACGAAGTCTCACTGGCGCAGCTGGCCGGCCAGGAGGCCGTTGCCGTCTGGCGACCTTCGCTGGCCGCCGCAGCGCGCAGCAGCGCCGCGCCACGCGGCCCCGGCCGCTTCTGAGGTCCGAGTCATGTCCAGCACCCCGACTGATCTAGACGCACTCGTCGCGCAGAAGTACCAGCACGGTTTCGTCACGGACGTGGAGTCCGACACGCTGCCACCGGGCCTCGACGAAGACGTCGTACGGGTGATCTCGCGCATCAAGCGCGAGCCGCAGTTCATGCTGGAGTGGCGCCTGCAGGCGCTGCGTCACTGGTTCACGATGCAGGCTCCGGACTGGGCCCACCTGCGCATTGCGCCCATCGACTACCAGGGCATCTCCTACTATTCGGCGCCGAAGACCAGGACCGATGGCCCCAAGAGCCTGGACGAAGTCGATCCCAAGCTGCTCGCCACCTACGCGAAACTGGGCGTGCCGCTGCACGAGCGGGCACGGCTCGCTGGCGTGGCGGTCGATGCCGTTTTCGACAGCGTGTCCGTGGCGACCACGTTCAAGGACAAGCTCTCCAAGGCAGGCGTGATTTTCTGTTCATTCTCGGATGCGGTGCTGAACCAACCTGAACTCATCGAGCAGTACCTGGGCTCCGTCGTGCCCTACACCGACAACTACTTCGCGACCCTTAACTCCGCGGTGTTCTCCGACGGTTCCTTCGTCTATGTGCCCAAGGGTGTGCGCTGCCCGATGGAACTCTCCACTTATTTCCGCATCAACGCGGCGAATACCGGCCAGTTCGAGCGCACGCTGATCATCGCCGACGAAGGCAGCCACGTCAGTTACCTCGAAGGCTGCACCGCCCCGATGCGTGACGAGAACCAGCTGCATGCCGCGGTGGTTGAACTGGTTGCGCTTGCCGACGCGAAGATCAAGTACTCGACGGTGCAGAACTGGTACCCCGGCGACGAGAACGGCGTCGGCGGCATCTACAACTTCGTCACCAAGCGCGGCGAATGCCGCGGCGCGAACTCGCACATCAGCTGGACCCAGGTCGAGACCGGCTCGGCCATCACCTGGAAGTACCCGAGCTGCGTGCTCATCGGCGATAACTCGGTCGGTGAGTTCTATTCGGTCGCGCTGGCCAATCACTGCCAACAGGCCGACACCGGCACCAAGATGATCCACATCGGACGCAACACCCGCAGCACGATCGTCGCCAAGGGCATTTCTGCCGGCCGCGGCCAGAACACCTACCGCGGCCTGGTCAAGGTTCTGCCAACGGCCGAGGGTGCACGCAACTACACCCAGTGCGACTCGCTGCTGATGGGCGACCGGTGCGGCGCGCACACCTTCCCCTACATGGAAATCAAGAACCCGTCGGCCATCGTCGAGCACGAAGCCACGACCTCGAAGATCGCCGACGACCAGCTTTTCTACTGCCGCAGCCGCGGCGTGTCCGAGGAAGACGCCGTCAACATGATCGTCAACGGCTTCTGCAAGGCGGTGTTCAAGGAATTGCCCATGGAGTTCGCCGTCGAAGCGCAGAACCTGCTGGCCGTGAGCCTCGAAGGCTCGGTCGGCTGACCAGACCCGGGAAACCTCGAACATGCTCAGCATCCACGACCTGCACGCCCAGATCGGCGCCCGCAAGATCCTCAAGGGGCTCAACCTCGAGGTAAAGCCCGGCGAGGTTCACGCCATCATGGGTCCCAATGGCTCCGGCAAGAGCACGCTCGCCAGCGTGCTGGCCGGACGCGCCGGCTACGAGGTGACCCGCGGCACCGCCACCTACCTTGGCGAGGACCTGCTCGCGCTGCAGCCGGAAGAGCGCGCGCGCCGCGGCGTCTTCCTGGCCTTCCAGTATCCGGTGGAGATACCGGGCGTGAACAACGCCTACCTGCTCAAGGCGGCACTGAATGCGGTGCGGAGGCAGCGCGGCCTGGCCGAACTCGACGCGTTCGAGTTCCTGGCGCTGATCAAGGACAAGATGAAGCTCATGCAGATGGACGAGAGCTTTCTCAGCCGCGGAGTCAACGAGGGCTTCTCGGGCGGAGAAAAGAAGCGTAACGAGATCCTGCAGATGGCGGTGCTAGAGCCCCGACTCGCCCTGCTCGACGAAACCGACTCCGGTCTGGACATCGACGCGCTGCGCATTGTCGCCACGGGCGTGAACAGCCTGCGCTCCCCCGAGCGCGCGATCGTCATGGTCACCCACTATCAACGCATGCTCGACTACATCGAGCCGGACTTCGTGCACGTGCTCTCCGACGGCCGCATCCTGCGCACGGGCGACAAGTCGCTGGCCCTGGAACTCGAGAAACGCGGTTACGACTGGGTGCGGCAGGAGGCGTCCGCGGCATGAACGCGACCAGTCTCGCCCCGGCCATCGCGCATTACCGCGACGCGTTCGAGCACCTGCGTCCGGCGCTGGCCGGCGCACCGTCGCAGCGCGCCGCCGCGATGCAGCGCTTCGTCGAGCTGGGTTTCCCGGGCGCACGCGAGGAGGCGTGGAAGTACACGAACCTGCGCCGCCTAGAGTCGCGCCGCTTCGTGCCGGCCGCGCCGGGCACGGCTGCGGTCGCCGCACCTGACGCCCTGGTGGCACAGCGCATCGTGCTGTTCAATGGCGCGCCGACGCAGCCCCTGCCCGCCGCCATGGCGGGCTTTGCGCTCGGCACGCTCACGCCGAACACAGGCGACCCGCTGCTGCGTCCGCTGACGGGCGGCGGCACGGAACGCTTCGCGGCGCTCAACGCCGCACTCAGCACCGGCCCGCTGCTGCTGTCGATGGCGGCAAACCAGCGCTGTGACGAGTTGCTGCAACTCACGCTGCTGACGGGCGGCAACGCCCCCACGCTCGCCAGTCCACGCATCGTGGTGCGCATGGCCGCCGGCAGTCGCGGCCGCCTGCTGATCGAGCATGCGGACGATGGCGGGCAGGAGCACTTCACCAATGCCGTGCTGGACGTCGAACTCGGCGCTGGCGCGCAGCTCACAGTGTACCGGCTGCAGCACCAGGGCGAGCGCGCCTTCCACATCGAACGCATTGATGCACGAGTCGCAGAGAACGCCAGCTTCTTGCTGCGCGACTCACAGCTCGGCGGCTCGCTGGCGCGACTCGACGTGCAGGTAAGCCTCGACGGCCGGGCCGCCAGCACCGAGGTGACCGGTGTGTTCCTGGCCGATGGCGCCCGGCACCTGGATACGCACGTACTTGTCGGTCACCACGCGATCGAGACCACCAGCCTGCAGGACTATCGAGGCATCGCCGCCAATCGCGGCCGCGGTGTGTTCAACGGCAAGACGATCGTACACGAGGGCGCGCAGAAGTCGAACGCACGGCAGACCAACCGCAACCTGCTGCTGACGAGCGGCGCCGAGATCGACACCAAGCCGGATCTCGAGATCTACGCCGACGACGTGCAGTGCAGCCACGGCACGACCACTGGCCAGCTCGATCCGAATGCGCTCTTCTACCTGCGCTCGCGCGGCTTGAATGAAGCCGAGGCCCGCAGCGCCCTGACGCGCGCATTTGCCGGCGCCGTGCTGGCCCGGGTGGACGTGCCGGAGCTGGCCGCATACGTGCAGCACGCACTCGATCAGCGCCTGGTGCGCCTGCTGGAGGTGGCGGCATGAACGCAGTGACGGCCACGCTCGCGACCGCGGATGCGTTTGACGTCGCAGCGATCCGCCGAGATTTCCCCGTACTCGGCCGCACGGTGCACGGTCGCCCGCTGTCGTATCTGGACAACGCCGCATCGAGCCAGCGGCCGCGCGCCGTCATTGACGCGATGTCGAGTTACTACGAGAACTCGCACGCCAACGTGCATCGTGGCGTGCACACGCTGAGCCAGGAAGCGACCGACCTGTTCGAAGGCGCGCGTGAGAAGGTGCGCCGCTTCATCAATGCACGATCGACCAGAGAAGTGATCTTCGTGCGCGGTACCACCGAGGCGATCAACCTGGTCGCCCAGTCGTACGGGCGCCCGCGGTTCGGGCCCGGCGACGAGATCCTGGTGTCGTGGCTGGAGCACCACGCCAACATCGTGCCCTGGCAGATGCTGTGCGAGCAGACCGGCGCCACGCTCAAGGTGGCG
>Ga0315287_10002951_pt1 | contig 16296 bp, 21 predicted proteins | sample YL17G11_0_MG_FD_205037 | JGI IMG/M metagenome (GOLD analysis project Ga0315287, IMG submission 205037) | Sediment microbial communities from Yellowstone Lake, YNP, Wyoming, USA - YL17G11_0 | ecosystem: Environmental > Aquatic > Freshwater > Lake > Sediment | place: USA: Wyoming | collected... | reverse complement strand
CCGAGATCCGCGCCGTCGGGCCGAAGACCCTGGTTCCCGCCGACCTGCGCGAGATGGGTGTGCGCGTCTGCCACGACATGGCCGAGGGCATCAAGGGTGCCGACGTGATCATCATGCTGCGTCTGCAAAACGAGCGCATGAGCGGGGCCATGTTGCCCAGCGCCGGCGAGTTCTTCAAGCATTTCGGCCTCACGCCCGACAAGCTCGCGCTGGCTCAACCCGATGCGATCGTGATGCACCCGGGCCCGATCAACCGCGGCGTCGAGATCGATTCGGCGGTCGCCGACGGCACGCACAGCGTGATCCTGCCGCAGGTGACCTTCGGCATCGCGGTGCGGATGGCCGTGATGAGCACGATTGCGGGGAACGAGGCATGAGCGCCGCTGGGCCGTTCCCAAGGCGCTCGCTCCCCCCTGGGGGGACGGCGCGCAGCGCCAAGGGGGCTCCATGAAATTGCTGATCAAGGGCGGCCGCCTGATCGACCCCGCCAGCGGCCTGGACCGTATCGGCGACCTGGCCATCGCCGGTGACCGCGTCATCGCCCTCGGTGCCGTCAGCCCCGACTTCACGCCCGAGCGCACGATCGACGCGGCCGGCCTGGTCGTTGCACCGGGTCTGGTCGACCTCGCGGCCCGTCTGCGCGAGCCTGGGCACGAGCACGAGGGCATGCTCGAGAGCGAACTCGCCGCGGCGGCCGCCGGCGGGGTCACCAGCCTGGTCTGCCCACCCGACACCGACCCACCGCTGGACGAGCCGGGGCTGGTCGAGATGCTGAAGTTCCGCGCCCGCAAGTTGAGCCGCTGCCGGCTGTTTCCGCTTGGCGCGCTGACGCGCGGGCTGGCCGGCGAAACGCTGACCGAGATGGCCGAGCTCACCGAGGCCGGCTGCGTCGGCTTTTCGCAGGCCGACACCCCGATCGTCAACACGCTGACCTTGCAGCGTGCGCTGCAATATGCCGCGACCTACGGCTACTCGGTGTGGCTGCGGCCGCAGGATCCGTGGCTCGGCGGCGGCGTGGCGGCCAGCGGCGCAGTCGCGACCCGGCTGGGTCTGTCGGGGGTGCCGGTGGCGGCGGAGACGATCGCCTTGGGCACGATCTTCGAGCTGGTGCGCAGCACCGGAGCGCGCGTGCACCTGGCCCGCCTGTCGAGCGCTGCCGGCGTCGAACTGCTGCGCCGGGCCAAGGCCGAGGGCCTGCCGGTCACGGCCGATGTCAGCATCAACTCGCTGCACCTCACCGACATCGATGTCGGATTCTTCAATGCCGCGATGCGGCTCACCCCCCCGTTGCGCCAGCAACGCGACCGCGATGCGCTGCAGGCCGCGCTGGCCGAGGGCACGATCGACGCGCTGGTGTCCGACCACATGCCGGTCAGCAGCGACGAGAAGACGCTGCCGTTCGGCGAAGCCACGCCCGGTGCCACCGGGCTCGAACTGTTGCTCGGCCTGGCCCTGGCCTGGGGCGAACAGCGCCAGCTGACTCTGGCGCAGACGCTGGCCCGCATCACCAGCGATCCGGTGCGTGTGCTGGGCCCCTCGATCGGCTCGCTCGGCAGCAGCGCCGGGCGACTGATTGAAGGCGGTGTTGCCGATGTCTGCCTGTTCGACCCGGCCGCACGCTGGGCCGTGCGGGCCGACGCACTGGTCAGCCAGGGCAAGCACACGCCGTTCGCCTTCGAGATCAGCGGCTTCGAGCTGGCCGGTCGCGTCCAGACCACCCTGGTCGCCGGCCGTGTGGCTTTCGAGCGCAGCCGCCGCTGATGCGCCGCGCCCTGGCCGCGTGGCGCCTGGCGCGCGTGCTGGTGCACCTGCTGCACGGCATGGCCGTGATGGCGCTGCGCTTTCCGTCCCTCGATGCGGCCGGCCGCCACGCCCGCATCCAGTGGTGGTCGGCCAAGGTGCTGCGGGTGTTCGGCATCGGCCTCACGGTCAGCGGCGCGCCGCGCAGCGGCGCCACGCTGCTGGTGGCCAACCATGTCTCGTGGCTCGACATCGCGGTCATCCATGCCGTGGCCCCGCAGGCGCGTTTCGTGTCCAAGGCGGACGTCAGGCACTGGCCGCTGGTCGGCTGGCTGGTGGCCGGTGCCGGCACGCTGTTCATCGAACGCGAAAGCAAGCGCGACGCACTGCGCGTGGTGCACCGCATGGCCGAGACCTTGCGCGCGGGTGACAGCGTGGCGGTGTTCCCCGAGGGCACCACCGGCGCCGGGCCTACGCTGCTGCCGTTCCACGCCAACCTGCTGCAGGCGGCGATCGCTACCGCCACGCCGGTGCAGCCGCTGGTGCTGCGCTTTCACCAGCCGGGCCAGCCGTTCAGCCCGGCGACCGAGTTCGTCGGCGAGACGACGTTGCTGCAAAGCCTGTGGCGTATCGCCTGCGCGCAAGCGATGCAAGTCGACGTGCAGATCCTCGACGCCGGCGGCACGGCGCACGCCGATCGCCGGGCGCTGGCGGCATACCTGCGCGAACGCATCGATGCGGTGCTGTCCGGCGCTGCCGGCTGAACCTCAGCCCCGCTTGCCCTGCGCGGCCACGGCCGCGGCGGCCTTCGCCGCGACCTCGGGGTCGCCGAGGTAGTAGTGCCGCAGCGGCCTCAAGGCCGCGTCGAGCTCGTACACCAGCGGGATGCCGTTGGGGATGTTCAGGCCGACGATGTCGTTGTCGCTGATGCCGTCGAGGTGCTTCACCAGTGCGCGGATCGAGTTGCCATGCGCCGCCACCACGATGCGCAGCCCGCCGCGCAGCGCCGGCGCCAGCGTGTCGTTCCAGCAGGGCAGCACGCGGGCCACGGTGTCTTTCAGGCACTCGGTCAGCGGCACCTGTTCGGGCGCCAGCCTGGCGTAGCGCGGGTCGCTGCGTTCGCTGCGCATGTCACCTGGCCCGAGCGGCGGTGGCGGCGTGTCGTAGCTGCGGCGCCAGGCGAGGACTTGCTCGTCGCCGTACTGCTTGGCCGTCTCGGCCTTGTTCAACCCCTGCAGGGCGCCGTAGTGACGCTCGTTCAAGCGCCAGTCGTTGACGATCGGCAGCCAGGTGCGATCCATTTCGTCCAGGGCGTGCCACAGGGTCCAGATGGCACGCTTGAGGACCGACGTGTAGGCGATGTCGAACTCGTAGCCGGCCTCCTTCAATAGCCGCCCGGACTCGCGGGCCTGGGCGACGCCGGTAGCGGTCAGCGCCACGTCGGTCCAGCCGGTGAAGCGGTTGTCGAGGTTCCAGGTCGATTCGCCGTGGCGGATCAGCACGAGCTTGGTCATGGGGGCGGCTGAGGGATGAGGGCACGAATTCTATAATTCACCACTTCCACGACCCTGATCGCATGACGTGACCTTTCTGCTCAACAACTGGCACCTGATCCTGGCCGCCATCGTTTCTGGCGGCTTGCTGTTGTGGCCGGTGATCAAAGGCGGCGTCGGGGGTGCGGCTTCGGTCGGCATCGCCGAGGCGGTGCGCCTGATGAACCGCGAGAAGGCGGTGCTGATCGACGTCAGCGAGCCCGCCGAGTACGCCGCGGCCCATGCGGGGGGCGCGCGCAACGTGCCGTTTGGCCAGCTGGCGGGCGCCAACAACAAGGCGCTGCCGAGCAACAAGGCGCTGCCGCTGGTGCTGGTGTGCCCGACCGGCGCACGCGCGTCGCGCGCGGTGGCGCTGCTGAAGAAGGCTGGCTACGACAACGTCAGCTCGCTGGCCGGCGGCCTGGGGGCGTGGCGCGAGGCCAACCTGCCCGTGGAAAAGTCGGCAACCTGAGGCTACGGGTGCTTTCCGACCCGCTGCAAGGTCATCGTGGCGGCACGACAATTTCAGGACAGCACCACGGCACCCGAGTCCGCATGAGCACCGTTCGCATGTACACCACACAAGTCTGCCCCTACTGCGTGCGCGCCAAGGCGCTGCTCAGGGAGCGCGGGGTGACGGCGATCGACGAGGTGCGCGTCGATCTCGAGCCTGCCGAGCGGGCACGGATGATCGCGCTGACCGGGCGCCGCTCGGTGCCGCAGATCTTCATCGGCGACATGCATGTCGGCGGCTGCGACGAGCTGATGGCGCTGGACCGGCGTGGCGGCCTCGCGCCCTTGCTCGCTGCGCGATAATCCGCCCCCCAACCCGCAACCGCTGCGGGTTTGTTTCATTGGAAGCCCCCCACCATGGCCGAGCCGCAAGAGTCCAGTCCCGTCTTCAACATCCAGCGCATGTACCTGAAGGACATGTCGCTGGAGCAGCCGCACTCGCCGGCGATCCTGCTCGAGCAGCAGCAGCCGCAGGTCGACATCAACCTCGGCATTTCGGCGGAGACCGTGGCCGACGGCGTTTTCGAGGTCTGCGTGACCGCGACCGTGACCACCAAGGTGCAGGATCGCACGCTGTTCCTGATCGAGGCCAAGCAGGCCGGCATCTTCGAAATCCGCAATCTGCCGAGCGACCAGATGCAGGCCATCCTCGGCATTGCTTGCCCGGGCATGGTCTATCCGTACCTGCGCGCGATCGTCTCGGACGTCTGCACCCGCGCCGGCTTTCCGCCGGTGCTGCTGTCGGAAGTGAACTTCCAGGCCATGTTCGAAGCCCAGCAGCAGCAACTCGCGGCGCAGCAGGGCAATGGCGGCGAAGAGCCGTCGCGGATTGTCCTGAACTGAAGAGATGACGACCCCAAGCTCGCCTCGCTCGCGCGCCCCCAGGGGAGCTCAGGCCGCTTGGGGCGGCCCGGCGCTGGCGTGAGGCCAGCGAGGTTCGCGTGAACGTCACGATCCTCGGTGCCGGCGCCTGGGGCACGGCCTTGGCGGTGCAGGCTGCACCACGGCATGCCGTGCGGCTGTGGGCGCGCGATGCCGCGCACGCGCGGCGGCTCGCCACGACGCGCCAGAACGAGCGTTATCTACCCGGCGTCGCGCTGCCGGCGAGTGTCGCCGTCATCGACCAGCTCGATCGGGCGCTGGCCGCGGCGCCCGACGCCCTGGTGGTGATCGCCACGCCGATGTCGGGCCTGCGCGAGATGCTGGCCGCCGTGCCCGACGAAGCCCGTGTGCTGTGGCTGTGCAAGGGCCTGGAGGCCGGCAGCGGCCGGCTTGGCCACGAGATCGCCGCCGAACTGCGGCCGCATGCGCACGCCGGCGTGCTGTCGGGGCCGAGTTTTGCCGAGGAAGTCGCTCGCGGCCAGCCCACGGCCCTGGTGGCGGCCAGCAGCGACGAGCTGCTGCGCCAGGCCGCGGCCGAGGCCTTTCACACCGAACTGCTGCGCGTGTACACCAGCACCGATGCCGTCGGCGTCGAAGTCGGCGGGGCGGTGAAGAACGTGATGGCCATCGCCACCGGCCTTTGCGACGGCCTGGCCGCGCGCAGCGACGGTGCGGCGGGCCAGCCTGGTCTCAACGCCCGCGCCGCGCTGATCACCCGCGGGCTGGCGGAGATCACGCGGCTTGGCGTCGCGCTCGGCGCGCGGCCTGAAACCTTCATGGGCCTGTCGGGCTTGGGCGACCTGGTGCTCACTGCCACCGGCGAGCTGTCGCGCAACCGCCGGGTCGGCATGCAGCTGGCGCGAGGCCTGCCACTGGCCCAGGTGCTGGCCGCGCTGGGCCATGTGGCCGAGGGGGTGTACAGCGCGCCGATGGTGCTGGCGCGGGCCCGCGCGCTGGGCATCGAGATGCCGATCACCGAAGCCGTGGTCGGCGTGCTCGATGGCCGCCTCGCCGCCGTCGATGCCGTGCGCCGGCTGATGGGGCGCGGGCCCCGCGCGGAAGCCTGAGCCGCGTCAGCTGCCGCCGACGTAGCCGCACTGGCGCCAGGCCTCGAACACGGCCACCGCCACCGCATTGCTGAGGTTCAGGCTGCGCTGGCCGGTGCGCATCGGCAACCGAACGCGCTGTTCGCCGGCAAACGACTCGCGCACTGCCGGCGGCAGGCCGGCCGTTTCACTGCCGAAGACCAGCCAGTCGCCGCGCTGCCAGGCCACGTCGGCCAGCAGGCGCGTGCCACGGGTGGTGAAGGCAAAGCAGCGCGCCGGCTCTGGCTGCTCGACGTCGATGAACGCCGGCCACGACGCATGCCGTCGCACGCTGGCGTACTCGTGGTAGTCGAGCCCGGCCCGCTGCAACTGCTTGTCGTCCATCGAGAACCCCAGCGGCTCGATCAGGTGCAGCGTGCAACCGGTGTTGGCGGCCAGCCGGATCACGTTGCCGGTGTTCGGCGGGATCTCGGGTTGCACCAGAACGATGTGGAACATGCGTCGATTCTCAGTGGTCCGATGGTGCTGGCGTTCTCGCGACCGCCCAGACGTGGACCTCGGCAGCGCCGCCGGCCAGCAACACACGTGCTGCCTCGGCAGCGGTGGCGCCGCTGGTCATCACGTCGTCGACCAGGGCCACGCGTCGGCCGCGCAGCCGATGAGCCTGGCCGGGCACGACGCCGAAGGCGCCGCGGATGCGTGCGGCACGTTGATGGCGCGGCAGATCGGCCAGGTGCGGCGTGTCGATCAGGCGGCGCAGCACGTCGGCGCGTGCCGCGATGCCCGCCTGCGTGGCGAGGCGCCGCGCCAGCTCCCAGGCCTGGTTCATGCCCCGCTCGGCCAGGCGCTCGGCCGACAGCGGCACCGGCAGCAACAGTGTCGGGCGTGGCGCTTCGTCGGCGCGCAGCGCGTCGGCCAGCAAGCCCGCCAGCGCCGGCGCGAGGTCGAGCGCGGCGCGGAATTTGAACGCCGCGACCAGGTCGCTCCACGGGAAGGCGTAGTCGACGGCGGTCAGGCTGTGCGCAAAGGGCGGTGGCTCGCGCAGACAGGCCCCACACACCGCGGCCCCACTCGGCACCCTGATCGCGCAAAGCCGGCAGCGGGGTTGCGGCGCGGCGTGGCGTTGCAGGCAGTCGCCGCAGATCCGCGAGGCGCCCCAGCCGCGGCACACTGCACATTGCGTGGGCAGCAGGCAGCGCAGCGTCATCGGCTCAATATACTGCCCGCCAGCCCCATGACGTGCGACCGCTCCGACCCCTTGTTCGTCCAACCCGGCGCGCCCTGACACATGGCGGGCAAGGTCATCGACGCAGCGGCCCTGGCGCGCGCGCAACAGCGCCAGGTGCGCGCCGACGATGCGCCGTGGCTGCACGGCGAGGTGGCGCGGCGCATGGCCGAGCGCTTGCCGGTGATCCGCCAGCAGCCCGAGGTGGTCATCGATTGGTGGGCCCATGCCGGCGGCAGCCAGGCGGTGCTGGCCCAGGCCTACCCGAAAGCGCGGCGGCTTCGCGTCGAGCCAGTCGGAGTGCCGTCGCAGCAGCCCGGGGGCCTTGCGCCCTGGTGGTCGGCCCGGCGCTGGCGCCGCGAGGCCCCGCCACTGGACGAAGCCGCGCTGCCGGCAGCGGCGGGCCAGCTGCTGTGGGCCAACATGATGTTGCATGCCGTTGCCGACCCCGAAGCGCTGCTGCAGCGCTGGCGCCGGGCCCTGGCGGTCGACGGCTTCCTGATGTTCTCGACGCTGGGCCCCGACACCTTGGGCGGGCTGCGCGCGCTGTATCGTGATGCCGGCTGGGGCACCGCCCACGCACCCTTCACCGACATGCACGACTGGGGCGACATGCTGGTGGCGGCCGGCTTTGCCGACCCGGTGATGGACCAGGAGCGCCTGACGCTGACCTGGGCCACCCCCGAGGCGCTGCTGGGCGAACTGCGCACGTTCGGCAGCAACGCCGACCCGGCGCGCTTTGCCGGTCTGCGCACACCGCGCTGGCGCGCGCATCTGCTGGCGGCGCTGGGCGAGCGCGCCGCTGCCGACGGGCGCATCGCGCTCGAGTTCGAGCTGGTCTACGGCCACGCCTTCAACCCGCCGCCGCGTGCCAGGCTTGCCGGCGAGACGCGCGTGCCGCTGGACGACCTGCGCGCGATGGCGCGCAGCGGGCGGCGCCCGGGTGCCTGAGACCCTGGGCTAAAATCGCGCGTTTTGCAGCTTGCTGCTGGATGGATGCGTGTTGCCCGGTGCCCCCTGGGCCTGCGCCGACCCCCTCGACGACTTCGCCCCATGACGACCGCCATCGCCCCCCATTCCTGGCCTGCGCCTGCCACCGGCGCCGTCGTGGCATGGCATTTCGCGAAGGCGCTCGATGACGGCAAGGTCGGGCTGCAGTGGGTGCTCAAGCGCAACTGCTCGATCACGCCGGCGCAGCTGTTCGGCACCTACCTCGCGCTGTGCGCGGTGTCGCTGACGGTCGCGCTCGGCTTCACCTGGCACGGGGCGTCGCCGGTGCTGGCCTTTGCCTGCGTCGAGCTGCTGCTGGTCGGCGCGGCGCTGCTCGTGTATGCCCGCCATGCGGCCGACCAGGAGCGCATCACGCTTGCCGACGGTGCCCTCAGCGTCGAACACCAGCGCGGCCAGCATACCGAACGTACACAGTTCCGCGCCGCCTGGGTGCGCGTCGAGCCGCGCCACGGCGAAGGTTCGCTGGTCGAGGTGTCGGGCGACGGCCGCCGGTCGTTCGTCGGCCGCTACCTGCGTCCTGAAATGCGCACGCCGCTGGCGCAGGAATTGCGCGTCGCGCTGCGTGCCAACGCCGTGCAGGCGCCAGACACCGAATCGAAGACCCCACCCCATCACGAACCCAAGTGACGACGATGACCCACCTCTGCTCGCTCCGCCGCCGCCTGGCCCAGGCTCTCCTGACGCTTGGCGCGGCCCTGTCCACGTCGGCGGCCCTGGCCGTCAACAGCCTGCCCGGGGGCCCGGCCGTCAACCAGCTCGACCTGCACCCGCCGGTGACCCGGATCGCCGCCGAGCAGCAGTGGCTGCACTACTACATCATGGCCATTTGCTTGGTCATCTTTATCGCCGTGTTCGGGGTGATGTTCTATTCGATCTTCAAGCACCGCAAGTCCAAAGGGGCCAAGGCGGCGCACTTCCACGAGAGTGTGGGCGTCGAGATCGCCTGGACCGTGGTGCCGTTCCTGATCGTCATCGGCATGGCGCTGCCAGCCACCAAGGTGGTGGTGGCGATGAAGGACACCACCAACGCCGACCTGACCATCAAGGCCACCGGCCAACAGTGGAAATGGGGCTATGACTACCTGAGGGGCGAGGGCGAAGGCATCGGTTTCCTGTCCGCGCTCGACGTCACGCACCGCGCAATGAGCGACAGCGGCAAGCCCGCCCCGACCGACGACTACCTGCTCAAGGTCGACAACCCGCTGGTGGTGCCGGTGGACAAGAAGGTTCGCATCATCACCACCTCCATCGACGTGATCCATGCCTTCATGGTGCCGGCCTTCGGTATCAAGCAGGACGCGATCCCCGGCTTCGTCCGCGACACCTGGTTCCGCGCCGAAAAGGTCGGTGACTACCACGGCCAGTGCGCCGAGCTCTGCGGCAAGGAACACGCCTACATGCCGATCCACGTCAAGGTGCTGAGCCAGGCCGACTACTCGGCCTGGGTCGATGGCAAGAAGAAGGCCATGGCTGCGCTGGCCGATGACCCGAAGAAGGAATGGAAGCTCGACGAGTTGCTGGCTCGCGGCGAAAAGGTCTACAGCGCCAACTGCGTGGCCTGCCACCAGGCCAGCGGCATGGGCGCCGGGCCGATCAAGGCCCTCGTCGCCTCACCGACCGTGCTCGACGCCGACAAGACTCGGCAGATCGGCGTGCTGCTGAACGGGCAGAACAACGGTGCGATGCCGGCGTGGAAGCAGCTTTCGGACACCGAGCTGGCGGCCGTCATCACCTACACCAAGAATTCGTGGACGAACAAGACCGGGCAGATCGTGCAGCCCGCCGAAGTCGTCGCCGCGCGCAAGTAAACCCGAATCGCAAAGCAAAGGTCCCGCCCCATGAGCGCAGTTCTCGACCCGCACGGCCACAGCCACGATGGCCACGGCCACGACGACCATGCCCACCACGCTCCCTCGGGCTGGCGGCGCTGGGTGTTCGCCACCAACCACAAGGACATCGGCACGATGTACTTGTTGTTCTCGTTCACGATGTTCATGGTCGGCGGCGTGCTGGCGCTGGCCATCCGCGCCGAGCTGTTCCAGCCCGGGCTGCAATTCGTGAACCCCGAACTGTTCAACCAGTTCACGACGATGCACGGCCTGATCATGGTCTTCGGCGCGATCATGCCGGCCTTCGTCGGCTTCGCCAACTGGATGGTGCCGTTGCAGATTGGCGCGCCCGACATGGCCTTCGCGCGCATGAACAACCTCAGCTTCTGGCTGCTGATCCCGGCCGCGCTGATGCTGGCCGGCTCCTTCTTCATGCCCGGTGGCGCCCCGGCCGCGGGCTGGACGCTGTATGCGCCGTTGACGTTGCAGATGGGCCCGAGCATGGACGCCGGCATCTTCGCGATGCACATCCTGGGCGCCAGCTCGATCATGGGTTCGATCAACATCGTCGTCACGATCCTGAACATGCGCGCCCCCGGCATGACGCTGATGAAGATGCCGCTGTTCGCCTGGACCTGGCTGATCACCGCGTACCTGCTGATCGCGGTGATGCCGGTGCTGGCCGGTGCGATCACGATGACGCTGACCGACCGCCACTTCGGCACGTCATTCTTCAACCCCGCCGGCGGCGGCGACCCGGTGATGTACCAGCACATCTTCTGGTTCTTCGGCCACCCCGAGGTCTACATCATGATCCTGCCGGCCTTCGGCATCGTCAGTGCCGTCGTGCCTGCGTTTGCGCGCAAGAAGCTGTTCGGCTACGCCTCGATGGTCTACGCCACGGCGTCGATCGCGATCCTGTCGTTCATCGTCTGGGCGCACCACATGTTCACCACCGGCATGCCGGTCACGGGCCAGCTGTTCTTCATGTACGCGACGATGCTGATCGCGATCCCCACCGGCGTGAAGGTCTTCAACTGGATCGCCACGATGTGGCGCGGCTCGATGACCTTCGAGACGCCGATGCTGTGGGCCGTGGGCTTCATCTTCGTCTTCACGATGGGCGGTTTCACCGGCCTGATCCTGGCCATGGCGCCGATCGATATCCAGCTGCAGGACACCTACTACGTCGTCGCACACTTCCACTACGTGCTGGTGGCCGGCTCGCTGTTCGGCATGTTCGCCGGCTTCTATTACTGGAGCCCGAAGTGGACCGGCGTGATGTACAACGAAACGCGCGGCAAGATCCACTTCTGGCTGTCGCTGGTGTTCTTCAACATCACCTTCTTCCCGATGCACTTCCTGGGCCTCGCGGGCATGCCGCGGCGCTACGCCGACTACCCGATGCAGTTCGCCGACTTCAACGCGATCGCCTCGGTCGGCGCATTCGGTTTCGGGCTGACGCAGGTCTTCTTCTTCCTGTTCGTCGTCGTGCCGGTGATGCGCGGCCAGGGCGTGAAGGCGCCGCAGAAACCGTGGGAAGGCGCCGAGGGACTGGAGTGGGAGATCCCGTCGCCGGCACCGTTCCACACCTTCGAAACGCCGCCCAAGCTCGACGCCACCGCGACCCGGGTGATCGGCTGATTGCCATGGCAAGCGAGCAGCAACGCAGGGCCAACCGCCGCCTGGGCTGGATGCTCGCGGCGCTGGCGCTCGCGTTCGGCGCCGGTTTCGTGGTCAAGATCGTGTTCTTCGGTTTCTGAGCCGCAAGCCGCGATGAACCGCCCGCTCCAAGACCGTGGCCTGCTGCGCGACAACCGTGCGCTGCTGGCCAAGCTCGCGGTCATCGCGCTGCTGATGTTCGGCTTCGGCTACGCCCTGGTGCCGCTGTACAAGTCGATCTGCGAGGCGCTCGGCATCAACGTGCTGTCCTTGTCGGAGCGCCAGACCAGCGGCGTCGGCACCCCGGCCAACGGCAGCAACACGCAGGTCGACCGCTCGCGCACGATCACCGTCGAGTTCGACGCCAACGCCCGTGGCCCGTTCGACTTCAAGCCGGCGCAGCGCTCGCTGCAGGTGCACCCCGGCGAGCTGACCACCGTGATGTACGAGTTCCGCAACGTGCAGAGCCGCACGCTGGCCGCGCAGGCGATCCCGAGCTATGCGCCCAAGCAGGCCAGCGCGCACTTCAACAAGCTCGAGTGCTTCTGCTTCAACGAGTACACGCTGGCGCCGGGCGAGAGCAAGCAGTGGCCGGTGGTCTTCGTGATCGACCCGCGGCTGCCGAAGGACGTGACGACGATCACGCTGTCGTACACGTTCTTCGAAGTTCAGGGCAAGGTCGCCGCGAAGGCGGCCAAGGCCGTGGGGGCCGCGCTGTGACGCAGCCCGCCACCGAGCCGACGAACAGCGTGGCACGCAAGGGCTCGCTGCTGCAGACCTTCAGGGCCGTCGCCTGGTCGTTCTTCGGCGTGCGCCGGGGCAGCGAGTACGAAAAGGATGTGACCCAGCTCAACCCCGTGCATGTCATCGTCGCCGGCATCGTGTCGGCGGCAGTGTTCGTGCTCGGCCTGGTGATGCTGGTGAAATGGGTCGTGGGCAGCGGCGTGGCCGACTGACCCGCGACGACGATCAACGCGATTCTGGTTTTCGGTTCGAGGAGAGCACACAACATGTCCGCAGCGACACACCAACCCGGGGCCGCGCCCTACTACTTCGTGCCCGCACCGTCGCGCCACCCGGCACTGACGGCCGCCGCGCTGCTGTGCATCATTCTCGGTGCCGGCCAGTGGATCAACGGCCATTCGCCGTTCAAGTGGCTGGTGCTGGCCGGCTTTGCCGGGCTGTTCGTGGTCTTGTTCCAGTGGTTCCGCGACGCCATCGGCGAGAGCGAAGGCGGCCAGTACGGCCAGCGCGTCGACGTCTCGTTCCGCTGGAGCATGAGCTGGTTCATCTTCTCCGAGGTGATGTTCTTCGCCGCCTTCTTCGGCGCGCTGTACTGGGCCCGCGCCCATGCGCTGCCGATGCTCGGCAACCTCGACCACCAGATCCTGTGGCCCGACTTCAAGGCCGCCTGGCCGAGCGCTGGGCCAGGCATCACGGCGTCGCCGGCCGGCACCATCGAGCCGTTCTCGACGATCGGGCCGTGGCCGCTGCCAACGCTCAACACGGCATTGCTGCTGAGCTCCGGGGTGACACTCACCATCGCCCACCACGCCCTGCTGGCCGGCCAGCGCAGCAAGACAGTCCTCTGGATGTGGATCACGGTGATCCTGGGCGCCACCTTCCTCGGCGTGCAGGCCTACGAGTACGCGCACGCCTACCGCGACCTGAACCTGAAGCTGTCGAGCGGCATCTTTGGCTCGACGTTCTTCATGCTGACCGGCTTCCACGGCTTTCACGTGTTCCTCGGCATGACGATGCTGATCTTCATCACGCTGCGCCTGATGAAGGGCCACTTCACGCCGCAGCGCCACTTCGGCTTCGAGGGCGTGGCCTGGTACTGGCACTTCGTCGACGTGGTCTGGCTCGGGCTGTACATCGTCGTCTACTGGATGTGATGGCCGAAGCCCACGGCCGGCAACAAAGAGCGCCGCAAGGCGCTCTTTTGATTTCATCGGCCGGTCGGTAATCCGGTCGGCGTGATCCAGCCCATCTTCCAGGCCGCCAGGATGAACACGAACAGCGCCACCGACAGCCCCACGCGCACCGCCAGTGCGCGCGCCATGCGCTTGTCGCGCTGGCCGTCGTCGTCCGACGATTTGCGCAGCATGAAAAAGCCCGCGCTGGCCAGCGCGCCGAGCACGCCGATCAGCACGATGACGATCACGATTTTCATGGCCGATTCTCGCACCGCGGGTTGCCGATGCTGAGCCCACGGCAGCGCGGATGGCTGGTGACCGTGGCGGCGATTGCCGCGGCTTTGCTGACCGCGCGGCTGGGCTGGTGGCAGCTCGACCGGGCGGCGCAGAAGACGGCGCTGCAAGCCACGCTCGACGAGCGCGCGCGCCTGCCGGCCATCGACAGCCTCGCTGGCCTGGCCAGCAGCGCCGAGGCCGCCGTGGCGCAGCACCACCGCGCCGTGCATCTGGCCGGCCGCTGGTCGGCCGCGCACACGGTCTACCTCGACAACCGGCAACACAACGGCCGCACCGGCTTTTACGTGTTGACGCCGCTGGTGCTCGCCGATGGCAGTGCGGTGCTGGTGCAGCGAGGCTGGCTGCCGCGCGACTTCGAGCAGCGCAGCCGCATTGCCACCGTGCCCACGCCCGGCGACAGCATCGACCTCGTGGGCCGCATCGCCCCGCCTCCGGCACGCCTGTACGAATTCAACTCGAGCGAGGCCGGCCCGATCCGGCAAAATCTCGACCTCGATGCTTTCGCCCGCGAGACCGGGCTTGCGCTGCGGCCGCTGTCGGTGCTGCTGGCCGAATCGCCCGCCAGCGCAGGCGACGGCCTGCAACGCGACTGGCCGGCGCCGGCGGTCGGCGTGGCCAAGAACCAGGGCTACGCGGCCCAGTGGTTCGGTCTGTCGGCGCTGATCGTTGTCCTCTATGTCTGGTTCCAACTCATCCAACCCCGCCGCCCCGCCCGACGCTGAGCCGCTGCACCTGACGGTGCACGCGATGCCGCGGGCCGATGTGGCCGGCAGCGAAGCCGAGCGCCGCACCACGCGTGGCCGCGTCAAGATGCTGCTGGTGCTGCTGGCCTGCGCCGCGCCGGTGCTGGCGTCGTACTTCACCTTCTACGTGCTGCGCCCCGAAGGCCGCAGCAACTACGCCACGCTGATCGAGCCGTCGCGGGCGATCCCGGCCGATCTGCAGCTGGCCGACCTGGATGGCCGCGCCGTCAGCCCGGCGTCGTTGAAGGGCCAGTGGCTGCTGGTCGTCGTCGGCCGCGGCGGCTGCGACGGTGATTGCGAGCAGCGCCTGTTCATGCAGCGCCAGTTGCGCGAGATGACCGGCCGCGAGCGCGAGCGCATCGACAAGCTCTGGCTCGTCACCGACGATGTGCCGATCGTGCCTGCGCTGCGCGCCGCGCTCGACGCCGCGCCCGCCACGCAGGTGCTGCGAATTCCACCCCATGTGTTGCAGCGCTGGCTGGCCGCAGCGCCCGGCGAGTCGCTCGAATCGCATGTGTACGTGGTCGACCCGATGGGCCAGTGGATGATGCGCGCGCCGCCGAATGCCGACCCGACGAAGTTCAAGCGCGATATCGACAAGCTGCTGCGCGCGTCGGCGTTCTGGGATCGTCCGGGAAGATGAATGTCGACTGGATGCCCTTGCTGCGCGTCGCGCTGCTCGGCGCGGTGGTCGCGCTCGGCCCGCTGGCCTGGTGGTGGTTGCGCCACCGCGGCGCCTCGCCGCGCCAGCGGCTGCATGCACTGACGCTGCTGACGCTGTTCCTGACCTTCGACCTGGTGCTGTTCGGCGCCTTCACGCGGCTTACCGATTCGGGCCTGGGTTGCCCCGACTGGCCCGGCTGCTACGGCAGCGCCAGCCCGATCGGCGCGCACGAAGAGATCCGCGCCGCGCAGACCGCGTTGCCGAGCGGTCCGGTCACGCAGGGCAAGGCCTGGGTCGAGATGGTGCATCGCTACCTGGCGACCGCGGTCGGCGTGCTGATCACGGTGATGGCCGCGATGAGCTGGTGGCTGCACAGCAGCCGCACGCGCATCGCGCCGTCGCCGTGGTGGGCCACCGCAGCGCTGGCCTGGGTCATCGCCCAGGGCGCATTCGGCGCGCTGACGGTGACGATGAAGCTCTATCCGGCCATCGTCACGCTGCACCTGCTCGGCGGCATCGGGCTGTTGGCCTTGCTGGTGCTGCAGGATCACGCATTCGCGCCGCGGCCGCTGGCTTTGAAGAGGCCGCTGCGGCGCATGGTGGGGTGGGCGGCTGCGCTGGTGCTGGCGCAGGTGGCGCTCGGCGGCTGGGTCAGCACCAATTACGCGGTGCTGGCGTGCCGCGACTTCCCCACCTGCCAGGGGCAGTGGTGGCCGGCGATGGATTTCGCCCATGCCTTCACGCTGCGCCGCGAACTCGGCGTCACCGCCGCCGGCACCTACCTGCCGTTCGAGGCGTTGACGGCGATCCACGTCGTGCACCGCCTCGCCGCCGTCGTCGTGCTGGCCGCGCTGGCAGCGCTGGCATGGCGGCTGCACGCCAGCGGCGACGCCACGCTGCGCCGCTATGCCAAGGGCCTGGCGCTGCTCGGGCTGTGGCAGTTGGCCACCGGCTTGTCCAACGTCGTGCTCGGCTGGCCGCTGGCGGCAGCGGTGGCGCACACCGGTGGCGCGGCAGCGCTCGCCGTCGTGCTGACCGCGCTGCTGGCACGCGGCCACGCGCGGGCTGTCGTGACCGCGCGACCGTCGCCCCCGGCGCCGCGACCGCAGCGCATGTAGGCGCATCATCGGCCAGCGCAGTATGTCGTCCGCCCCCACCTCCGCCGCTCGCCGCACGCCTGGCCCGCAGCGCAGCGCGTCGCGGGTGCGCCAGTTCTATGCGCTGACCAAGCCG